>Ga0307507_10002962_pt1 | contig 34098 bp, 45 predicted proteins | sample 7_EM_MG_FD_207223 | JGI IMG/M metagenome (GOLD analysis project Ga0307507, IMG submission 207223) | Populus trichocarpa ectomycorrhiza microbial communities from riparian zone in the Pacific Northwest, United States - 7_EM | ecosystem: Host-associated > Plants > Roots > Unclassified | place...
TGGACGGGGAAATTCAACCTACGGGGGGCCGTTCGGGGCCTTGAACGGGGCGGGAGCCCGGACGGGGCCAGGGGCGGGTAATGAAAAAAAAAAGGCCCCACCCCGGGCCGTTGAGCGGGGCGGGGCAGGGAATTTTGCCGGGGGCCCGGAGGTTTCGGGGCCCCGTCGGCCCCGTAACGAACACTAATCCCGTGTTTGTTGCAGACCTCTCTGTCGATGCAGTGTTCCGTTGCTTCTGAGTCAATCATGGCGTTCATTGTAACTGCGTCCTTTGCTCTGTATAGTTGTATTTTGACAATAATATGCTCTGTGACATGTTCGAGAGTTTCTGTGTAGTTGAGTGCCGTGTTGTAGTTCTCTCTCATGATGGGTTTTCATGCTGGTATGTTCCTCAGACGATCTTGTACTGGGGATATTTATCATTTTCCGACTGTTTGGGTTCCTGTTCGACCTCGATTTCCCTGATCCGGGGGCTAGTCTGCCACGGGGCAGGGTTCTTTGTTGATTGCTAACTTCTCTTTTGCGCATTGAATGGTCTCGGTCCATCCTTCTTTGGCCAGTTCCTGGCTAAGTGTCCAGGTTGGGCCGATTGGAGACATAGTAGTTCTGGAATTGTTCTTTGGCATTCTTCGCTCGAGATGTTGAATCATGGTCATTTCCTAATGGAGTCTAATTCCATGGGATCGCCGTAGTTCTGATTCCCCTTATTCCTGGGGCGATAGGTCCTGTCTGGGTTCCGGAGCGTGATCGTCTCTGCTTGGGTGTTCTTTAGTGGTGGTGATCCCTGGATGTCTCTGACCGTTGCCAGCTTGGGCTTTTTCCCAATTGCCCTTTGGGCTAGGTCCTCCGTGGTTTCGTATTCGTTGCAGCTGACTCCTCATGGGTTTTGTAGCTCTGTGTTCATTCTTCCTAGGGGAAGCTCTCGCCCTGTTGAGTCGTCCAGTTCTGCTTCGCTACCCACCATGCGGAACTACTTCTAGTATTCTCTGCCTGATTGTTTGCCTTATTTTATGTTCTTGAGTTTGATACTTGCTTGTGCTTTGGAATCAATCACGGCAAATTGGCGCTATACTTCCGCTTTAATGCTGTCCACATATTCCATGTTGGAGCCATTCGTTCCCTGTGTATCGCGTGATAGAGGTCCCTGTGTCCTCACCTAGCAGGCTTGTCGCATATTGGCTTATTTCTTCGTCATGCTTGTCTTGCCATCCTATTCTTTTGTAGTATACCATGAGTTGGGCTAACCATCCATGGAGCCTGTATCGTTCGCCTCAGTATACCTCGGGTTTCTTTGCTTTGAGTCTCCTTGTCCCTCCGCTCAAGGCTTCAACAATGTGCCACACTTGTTCGGGGTTTAGATCTGGTGTCCTACTTCAGGATGTCGTCTCTCCTTGTTGTGTTGTAATCACCATCATGTTTTGCCGGGTTCTACTTTGTTACTCTGTTTCTTCCTATACGGCAGGAGATGGTGGTTCTGGTGATCTAGAGCTTGGTGCTCTCTCTTCTCTTAGAGCCCTTTCCAATACTTCTTCTCTGGAGAAAAGGTCGAGGTTTTCGGCTAAGGGTTCGATGTTGTCTTTGTTATTGGTCTCTATTGTGTCTGTTTATTATGTGCAGCTGGTTCAACTCAATCAAATAATACAATGTTCTCCTCTCCGAGTGATACTTGCAGCAACTCACCGATAGTGGACCAACGATCACTTCCCTTAGCCACATAGCTAATGCGATTGCTAAGTCGGTTGACTCCAATCTAGTAACCTCGAGCGCTCGGCTCCTCTAAGAGAGTTGTGTCTATACTCTTGAACGTGTAATAGATGAAGATGTTGTATTGAAAGTAAAGTGCATGAAATAACTTAGATGGTTGCGTGAAGATCCCAAATCTCAAGCCTTTTTTTGTTTCTTTTTTTGCTTTTTTGTTTTGTCTTTTCATGAGCTTTGTTTTTTATTATTTTCCTGGTCTACGAGGTACTAAGACTACGTGTAGCGGTAGCCATGGTAAAGAAAAATCTCTGTGACAAACCAACTGGTGCCAGGGAAAAAACCATCAACCCAAGTCCATATGGTATGACACCAAACACACACCAGCCACGCAAAATAAGAAATCAAACTGTGACTCAGGGGGCGGAATGAGAAACATCGAATAAATACATAGGGAGGAATCAACAGGAAAACCCTTGCCGCAGACACCAACAAAATAAATAATTGTTATAACCACTATGAAACCCAAAGTAACCGACAATAAAAGTAGAACAATGGGGGTGTGGGGGCCACTCCAAACACTAGTAGCAGTGCTAGCATTACTCAGAACCCAAGGTGTTGACATCCACTATCGAGGCAGTGCAATACCAGGACTAAACCTAACCGAGTGGTGCAACTGTGCAGAACTCGCAGGGTGAAGTCAAGGGGCAGTGGGATGCCAGCTGAGTGAGTGGATTTTAGCTGTAACCAAGCAACAGGATGAGACCTTGAGGGAGGCCAGGAGGGGTAGACCCAATAACTCTAAGAACAATCAGTAACCATGTGCGTGTCTGACTAGGCCGTCTCTAAAGATAGTGAAGAGAATGGAGAAATCGACCCTGGCATGTTGAAAAGCTTTCTCCTACTGTGAACTGTAGTCACATCCCTCTGTAACTTGGGTAAGAGGGTGTTGCCGACTGTGCGAACACTGAGGGCGGCAGCAAAATGCTAGCGAGAACAGAGGGTGATAGAGCCAAACGACCTCTAAAAGCAAGGACGCCAGGGCCCAAGAACCTGATGAGGGAAGTAAGGCGGCAGTGGTGGGTGCAGGTCACTCAGAGTGTGGGGGTGGTTGTTGACAATTAATTCTCATGGTGTTGAGATATCAATCACCGTGTGTGTTGAGGAGATGGTTCGTGACACAAATCCCAAGCCCTTGTTTTTTGTTTATTTTTTTAGACTTTTTTTGTACTTTGATTTGTTATATTATGTATGCATTGTTCCGGTACAAGAGCTCGCATGCAGCGTGAGGAAAAGGTCTGAGGGTGGTCCAAGCTGGTCCTGAACCCTCCTGGTTCACCAAGGGGGGTTGTGGTCCCCGTGGTCCACCTGGGCCACTCCGATCCATTCTGATCCAGACCTTTTGAAATTTTACTGAAAATGTGGACCAGGGTGGATCAGGGTGGACCAGGAGTACGAGGGGAAACCTAACCCCCTTGGTGGACCAGGACTGCTTTTTACATTTTGCTGATGAGGGCTAGCTATGGCGTAAACAAAACCTCGATCTCAAAACATGGTAACAAAAGAAAAACCCCCTCCGAACATCTCAAAGAGTGTCAAGTACTCAACATGTCACCAAATATAGGGTTCACAGAGGGGTGTAAAAACACACTAACAGCTAAAAAACTACTTAGTTGAGATAGGAAAACAACACTGCTATCTACCACAGGGGACCACCTCAGTGGGGGCTCGGAGAAGGAGAGGCCACAAGATCCATAGCTGGGGGCCAACAGGGGAGAATGGGGAAACCATGGAGATGGAAGAGTGAGGAAGAGAAGAAACCATGTCTGATGGGAAGGCCGTGCCGGTGGACTTAATGGAGGCTGCCAGTGAAAGGCAGAGTCCCAAGGAGAACCAGAGGGGAGCGTCTCGGCCAACTGAACAGACAGCTTGGATGTGACGTAGTCTAGCTGGTGCCTTATCAGGACCGGGTAGGACAGCGGGACTGCCGGACTCGGGCTCATCCTCACACAGTAGACGAAGCCTTGAGTTGGTAGCATCGGGCCATGATAGATGGGCAGCCAGGATGCTTGTCTGTGCTCGCACGTGATGGATGCTGCCAGCGATGAACTTCCCAAGGCCCATCCCAAATCTCATCCCCCGCGGGTTCCCTTGTAGAGGGGTTCTTCCCTCAACTCTAACCCTGCATGACTCATGCTCTCACGTCACGCAACTCATGACTCATACTAAATCGTAGTTTGAAATCCCACAGCTGACTTGCACGAGTCAGCTGCGCCATATCTCTCAGCCAATCAAAACCTATAACACAAGTCATCTGCCCTGAAGGGGTCACATGTTCGAAACGCAGGACTCCTAAGTATGAGTGATGTACGAGATACATAAACCACATGACCACAATGGTGGGTCCTGTCAAATAATAACCAATAACCATAACCCAATGAGACCCTATTTAGTCGTGATATGAAAACCTATGAGTCCACTGATCCCATACTGTGAAAGAAAACAAACCAATTCTCAATAACTATTTAGTCATGAGGAAATTAGCCTTGGTTGATCCCCATTTGTGACACCAAGCAGGCCACAGCCCGTCCGGGCAGTTCACCATATATATCCACTCTGCCAGCCTGTATCCATATCCAATCATTTCTAGTACTAGAGTTTGAGAATTACTTCTTTACCATACAGCGGGCACGATGAACCAGGAAGATGTCAGTTTCTCGCGAGTATCGAACCGGTATTTGGAGCTGTGTGAATTGCTCATCGGGAAGCCATTTCAATTCGCTTGGGTTAACCGGAAGCTGCCGTTTATCTGCCATGGTCTGGCGGACGTACTTAACTACCTCCACTACGTATTCCTGCTACACAATATCTAATACAAGCAAAGTTCATACACAGTGGTCACAGCCTGGGTCAGCCCTCTGAGGGCTCGCCATGGAATCCGGGGGTTGGGTGGCTCTCAATGCGTATCCCTTGATTAGAAACGCCAACGTTGCCAGTTTCAACCGTATCGCCCACCTCTGGTAATGCCTCCATCATCAATAGTCTGATTTCAATCTCATATTGCTTACCCTATTGTGCCAAGATCTCTCGTGCAGCTTGATTCTTATCCGACCTGAGGGAGCCCTCCTTGATGTGCTCTTTATGTCGTACCTCGTCGATATCAGTGGAATACATTGAAACAGACCCAAATGGTTAGACATGCTGTACAACGTGATTTACATAATGCATCTTAAAAAAATTCATGTGATTTTCCTGCTGTATCAATTGTGCCCACTGATTAGCCCTTTCAACCAGAAGTTCGCCTAGGGGCTGACAGCGTATGGGGCCAGATTCAGCGCCCAGCGCACTTCTGTCTCTCTTGCCGCTTTGTTCCCTCAATTCCCGGTCCTGACTTCCTTACTTTGTGCGTATAGTCTTAGTTGTACCGGAATGGAGAAAAATATCTCCTTTTCTGTAAAAGATCGGGAGATACTGTTCCTGTAACTGGTACAGCCTATTAGTTTGTATTTCAAGTATTTTTTGATACTCAGTATGTTTTAGGAATGAGTTTGATACTCATGATGTTTGATGTTTGGTTTTAGGTATCATTTGATACCTAGTATGTTTTATTTAGTGTATCAAGATATCGTTTGATACTTGGTATGTTTCATGTAATGTTTTAAGGCTACCGTGGTGGAGTCTTTATGATTATTTTTTACAAGACTCCGGTTAGCCTGACTAGTGTATTTAAGGCCTGATATTTTCTGGACATACACAAAGCACACTTCGTCAGCCAGAGCTTTCATTATACCTGGTTGGATAGTTACTTCTTCAGTCCACTTCGGAAATACAGACCAAAACATACTTAGCTATTAGGAAATACTTGGTAGTTGTGATATACTAAGAAGTTTGTTACAACAAGTTAGTGTAAGGCTCTGGTACTTAGTCTCGTTAGAGACAGGACTTTGGTATTGAGATAGTTTCGTTACCCTATCGATTGCCACCACCACCCTGGAGGCGGTTACAGTTCCAGGTAATGGAGTCTCTCTGGTGAATGACTGCAATACTGGATTATCAGGGTAAAATCACTCATGGAGCAGACGCACTGTATTATCTGCTCAAAAGGCAGGTACTCAGAGCTGTCTGGATTTCGCAAAACGGATGCAAATACTACTGAAATCCAGTTGCAATGGTTTCGCACTTTCTTGTGCTGCCATGGGGTGAGTTCTCGATAGGGCATTTTTGGTACGCGGAAGCCAGGATAAGGGGGCAATGCTTTCCAGAGGTCATCGAATGCTTGCTGTTGTTAATCCTTTTTCAGAAACCTCTCAATCGATTCCATCATATGTTTAAAAAGCGCAAGGTAGATCTTTTATAAAACCTTGGGTTTATGAATGTCAACAGGATTTACTCAGTATAGTCTGGAGAATACATTGCGGTCTATTTTCGCCCCAAATTGATGAACATAGGCGGCCATATTGCTCCCTTGAGTTTTCTTGTACTCCCACATCTTTTACACATAATGTGCGTAGTTGCGAGGCTCGTATCTGTTTTTCCAGATCGTGACCAAGTTCTCTGGCCAGGCCCTCACACTGCTAGAATAACTTACTGCTTATCCCGTGCAATGTGGCATGCTTGGTGGGGTCAGCAATTCAGGTAGAAAAGATTGCAAAAACATGCAGATGTTTTTCCGTCCGCGAAGTTCATTACCCAGCCATGTTTTGCGATCTCTTCCAAAAGGTCTAAGATGTGATGAAAGACAGCCTGCCAAGTACCAGCATTCATCTGCAGCAGGATTTCGTCGGCCTGGACTCATTCATGACTGAGGTTTGGTGGCACCGGCAGTAAAGCAAGTAGTAGGATAGGCATCTTTGTTGGACTGCTTTGCTGCCAGGAAAGTATGTTGCAAATCCTCACATATACTAGCCATACTTTCTTATCCCCATGGAAGTTTTTGACATGAGTCTGATCAGACAATCTGATAACAGAGACTACTGTTGAGCCAGTGGGGAGTGATTCCTATTAAAAGATCTTATTACTATGCAGGTAAGTGATCACGAACTTATCATACTTGAGTTTCCCACGCTTAGTCTGCTGTGTGCATTTCCGAGTAGAATTGATCACCATTTGAATGATATTTGCGTATCAGTGTATAAATGATATGTTCTTTATAAGCGACCTTCCGATAAGGTACCAGACACACGATACAATATTTCGGTAGTAGAATGTGGTTAAATGTTTTTCACTCTCAACATCAGCAAAGGTTCATCTCAGGTCTCACAGGCTGACACCAGCTCCTGACGTATCTGACGCCATGTCCCACATCCCCTCTCTTCTCTGGATTCTGATGTGATTTCTACCCACCCTTGGGTCAGGGCGCCCCGGCGTTTTCTATCAATGTCTAGGCGCTACCCCACGGCGCCTGGACTTCATCAGCAGAATGTAAAAACTACTCCTGGTCCACCAAGGGGGGTTATGGTCCCCCTGGTCCTCCTGGTCCACCCTGATCCACCCTGATCCATATTTTTGGTAAAATTTTCAAAAGTGTGGATCAGAGCGGATCGGAGTGGACCAGGTGGACCACGGGGACCATGACCCCCCTTGGTGGACCAGGAGCGTTCAGGACCACCTTGGACCACGCTCCGACATTTCCCTGATGTTGGTCTATGGTCCGGATGTCCCCTTCCCTATCTCCCTCATCTCGCACGTCAAGAGGCCACGACAAGACCACCTCTCTTCCTGCCACTTCTGGGTATTCTCATGATGACTCATTAGAGAGCGCGACGGCCTACCCCTAGGGGCAATGTAGCCCTACTAGGAGACTGTTTCGGGGGAGTGCTGTAGCCATATCTATGCTATATGTAAATCTCACCCACGGTCTCTTGTAGTATCAATTCTTTCTATTTCATATATCTATATACTGGTCCCATTCTCCCATTGTAGCTCCACCACGGTCATGGATCAAGGTAGTTTCCAATGAGGGCTTCGTCGCTCCCCAAATTTATATATCAAGTACGGGGAGAAAAAGATTCGTCCGAGAGGGGTTTTAAGGCCAAATTGACCATTTTCAACTGGACAATTCCCAACACTGTGTCCATGGATACACCTCAAAACTTCCCTCCAGCTAGAAAATCATACCCCATTCAAACCTCTAGAAGTAGAAGTGCAAGGAACCAAAGCTGCTGCTAGTGTTGATTATTGCATAAGCCTGTGTGAAAGTGACTGAGATTTTTGTATAAAGCCCCATACAAAAAGGTACATGGCAACCAATTCATGCTACTTATAAAACCATTTCCCCATCCCTTTGTGATATTTAAGAGTTTTTTAACTTCAATTATATTATCTACAGATTTTCTAATACAGAGCAAAACCTTTCTGGATTCTTATAAAGATTGTGGCCGGGGGGAGGGTGGCGAACTCGGCTACTTTTGGTTCAAAATGGTAATAGCACAAATATTTTTGTCCTAGTACTGTACATTAATCTTAAATCATACTGGACCCGCGATCATTTGGGGGAGTTTAATAGATCTCGTTAAAACTCGTGAAATCAATCTGGCTCTGGATAACCCAGCGCCAGTTGGTTCGCGCGATGAGATACGCCAGGCCTAACTTGAAGATCCTTGGTTTATTAACCATAGTCAACTCTCGGGCGTCATAAGTCAGCTGAAGGGTCACAAGACTATGTACGTCCGATGGGCGTCTAGTCTTAACCAGACCCATCTATTAAACACCGGCAAGGCGGCAGAGAGTATCCTGGAGCGTGTTCCTCATTTTCAATAGTACCAGGCCCTTGGCCTGGAGGCGGCCACTTAGCATACCGGAAATCTGGTCGCGCGGAGCCTGTCTCCACCAATAATTATTCCTGCTTGCCTGAGTTGGGAGAATCCAGCTCCAGGGCACCGGACCCTCTGTATGTCGTAACCATTGGTGCCCTGTAATGCAAGCAGTAGGATTTCAAATGTGGTTAGTAGCTCAACCCGCAGCGATCGAAGTACGGCCAGATCTTCTCGAAGCCGACACCCGAGTGGAAGGCTCAGTTGGCTATATCGTATCAATACTCAACAGATGGCTTCCAGGGAGACATCCAACACTCGGCCCAAATCCAGCACTTCACGCACTCTATGACAATGTCCTTTTAGCATCCTACGATAGGCGGGTCGAGCCGGTCCAGTGCTCGTTTTCTCTAAATATTCGACTAGCAGCCCTTGGAGATCTCCTCCAGCATGCCTGAGGAATTCTAAGCTCAAAGGTCTCCTACGGATTGCATGCTGTCAACCATAGGTGCTGAGGATCGCTTGCACTGCGTCAATCCTATTTTGAACGCTTATATCCGTCCCTGATTTGCTTCTTGTGAGCGAGCTCTCGACACTCCGTACAATATATTGGAATATTGCCGAACTGGCGGATCGGATCGCGAAAGTGGCTTATCAGATGAATCTTAATAAAGGTGAAATGGGATTCGGCATGGAGCAAGTCCATACATTTGTCGATCTCTGCTTGGCGATCGTGCTCACGTATCCGAGGCCTTTTCAATCTGGGAACTAACTTCTTTTCCCGAGTACACTGTTTGGGTAGCTCCTTGGGTAGCTCCTTGGGTAGCTCATCAGCCCTGACCTGCATCCCTTTCAATACCCCAACTCGAACTAGATATCTTCTGTCTTCTAAAACCAATTCTTATAGTGTTCGATATACTATATGAGCTCTTCTGTATGGCTCCGGTAGTCAGCCATCATGGCAAAATCAGGTAGTAACCCAACCCAGGTGAGCGCACCTTTGAAATAATGTACTTGTGTGCTCTCAGGCAGTCTCGATACCACCGCCAGGACTCCCCAAGGCACCACCCTGGATGACCCACATCTTTTCCTTGCCACTGCGTAATCTTACAGTAGACCTGTTTGAGCACAAAGCATTCCGGGTATGGGGGTAGAGGTTTGGAGGCATCGTCGAACACCTGCTGTCGACAGTGTTTGTTAAGAAATCCCTGAATCCAGTCCATCATATGCTTGACCAAAAGTAGGTAGAGGGTATTTAGCCAATCCGGCCTGTGCGGATCAGGGGCCGAAACTCTTTCAAGTCCTTCACAAAGATTTTGCCCCGTACTGACATCAAGGGGCTTGTAATATTCGTTTCTTGCCTAAATTCTAGCTCGATGATGATTGGCGCCAGTTCCTAAATTGTCAGGAGGGATCTGACATTTAGGAAAGGCCTTGGGCTTTGTCCTGTGTAGTGTGGGGTTTTCCCTATGGGCCGAGATCCACCCAGAGAAGATCGGGAAGGATCTCGCGATCTTGCCGTCAGAATGGTCCATTGAGACACCCTCTAGGGTAGTCTCTATTCAGGGCTCAAAATTGACTTTTAATACGCCCTGAAGTCTGTCAGAATTGATTTGTCAGAGGAGCTTTTTCCGGTTGTGGAGGACTTGACGAACTTGGGTGGAAGGGGCAATAGTGTAAGGAGGAAATCTGCCATCGATTCAGGTCTGTTACGCCTAGTTGACGGGTGATTTCCCATTGCAATATCAACCAGCCATGCTTTCTGATCCTCGGTCACAAACGGTGACTAAGCAAGGCAGACTTTGACATGACTAATAGTTATTAGTAATCGGTTTGTTATTTTGTACGCGATGAGCTCAGTTGACTCATCGGTTTTAACATGACGACACAATAGCCTGTCCTTGGTTTATTGTTATTGGTTGATATTTGACATGACTCACATTTGTGGTCATGTGGTGTATGTATTTCGCACATGACTCATAGTTATGAGTTATGGGTTTCACGCATCTGACCCCGTGAGGGCACATGACATGTTTTATGAGTTTAGAATGGTTAAGGGATATGGCGCAGCTGACTCGGACGAGTCAGCTGATTGATTTCACACTATAACTCACCATGAGTCATGAGTCGCGTGACATAAAGGTATGAGTCATGCAGGGTTAGGGTTGAGAGAAGAACCCCTATATAAAGGCACCCTTGGGGGATAGGATTTGGGTCACGAACCATCTCCCTTTCACACCCGGCGATTGAAATCTCAACACCATGAGAATTCATTGTCAACATCCAACACCACCGCACTCTCAGTGAGCTGCACCCGCGCTGTCCGTGAGCTGCACCCCCCCCCTCCCGCCTTACTTCCCTCATCATGTTCTTGGGCCCTGGCGTCCTTGTTTCTAGGGGTCGTTTGGCTCTACTCCTCCCTCTCTCCGCTCGCGCTTTGCTGCCTCGCTTAGCGCTCGCACGGTCAGCAACACCCTCTCGCTCATGTTACCGACGGCTGGGACTACAGTTCGCAGTAGGAGAAAACTTTTGAACAGGCCACGGTCGATTTCTCCATTCTCTTCACTTCCGCTAGAGGCTGCCTAGATAGACACACACACGGTTACCGATAGTTTCCACAGTTATTGGGTCTACCCCTCCTTTCCCCCTTCAGGTCTCGTCCCGTTGCTCGGTTACAGCTACAATCCACTCACTCGGCTGGCACCCTACTGCCCCTTTACCTTACGCCGCCCTCGCGATTTCTCCACGGTCACACCCCTCAGTTACGCTCAGTCGTCGTATTGCACTGCCTTGGTGGTCGATGTCAACACCTTGGCTCCTGAGTAATGGTTGCATGGTCGCGCTGCTTTTGTGGCGCATTGCTATATTTTAGTGGCCCCCCGCACCCCCTATTGCTCTTCCTTCATTGTCCTTTACTTTAGGTTTCCGAAGTGGTTATAACAATTATTTATTTTGTTGGTGTCTACGGCAAGGGTTTTCCTGTTGATTCCTCCCCATGTATTTATTTGATTTTCTTATTCCGCCCCTTTAGTCGGAGTTTGATTTTCTATTTTGCGTGGCTGGTGTGCGGTTTGTTCCAGACCAGAGGAACGTGGGTTGATGGTTTTTTCCCTGGCGCCGGTTGGTTAGTTATAGGAGGTGTTTTTATGCCATAGCTAGTGCTGCATGCACTTTTTGTACCTAGACGACGAAACAAATCTAAGATGATAAAAATAAAAAAGAAAAAAAAGATAAAAAGATAAAAAGCGATAGGATTTGGGTTCTTCACGCAACCATCTAAGTTCTTTCATACACTATACTTTCAATCAAAAACCTTTATCTACTATATCTCCACGAACCAAGACCCGACGGTCTTCTATGAGCCTAGCCATCAACCTTGCTAGATAGGAGTCAAAGGACTTAGCTATGGCAACAGCTATACAGCAAAGAAGAAGTCATCGTCAGGAGACTATCTGTTACCTGCTGCAAGTATTACCCGGAGAGGAGAGAATTGTAACATCCTCTCAGAAGTTGGTGTGATGTATAATATATTCCAATCATTGGAATCACCCTCACCCCATCTGGCAGTGTTTCCTACGCACGGTTAGCAACTGTTTTCATGAAGGAGGGTGGAAATTGTACTTGGACGTCCCACCACCAGTTGGCCGTATGCATTTCTGCCGATATTATCCGTCTATTGTGATCAAATTCATGGCGCGGCGTATATAGTAAGTCATCTCGGTAGGTGATCTGTCAAAGAAGATATTTGACGAAGTCTAAGATGTTATGATAGAAGAATGGTAACGGTCTCATGTCATTCTCCACCTGTCTTTTGAACCATCGCAGATATGAGGCTTACCAATCTAACAAACGCTGATGCTTCTCCTGTGTAATCATGAAGCTATAGACAACTAATCCTAAGCTACAAAGACTATTTGAAAACTAACCATTGATCTGTAACTTTGATGCTTTACTTTCAAGGAACCAAGAAGCAAGTTGAAACCCTTGTGTAGTAGGAAATGGAGCCCATGCCTCCTCACACCAATTACAGTGTTCTTCGACATACCCCTCCACCTCCGGAATGTCTTCCTGGCAGCGGGATAATGCGTCTGTTCGACTGCAACCGACGTGTTGTTGTTGAGTACTTCAGTATCCAAGTCATAAGTAACTTGAACATCATCACTAATTGCCTCGTGTGCATGTCCAGCTGGCTTACTAATAGGATCAGATTCGTAGTACAAATCGAGACCCTCGCTCGGTTTATCGTAGTCAATTTCGCCACCTCCAGCGCCGTCAGCGCAATACGGAGCAGGATTCCGCATTGTTGGAGCAAGTATGATATTCCGGTTTCCACATGCTTTTCCTAGATGCGTCTTGTATACGCCTCGATGCATGTATCTTTGACGACAAAATGAACATTGGACCAGAATACTAGTAGATTTGGGGTCTATCAATTTTTGATGTCGTGATTATATTGTGAGGGTCAGTATAAGGTTGTGGCAATTGAGATCCTAACCTGTCTAGGTGAGATGCTAGGTCCGGCGTAAAAAGAATCACCAGGGAGGGAATTGGTTTAGCGTCGTTTGTGGCTTTATCATGTGGGTTCAGCTGTTTATCAAATAGTCTTCGACTTCAACCAGATAATAACCGAAACACTGATGATCGCCTAAACTGTCAATTCTTGATTCATCTTGAAATCAATTGAAACAATTCCTCCTGGTTTCAATCCCTATTGAACGTCTGAGTGTTGTACATTTACTCTGGATTATTCACGGCGAAAGGAAGAATATACCAAGAATATCCTCACAACGCCCGCAATATCCCCCAACATCAACAACCTCCACCGTATTCACCACATAAGAGTATCCCCAAGACGAATATCTATATCGACCAAAATTCAATCGACCTGGCTCAAAATATCACCAATATACAGTACATCTACAGGGCAAATCTGGGAGTGGGGCAGGTCCCTACCCCGGGGCAGACCAATCAACTTCCTCAGAAATGTCTCATAGTACAAATTGCTATGAGTTGCTCTAATCCGCAGAGTCGATCAACTACGGATCATAAAGCCAATATGCGTATCGGAAGGCCAGCACTCAAGGCTAGGTATTGCCCTTGGGCAAAATTAACCTATCGCCCTGCGCCGGTGTGGCAACCCATCGCTTCCCCACATCCTCGCGCAACGAACTCCCCTACAAAAGTCTCTACCAGCCAACTGATTCCTCATAATATATTCTCTCTATTTATTTAAAGGAATAATGTCTCCTATTCTTCGTAGTCATGCAAAAAAACCTATACCTTCTAAGCATCTGAGTGAATGGACAAGAGGCAGAGTATGTGGGTTGCATGAGCGGGGCATGCCTTTGAAAGAGATTTCCCACCACCTCAACATCCCTTTTACTACTATTCAAAACATAGTAGCAAGATGGGATCAAGAGGTTGAGGAGAAAGAGGGTAGAGGAAGACATCCTAAGACTTCTAAGGCTCAAGATCAAGCTATGGTTGAGGAAGGTCGCAAAAATCGCCATAACAGCTATCAAGACATTGCCAAGCAAATTGCACCAGATGTTTCTGAGAAGACTATAGAGAGGAAGCTATCCAAAAAAAATCTTAAAAAGTGGGTGGCACAGGAGAGTGCACATTTGGATGAGGCCCTGGCTGAAAACAGGTTGAAATGGGCATTGGCTCTTAGGAATTGGACAAAGGAGATGTGGAGGAGGAAGGTAATGTGGGGAGATGAGGTGACTATTGAGAGAGGGGGGGGGAGAAGGAGAAAGTAAATATTTAGATATCCTAAAGAGAAGTGGAATAAGGACTGTATTGAAGAAGCTCCTAGGAAGGGAGAGAGAAATATTGGCCCTTGATGACAGGTTTTTTTGATGGTCAGAAGTATGGTTGTTTACTTCGTGTTTTTTCTGATTCTTCTTGTGCTAGGTGTGGAGTTACTGCAAAGTCAATTATTGAGGTTTATGACCAATATGACTTTGTAGGGATATGGGAGGATATTAAGCAAGAGTTGGGAGAGGAGGAGGTCTTTTTGATCATTAACAATGCTAAAACTCACTTGCCCTTTATGAGATGGCTCAGAGAGCATGGGATTACACTCCTGGAAATTCCTCCCCATTCACAAGATCTGAATGCAATTGAAAAAGTCTAGTCTTTGATTAAGGATAAGCTTTCTAAGCACGGTGCTAATCTCCATCTCATGAAGGGCTCTGAGCATGTGTTCAAAAAGACAATTGTGGAGGCAATTACCCATTGTTGGAAACTTTCTGATCCAAAGGTTTTTGATACCCTGGCAGGATCTATGGTGGATAGGGTAAAGGCAATTATTAAACCTGATGGATGGTATACTAAGTATTGATTACAGCTATGGATTTTTTTAATTTTTGTAACTTTTTTTTTGTTGATGTTGAGGCAGTTGAATATATGGGGGTTGTCGTCACCGGGCAAATTATGTGTTCACGATCGTTGTTGCGATCGGTTAATTTTGTTCTCGTACTATAGGTAGTATACCAGGACTTGGCAAAAGATCTGATGATAGCAAGGAACTTGGTGCCAGGGCCTAGAGCGGTGAGCTATCCTGACGCCAACTTCCAGTCAATCGCCAAAGACATGAGGAGATTGCGTCCTGCCAGCGATCAACTTGCCACAGCACTAGCGGCGAATAATCAGGCTCGTATCCAGGATAATGAGGAGGCCGTCATTCCTATCGTTAAGGACTGTGCCAGAAAGTTGTCTAATGGAGTAAAGGCTCATGGCGTACCGCTGGGTTAGCCGGGAGTTCCCTTTACGCAGGTGCTTGTTCCGGGGAGTTTACTATCAAAAAATGGCCCTGCTGCATGGGACCTTCATCAGGAAAAGAATACCATGCATCAGGTCCGTCGCCGTTGTGCCCTGACGCCAGTGATGTCATTTTGCGTTTTCTACACCCTGTCCGCCCTGAATTTTATTGTAACAGTCACTATATCCGGATGTGACATCGCGTCGTCCTGACGCCCTGTCTACAGCTTAGCTCTGGTTCTCTTCACTTGCTTTTCCTGACGACGTCAGCTTCACATTGCCTCTTCCGCGGGCTGTAATATATTTCTGCTGCTATCTCTAATATAGGCCTGCACCCCTATTCAGAATCTCACGTGTATAGTGTCAACTTGCTTGTACTCTTTATTGTCTAGGCCCTTGTTTCTATATATCATACATATACAACTTGACGATGAGCCAAACGGCGTCTGGCAACTTGTGACCAGAAAGTTAGAAAAACCTCACCACAATTTGCCTGACGGCGTTTTTTGTTACAAGCAAGCTGCGCGAGTAATAGGATGCGCACACAGAGCCAGCCCCCACCTCCCATATTCTGATTTCTTAATATTCTTCGTTGAAGGTTGTCAAATGAATCCGGCTATTAGCCAGCGAGCACTGTTCCCGTTCCGGGATCAGGTGTGCGCGGCCCTGAATTGTTACTACGTCAACTATCGTACACTCTCGAGCACCGTTGCTCTTCTGCACTCTAACCATGCCATATATGTCGGAGGGGAATCCTGAGTTGACTGGACTCAACACCCGAACAGGCGTTACCTGACGCAACATATTCTCACAGGGGTAATCCCTGATTATGAAGTGTGCCACGAGGTGTGCCAATACAGGGCCTCTCAGTGCACCATACCTCTCGTCACACCTAGTTCTGACCAAAGCCCAATCATTGCGACTCTACTGGTTCCTGAAGTGTAGGGTCCCCGTACATGGCGGACTATGGATGTCGTAACTATCACTTTCTGCGAACACCATAACCGGTATTTCGAGTTGCGTTAGTAGTTGAAGCTTGAGTGATTGAGGTATGGCATGATCTTGGGGAAGCTGGTGCTCGGTAGGCTGGTTATACCGGCTATAACCGCTCAATTCGGGACATATACTCCCCAGGGAAACCCCCGACAGCTTACTAAAATCCAGGATGTTGGACATGTCATCCCGACGCCATTTAAGGATCTTTCTACCGATAACTGGAGCTGTTATGGCACTAATTCGGCTCTCTGAATGTTGCAGGACATCGCCAGAGAGAGAGGTGCTGCGGATTCAAAGATATTTGAGGTTCAATAAACTTATTGGGATGGGCTGCTGATGACTGTAGCTGTGCACAATTTGGCGCCGATGAGCGAGGGGCTGGCTCCTCGGCGTTCTCTTATGTTGTATCTGCCTCCGTTACTCGTCAACCTTGGCTAGTGTACGCCTACTTACTTGAAACTCCAAGAAGATACCTTCCATCCTCTGAAATTGGTCCAGATAAGGTTTCATGTAAGCCATAATGTCTGACATGTGGCTGCAGCATTGTGCCATCATACTGAGGTCGACCAGGGCTATGACGCATCCGAGACCATGTTTGAAAGGTCTCCTCTGTGAAATCTGTGGCTGATCTAGTCCCACCACGAGAACTCCCAAAATACACCACCCCAGATTCCTCATCTCTTTCCCTTGCCACTAGGCCACCTCGCTGTGGGCGTTTTTGGGTAGCAAAAACCCTGGGTACGGCGGTGATGCCTTCCAAACGTCGTCAAAAGGTTGCAGTCACCCGTGTTTCTGGAGAAAGGCTTGGATCCAGCCCATCATGTGCTTAAATACTCCGAGATAAACTGTATGGAGAATGTCCGGTGTATGTCAGTCAGCCGCCAAGACCTGGTGAAGTCCATGGAAAACCTCTTGGCCCAATCTGATACCAAGGGTGCCGAACTTGACCTGGGTGCTATTGGACTTTGAGCCTGGAACCGAGTTTTGATATCCATATAGTTTGTATCTTGGGTAATCTCTAGCCCGATAGTTGTTGATGTTGTTTCATAAATCCCAGGCAGGTACCCCATATGTAGGAGAGGCGTTGGACTTTAACACGTGCAGTGTCACATGTTCCATATGGTCCGCAACCACATTCGGAGATGATTGGGAAGCACATCTGAACCTTGCCATGAGCACGATCAATGGGGACACCATCAAGTGCCGAATGCTGGAGGGGCACCAAACTGAATCCGAATACATCTTGCAGTGTGTGGGTGTTCCCTTGTCTCTGGTATAGATCTTCTTTGGTGGACTTGGAGAATTTGAGGAGGACAGGCAATAGTGCCAGAAGCAGAACAGGCATTGATCCAGGGGTGTTGCGCTGGGCTGACGGAAGATTTCTGAGTGTAATATAGATGGGTCACGCTTTGTTGTCACTGAAGCAGCTGCTGAAATGCCTCTCATTGGACCTCCCAATAATTGGAACTACAGTCGCACCAGGTGGAAGTGTCTTCTATAATCAGTCTACTAACTTAATGGTAAATGAGGTTAGGGCGCTCTAATTGAACCTCCCAACACTAGTCTGCGGTATGCATTTCCAGATAGATTCTTTCACGATTAGAAGGGAATTCGCGCCGCGGCCCGTAGGGTAAGTCATCTCACTATGCAATCTGGGGAAGGAGATATCTGACTCAATCCAGGATGTTACTATAAAAGGATGACAGAGTTGTCTTGCTATTCTCAACTTGTAGCTCAAACGATTGCAGATATAAGCTGTGCAGGTGCAATGAGCGGAAGTGGTTCTCGACTGTATGCATAGGGCTATAGCCGACTAAGCCAGAACTACCGAGGCCACTGGAGAAGTATTTATTTATTCGTGATTTAGCTACTTTACTCTGAATAGACAAAGACTCTAGTTTGAAACCCTGGGCACAACTGAACAGTACCCACGGATCGTTGCAGAAAGTGCCGTCTTCTTACTCAAATCCATCGACATTTCTAATTGCTTCTGCTGCGTGTGAATGATGTTCCTGTCTGACGGGTAACGTAGATGTAGAGTAGTCCGGTATCTCAGTATTAAACTCTGGAGCAGTTAATTGATCAAGCTCGTGTCTAGCGGGTTCCATATCGGATTCATAGTCGGAATCCTGGAGCTCACTCGTCTCTGCTTGGTGCAATATGCCTGTTTCCATGTTGGTAATAATATCTACGGACAATATATATTCCACGGTGGACGCGAGAACACTGTCTAGATTTGTGTGGGTTGTGCACAGCTGTTATTCCTACGCGCCTCACGAGAGGTATTTTCCTTGGTAGAATCGACATTTGCTAGGCATGGTGGGAGTCAGCTCATTCTATATCGTGAGTTATGTGTCGATTGGGGGGTAAGTGTACCGCCATGTTGAGTCTGGAGACCAACGGGTATGATTAGCGCAAAGGGGCAAGGAGCTCGGACCCTCTGAAAAGGAACTAGTCATCCATGTGGATTTAGGGCAGACCTCAAATGGTGTCAGCGCTACTTTGGTTCAAGACCAGAGCCCTCGCTGAGCAAATGCGCATATCATCCGTTATTCAAGTTGAATCGGATAATGGCAGAGTCCTGTGTTTGAGCGTCAGGCTTTAGGTATTTTTAGCCAATCTTGAAAACACAGGGTGATTCTTTCCCACTCCTTGGAACCTCTGGGAGTTGAATATAGAAAGTAGACAGAGCACCATAGAAGGGACTTCATACCAAAAACCATCTCACATTCAGAACTTCCACAACTGCCACCATATTTAGCCCACAAGTTCCAATACTGTCATCTAGATGCGGCAAGAATCAAACAATATGGCCCACAATATCATACATGTACGATACGTCTACATATATAATCCAGGCGCACACGAGGCTCCGGCGGGGCACATGTAGCAACTTGCGCCTAATTCTCTCCCAGGTGTGATCAGCGCAACACGCTCTAATCCTGGTGGTTAGTGAATTAATGACAATCCGGGAGCCATCGGCTTTGCAGCTAATAAAGGAGGCGCAGTGGTGTATAAAGAATGGAGGTGACTTGTTAAAGATCAGCTGCTCCCAAGGAACTTTACGCCACCTGCTAATTGCGCTATTGGACAATTCCAGGAAATCGCCTCAGGAAGGAGGAGATTGCTCCCTGTGTGCGATCAGCTCACCACAGAATCATCTGCGAATAACGTGGCTCGTATGCAGGCGGCCGAGGAGGCAATCCTTGAACTGGTTAAGAACTGTATGAGAAAGTTGACAACAACCATGAACCACCACCTTCAGGGAGTGGCTAAGGGCCAGCCTGCACCTGCACTGGGCCAGCCAGAAGTGCCCACTACGGGGGTGATTGTTGCCCGCAGCTACTACCAATGGGCGCTCAATTCAAGGGCGTCCTGGTACGGCTCATCCGGACCCAGCTCCAGTTCCCTACAACGCTCTCCCAGGCATTAACCAACGCCAGGACGAGTCGCTCCATGTGTCGCTCCAGGTCACCATCAACCGCAAGGGCACAGACAAGTCATTCCTGGTGTCATTCGGATGCCAGAACAAGGCGGTCCATGTGTTATTGTGGGTCCACCTCAATCGTAATGGCAAGGCCCAGCTGTTCCTATAGGTTTGGGGCCAGGATAAGTTCCTCCACGTGTCACCCCGGATCGAGCTCAAGCTGTAGTGCAAGGACAAGCCGTTGTTAGTGTTGCCCGGATGCCAGAACAAGTCGGCCCGGTGTCATTCCGGGTAAACCTCATTACCACCGGCCAGGCCAAGTCGTGCCATTCCCTCTGGCGCCAGGACGACTCGCTCCAGGTGTTGCTCCGGGTGAACCTCAATTGCAAGCTCAAGGACAAGTCGTTCCTGGTGTCGTTCGGGCGGCACGTCAAGTTGGTCCAGGTGTCACCCCCGGTCAACCTCAACCACTGATTCACCATCCTCGAGCGCAAAGACAAGTCGCTCTAGCTACTCACCTGATGCAAGGACAAGTAATCCGTGCTCCACTAAACACCACCCCTGTGGCTAGGTTGCCGCAAGCAGCAATTCTACTCCATACCGCACCCAGCAGCGCCGACAGCCGCTCAGGCCACAGCATACCAAAACGTCCAGCAAACAGTCCCACCAACAGCCCAGCAAACAGCCCAGCAGACAGCCCACCTCACACCCACCCCACAGCCCACATGACAGCCCTGCGCCGACACCGATCATACCTGATATGCCACTAAGTCGCCGGCATCTCTTATACCTTATCTCTGACCAAATCGCTGGGTGCCAACATGTAAATCTTTTTCAAAATAATCCAGTATGTTTGAGTTTTTCACTTACTGTCTGAGGACTTGTGGATTGGAGTGCTCTACATGGAGGTCCATGCCCAGGGTGTATTGTTTCGATCCGCCACACGGCTGATAGCACTGCAAAAGACCCTAATTATCGCCGGCACAACTGGCACCCTGTCAACTGGGTTCAGTCTGCTGAGTTCGATTACTATGACATCCATGGACTGTGAGCAATGATTACGAGATCCATAGGTTATGAGACGGTTCGGTACATACTTGGGGCTACCAGCGAAGAACGCCGACTCCTACGAGACTATCCCAATACACTGCGCGCGTGGATGAATTACGTCATTATTGATTAGGATGAAGCGGTAAGGCCCTGGCTCCAATCGAATCCAGTTCGGGTAGACCCCCTAGATCTCTTATTCGATTGTCATCGTCCGAATAACCTAAGTAGGGAACCCACACCGGTGTGGAGGGGGCACAACTCTCTTGTACCAGGCGCTGTGACTAGGGGCGAACGAAGCAATAGCAGGAGAGTAATTGCATGTTTGTTCATTTGATCCAGAGCCCAGAGAACCGGAGCCCAGACGTAATCCCGGGCCGGCTAATAAAGTAAGTCAGCCGCAAGATGGAGATTCCTCTGGCGCTATACTGGCAGCATTATCTGGCGCGGCATGGGATGTCTCCAGCACCGGGGATAGACATGAGAGCAGCATTGGGATGTCGTCATCCACCGGTGGAGAGGGAAGGGAATCACCCAGCGAAACATATACTATGCCCCCGCAAATCATCGGGCCTGTTGAATATACAACACTCGGCGAGATTAGGACGGCGTCGTACTTAAGCGGACAGGACACAGAAGGGCAAGGGTTGATTCGACGACCAAATTTGTGCTAACCGTAAGTCCCAGCGATTTCGTTTGGCTTCCATTACTAGAGAACTATGGGAGAGCCAGGAGGTACGGAAGTGCAGTGCTTCCTTCCATCGCGAGGGTTATCACCAGTGTAAGCCCAAGAGATACTTTTCGAGCCTATGAGAGTTTGCTTTAACGCTGCGTCTATCATTCGCTGAGTCTACCTAGACGTATAGTCTATGAGTGATATTGTTTAGGATTACTGTTCTTAGGGGTTTCAAATATATTTCTCATAGCCTGCCCGCCAGCCAGCCTGCCTGTTTGAGGATTTCCATTTGATCAGTTGACATTCATCAGGCTTCGCTCATTGGTGGTCACCTTCTTGATGGATTAAAACATCAAGTGATCTCGATGGTGGCTCGGCATCTATATCCTCGTGAGGCTTCAAACCTTATTTCATCACAGGTGGTGGAAATCTCTGAGACTCAGAACTGTTCAGGATCCTTGATTTGTCAATGTTCTCCATCTTTATCTATCACAATTCGTGGATCCGCTATGTAGCTAGTTCATCTAGCCCACGATAGTGGTATCCACTTCCGGGTGCGACATCGTTCCACTAGCACACCCTACTTCGCGTTCGTTGCTCATACGGTACACACCCCCAAGGCTAACCATCAGGAAATGTACACCCAGCATCGGCGATTTGTATATGAGGACACCTCCTACTCCTACATTCACTTTTGTGTTCCCACTCTCCATACGTTTCTCTTCACTATTCTCATCACATCTAGCGCCAGATTCCGACCTATCTACGTCAACCTCCCTCCAGAATCCGCATCACTTAGTTGACGTCTCAATAATTTTTCTCATCTTTTTCATTCAGTTCTATTCAATGTAAACCTTACACGCGTCCCCCTAGAACCTCTGAGCTCACGGAAAGAGCAGTTACAGAAGGCAAAGTAAATATAGTACATCTATATATTCGTAAGCAATTTTTAGGTTTCCAGTGGCCTTAGACACCCCATTGCTCACCCTGAGAGGATTGACACTGAGAGCCGAAAACGAAGAAAGACTATGCCGCATATAGTCACGCATCGCCTCGCTGAGAACAGACCGTATGCAATCACCGAAAGCACGAGATTCGCTTTGCAGGATATAGCTCCCACAATGAATTTTCTTGTGACCAGACATCCAGCGGAGTGAGCGTATTTTGAGCGAGCCATCGAAGACTCAGGCACTACATAGGTCAAAGAAACCCCTCACCCAGCTATCAGAATCAGTCACGCTAACAATTGAGCACAAATTAGTAAGGTGTATGGCCACATTGCATACGCTAAATCGTGGTACGTGTTCTGTGATCTTGGCGTCACATCTGTTACCTACTACAATTGTTGTGGGCAGCATAAGGCCTAGTTGCCAGCCCACACCCTTGACCCCGGCCACCTAACAGACACCCAAGTGGAAGAAATCCCTGTCTTGGCTCGCCCCCTTCCGCCGATGCAAGATCGCGTTACCCACATGAAAAAAACCACCACCCAGATGACGTCGTGGAACTCACCTGTCATCTGAGTATGCTAGTTAAAGATTATGCTAGGAAAGTCCAGAGCTGTAACCTGCGTCAAATCGCGGAGCTCCCCAGTGGTGGAGACCACACGGAATATCCGTGTAGGTGATTATTCCCCTCTATCTCCTGTCAGGCTTGCACTAACCGATTTTGACAAAGTGTCAATCGTCCACTTATTGCACACAGGGAGTCAGAATCAATATCTTTCACAGAAGGGGAGTCCGAGACGCGGGACATCCTTTCCTCGATCATTCCTGGTGTGTTAGTGACTTAGACCGCGGAATCGCACGGGGTGTGTTTCCAACAAGGAGTATGAAAGTTTCTGATATGGGTGGTTTGAGGGCACCGTGTGGAGGAGGAAATCGGATGCCCACTGTATCTGATCGGGGCGACTTATGAGGCTGCCGTCAGGCTACGGGAAGAGCCTGAAAAACCTCTCCGCCAGTGACAGGTCATCTTTGTCCATCACAAGGATGACAGTCTCGCGTGGCTGCTTGCAAACTATAGCTAAGATCCCCGCGATTTCTTTGTCGCCTAGTCACTTTGGAAGAATAGAGAGGATAAAGCCAAGACCCACAAGCCTGCCAAAGGGAGATACCAGTTTCTCAATCGCAACCATTGGGAAGATGCCGTGGGGACTATGCAAGCTCAGGAGGATGAGAATGAGGCGGAGGACAAATGGCTAGATGCCGAGAGCGAGAGGGAACCGCAGGCACCTCGTGACGGGGTGCCGATTCTGTTTCACGAGGTAAGCATTGAGACCTACCTTTAACATGAAGATCAAAACAGGGTGGCTAATTGACGACATAGGGCGAGCAATTGGGAGCTGGGGGCCCCTCGACACGACAGAGGGCTACCCCACGAGAAGTAGAGGACATCCCGACTGATACTCCTTTCCCTCTACTCTCGGCTAAGTCGGCCCCTAGGCCTCCTGTGCAATCTACGCAAACGAAACTTATGGATGTCCGGACGGTTCTACGTGAGATGCCCTGGATGGCAGACTACATTACAGATACTGGGCTGCCAGCTCTTCTGCGTTCGGGACTTGATGGTGCCCAGGACACCCCTCATGCTAGCCTACCAGGATTTCACGACGAACATCCAGTCTTTTTGGCGCTTCCTGCAATTGATGTGCAGGTTCACACAATGCCTCTGAGAGTGACCGAACAAGCACCTCGCACAATTGACCCGGCAGCTGGGCTTTATTCAGAACATCATACTTCCCAGGAAAGCCCTGCTACCAGCCTGCCTGTGATCTGCGAGTAGCGTCCAGCCTCCCCCGCCGTTGCTCCAATTGATGCTCAAGTTCACACAACCCTCAGTGCCAGTGACAGAAGAAGCTGCTCGCACAACTGAACAGTCCCCCACCACCCTCCCAGCCCTGACTCAACCAGCAGCCCTCATGACACCCCCGGCGCTCAGGGCTTCTTCAATGTCAAGTTTGAGTATTTTCTCAAATAATAGCAAATCGCCATTGCCCTAACCATGCTGTTCAAAAAGACACTGGTGTGGACGAAAATAATTTAGGATTTCCTAGTTTCTCAGATACTATTTTTTTCCTTTTTCTTTTTACCCTAGAACTTATTTCGCCTTAGTCAGAATGATCAGTTTGTGGTTCATTTGCTACTATGAGATAGTAAACCTATCATTGGGGCGCCCTTGCTTCCGCTTCTCGTATCCTGTATTGGTAGCCCTTACGCCTCCTTGCATTACAATACGAAAAATCCTTCCTGGATCAAGGGCGCCACGCATTCTCTGCGTAACTGGGGTGGCATCGGCGGACTAAACAAGTCAAATACATGAGCGCATGGTATGAATACAGAATTCTAGACGTTTAGCAGTATTGATTCGACGTTTGGAGATGAGATTCAATAATCCTAATCCACTTTGGGCGTGGCGAGTGTCTTGCTAGAATTAGGGTCGCTAACCGACACTGGTTGTGGCTAGATTTTGCTTGGCCTCCTACATTAGTGACACCGATTTTGTTCAAACTTTTCAACCTGAGTCGGTGCGACCTTGATATCTCAGGAAGTCAAAAGCATAGGGTTAATACTGAATTCCAGGAATTCAGTAGTGTTGATTCGACACTAAGGGATGAGATTCGATAATCCTAAACAGCTTTAGGGGTTTGGACTGTCTTGCTAGAATTAGTGACGATAACCAATACTCGTTGTGGCCAGATTTTGCTTACCCTGCTACATTAGCGACGCCCATCTCGCAGAAACTTTTCAACTTGAGATGGGATGACCATGATAGCTGAGGACTTCGAGATCATGATTATAATCTTCAACAAGCAGAAAAACCCTGATTACAGGCCAATTTTTTCATTCAATACCACGAGATAGGTAATTCGGCTAACCCCTGTGCCGAAGTCCTAGCATATGAGATCTGACTCGTCCATTGAACATAACCTCAGATTCCTCATCTTCGCGACAGGAAAGATATATTCAATTGTTCCACCTACAAATTTCTATTTTGGCCAACGTGAATCAACTGTTTACCATTGCACCATGTCTAGACAACCGCAATGTAATTGAGACAGCTAGCCAACTGCCCGAGTAGGAAATCTGAACCTAGATAGACCCCAACTCGTACCCGATGGCATACGATCAGCGAGATCAAGGGCGGGAATGCAACAAAACCAATCCTGAAGGTCGCCGAGGACCTGCCAAATGAGCAGCCATCCCGTATGCACCGTAAAACACCAAATGCAACCAGAGTATTTGAAAGTACACCCAAGCGCCCGCGGAGAAGGACGATACAGAGCACCACGTATACCAATATTGATATGCAACTTGACGCAGAAGTACCAACAAGAATAGTTCGTCAAAGCGATGACGGCCCTGATGTGTACGAAGACTCTCGTGGATCATATCAGACTGAATTCAACACTGAGCCAGACGCGGAAGACCATCATTGTTCAGATGCTACTGAAGCAGGCCTGCGTCCCAGGTGACGAACAGCTGGCGAACAAAGAAACAATTGGGTATCAACTCTGCGAGTTTCAAGTACCTCCAGATCGCAGGAGGCAGCAGCTGGTAGGCAGACGCCGGGATCTCGAGGAAGTAACACCCGGTAGAGCGTATACTCTGGCTGTGCTCCTAGCATTCAGTGTAGCCCGATATTGATCCTGACTGGCCACCCACAGTGCCAGTAAATCGGGAGTCAGAACTTTATGTCCAGGAGGCGCATCTAGTATGGCACACTCCGAGAACATCTGGCCGGCTGCCCAGTCACGGCGAAATACCGCGGGAGGAGTAACGACGGTTTTCCTAACGCGAGTCAAAGTTCTCATTGTCTGGTACACCCTGTTTGTTGACCCGCTCTCAAGCCTAATTACTTTGATGTCTGAGACAGACCGTGCGTGGCTTACGGCACTCGATTATATAGCTGATGCAGGTATTATGAATGCGTTGGAGGAAAACAGAGAGAGTAAGTGGACACAGATACACAGGAATGACGCCCTCCTGCAGCCAGGTATAGTACTAGTTCTGGGGCATACGCAATAGACACCCTTGTGTGAGATGACAGTTAGTTTCCCACGTTAAAGATCAGATCGGAAAGGTATACGATCTCAGCAAGGATCCCACAGTGATTGCGTAGGGGTAGACTAACTGCTGCAAAGTGATAGATCTATGGGCTCCCCAAAGGGATATGAGCTTGGTTCGCCCTAGTTGTACAAATTGCTTCCAATAATGAACAGGTATTACACAGCTTTCAGAAGTTGAAAATTCAATTCGGGGCGTCCCAGATTCACGAGGCCATATCGGGCAAGTACTTCAGAGAGAGGAGAAGGCATGAGGTTGTTGAACGTGGATTTCTTGGGTGTATCAACGGCACGATAATTTCGTTAACGGGTACAATCCTTTGTCATACCCTATGAGCATGGCAAACAGGAGAATATAAGGAATCGAGCAAATTCAAGCCTGACCCAGTAGGAAGTCAGCCAGAACCCGAACCCATCTTCTATTCCCCAGGACGCTAACATGGTCCGAACCTCTAAAATGCTTTTTGCCTGGCAAACTCAGAGGTGGGCTGATTGCCCAGCCTGGGTACAGGTGATAATTTAGGACAAGATTTGTGGGACCATCTGGGCAAAGATGGAGAAGGAGGACGGCGTGCGACAAGACCACTTTCAAGGGTATACCGACGATTGGGCAGCAGTAGCCATTGAGCTGCAGAGTTAGGCATTCTGTCAGACTACGCGATGGCCAGCCCACCAAAGCCAAACCAGTGGCGATTGGGTTGTGGTAGCCGCTGAGCGGCAGAGTCAACCATCCAGCCAGGCTACGCAAAGGCCAGCACACCGAATTCAAACTCCTCTGGACATAAGCTGCCCGTGTTCTCAGATTCCTCGATTCTGCACAACCAAGAGCAGATAATTTACCGGAGGCGACCAGGGAACCATTGCTGCACAGGACTGTCGGTCCTACTTGATCGCAACACCTGGCGCTGAACCTTGACGGAATAGAGCCAGCACAACAGGAGATAAGTGATGTGAGCTGCGGGATGTAGATCAGGGGCACAATGAGAGAGTAGGTGAGGGTAATTGAGAAATATTGTGTCGAGTATGGGGCGTAAGGGTCGAGTAGCTTTATCAATTAATACTATTTATGTGTCGGCGATGTGTTGATATGAAAACATAAAGTAATATCTGGGTGTTAGGAGTACTAGTAGTGGAATGCATGAAAGGGACCCGTCACAGGGGCATCTGGGTGAACTTATAGTAAATGTGACGGTGTGAGGTAAGAAAGAAGAGGATAGAGGGTGTGCAAGATCAGGATAGTTTCAGGCAGAGTTGAGCTAGTTCCCCACGCGGCGGGCAGGCATCACAAGGGCAGCTAAATATTAGGTAGGAGCATACAGAGAGAATAGAAAATTGCAAGATATGATGTCATAAAGGGTAACTAAGCAAGGCAGACTCTCGCATGACTAATAGTTATTAGTCATTGGTTGATTAGCTTTCACGCTATATGATCAGTTAACTTGCAGGATTTTACAGAACGAAGCAATAGTGTGTCATTGGTTTATTGTTATTGGTTGACACTTGATAGGGCGCACAATTGTGGTGATGTGGTTTTATGTATTTTGCACATGATTCATAATTATGAGTCATGAGTTTCACGCCTGTGACCCCGTTAGGGCAGATGACGTGGTTTATGAGTTGTGATTGGTTGCGAGATATGGCGCTGCTGACTTGGGCGAGTCAGCTGATAGATTTCACACTATGACTCACTACGAGTCATGAGTCGCGTGACGCGAGGGTATGAGTTGTGCAGGGTTAGGGTGGGGGGAAGAACCCCTATATGAGGACACCCTCAGGGCATGGGATTTGGGTCAAGCTCCTCACCCTCATCCACCCCCCCCCTACATTCTACTCAATAACGCACACCCCACTTTGCTTACGGGACACCTCTCCGCACCTCACCCCACCTCTCTGTCCCCTGATGGAGATCCCTTCCATCCCCCCGGGCAATCTGGCTCTGGCTGCCGCAATTTCCCTTGCCAACACCCCCCGCCTGCAGGAACCCCCCTCCCCCTCTCCTGCAGCACAACCTTCACCCCCTCCCGCCTTCCTGGCAGAGATCTTCACCAAGACCAGAAACAGCCTTCAACTGAACCCCGACCTGGTTCAAGACCGCTCCCCTCATGCACTTCAAAGCATAAGCGCCAGTGAAGGCTGCATCCTCTCCATTCTCTGCGCCACTATCTCCGACCTAGTGACCATCACCACCCAACTGGATTCTGTCAACACCTAGCTCTCTGAAATCCGCAAAGAAAATCAGGAGCTCTGCATCAAACTCCACGACCTCTCTTCGATGGTTGCCAACGAATCGGCCACCCACGAAGACATCCACCCGCTTCAATGCGCCCTGCGTGACCTGTCACATCGCGTGATATCCACAACCCCAACAGCTCGCCCTGCAGCCCCCACAGCCCCCCCACTACGTCTCCCTGCGAGAGCTCAGCCCACCCCCCCCTCCCAGCCAATGGGCCCTCCCCCCCAGCCCCGTGCCCCCTCTCACGCCACTTCATTGGCCCAACCAGCCCCCCCCCCACCTTTGGCAAACGTCGACCCCTCCATCCACTGCCCCTTCTACGACACCAAGCTCAAGAAAATGTTGAGCAACCCCAAACTGTATGCCTAGGCCTTCCGACACTCTTGGGAGGTGGAGCAGTTCCGTGCCAACCAATATGACTTGTCGATTTTCACCCCGGCCACCCTCCACCCAGACTACGCTCCGAGGACCACAACCACCCCCACCTATGCGCAATCAGCCGGCTCCGGTCCAGGAAAAAGCAAGAAGAAAACGACTAAAGCCTCGGCCCCAGAGGTAGGGAGAGACGGGAACAAAGAGACAAAAACCCCATCGTCCCTCCCCAGGGCCTCAAGACGCTTCTTCGCCCCCAGATCCAGCCCCGCCCCCCAAGCCCTTGCCCAACGCATAACCGCCTCCTTCCCAGACATAGCCGCCGCCACTCTCACCGAATCGAACTGCCTCCTCCCAAAAGGTTTCCTCGCTAAGGTCAACCACCGCCGCCCTGTCTCCCATACTGGGACTAACCCAGACACCCCAGCAGAATCCTATGCCCCGCATTTCAATGCACTCACCCGCCGGCTCAACCAATCCTTCCCCACCAGTGATAACCCCTGGCTTACATTTACCCAGGCGCCAACCGCCAAACAGCTGGCAATTCACTCAATCCCGACCGACATCCTCCCTGACGACGACGAGTACCTCTTTACCTTCATCAAGAACTCAATCAACAACGCCAAGGTGGTCACGATTGGCTGGGCAAGGTATCTTAACAAGGACCGAGCTGCTAGGGTATCCAAACAGGCCACTTCGGTGGTTGTCTCCGTTAACCCCGATGACGTTTCGATCCTCCTCCCTGCCATATTGCTCTTTTCAAAGAGGCTCAAGGTCGGGAAGACGACCCAAGCCAACCGATACACCCAGTGCCTCAACTGTTACCGCTTCGGACACGCCCATGCCCGATGCACCCAGAAACACCCAACTTGCCCCTATTGCGCCCTTAATCATAGTCGCTCAGCCCACCGCTGCCAGAACCCCACCTGCCCCAAAGGCGGCGACAACAAAGCCGTTTCCGGCTGCTGCCCTACCTCCCCTCCCCACTGCCCGAATTGCGGCGACGACCACGATGCCTACACCAGAGAATCCAGGTGTAGACCAGCCCCCCCTCCTCAACCTGAGGCCCCCCCACCTTCCGACGAAGAATAATCCGACGCCTCCTCCGATAGCGAGGAAGCCATGGATATGGGCGACGATGGCCGCCCAGCACCCGCTACTCCCGAAGCCCCTTCAGCCCAACCCATCGACCTTTCCACCCCTAGACCCGTCCAACAATCTTGTGACGCCCCCGCCCCCCCCAGCGGGTCCCAGCCAGCACCCACTGGCCGGGGCTTGCCACCGGTAACTCCCGCCAAACCCTGGACTCGTTCCGGAAATGATTGAGAAACCCCCCCCCCCCCCACCCAAAGGACTGGCGCCTGCAACTGACCTCACCCTTATTCAGCACAACAGCTTGGGTAGCTGGAATGTGTTTCTTTCCTTATTTACCTCCCTAACTGAAGGCTCCCCCCCCGACATGGTCCTGCCCCAAGACCCCCCCTCCTCCAAGGGATTTCTCCCTAGCTTTTCAGGCTTCAAATCTTTTGCCCCTCCCGTCCCCAGGCCCAGAGTGGCCTGCCCTATATGTCTGAACTTCCTGCGAAAATTCACGGTGCTACCTTCTTTTCCCCCCGAGACAGACGACTTTTTGACGCTAGATCTTTTCATCCCACAAGATTGCTTTGGCACCACCTCACCCTGTTTCATGATCGGCAACGCCTATGCCAGACTTCTTTCTCTGTTTCCCCACTCAGTTTCCCCTGAGTCTTCCCTTTTGGAATTAAACCACCTATACTTAGTCACGGGCGACTTCAACATTTACAATGCAGCAACCGACCCCTTCAGACTCCTCCCCTCGAAAGAGGAAAGAGAATCCGCCCCTTTTTGCCACCGGGCCTCGGACCTAGGCTTCACCCTCCTTAACACCTCGGGTGTTTATACTCGGTTCCCCTTTTCAGGCGCCTCTAGACCTAGCGCCATCGACCTGGCATTCGCCAACCCACATATGACCGCCGCCTTCCGCTCCTGGGAGGCATCATCCCTGCCCTCAACGGGATCAGACTATGCCCCCATTTTAATCACCTTCTGCCACCCCCTGCCCACAACCACAAGGCCAGACCACGGTGGCAAGAAGCCCACTGGCCAAGCCTCACAGATAAACTAAAGGATTGGCTCGTCCCTCCCCCCCTCGAAACCCCCTCCGCTAGCCAACTCGACCAGTGCTTCGCCTCAGCCCTCTCCATACTCACGGCGGCAATCGAAACCACCGCGCCCCGCTTGCGCCCGTCCCCACTGTCTAAGCCCTGGTGGACCCCGCACCTAACCACTCTCCGAAAGGAATTCAGTAAAGCCGCCCGGAAAGCCAAGAGGTTCCGGACCCCTTACTCCTACAGCATTGCCAGACAGTCAAAACTCGGCTACTTGAAGGCCATCAACAGAGCCAACGCCTCCTACTAGGCTTAGTTCCTTGTGAAAACCTCCCCGAACAACATCTGGATGGCCTAACAACCGGTCACCCCAAGAAAAACCCCTAGGTTCTCTTTCCTCCCCGAGCCCTCAAATCCAGTGGCAATCAACAATGCGCTTCTGGACCACTCCTTCCCCCCTAAGGAACCCCTGCCCAGCAGAGGTCACCTAAAGAGAAACCTGTCCGCTAGCCCCCTCAGTGAGTGAGAGAGAGCAAACTCGCCGTCTCGGAATCGTACCCCTCATCGGCCCCGGGCCCCGATTGGGTCCTCTACGCCGTCTGGAAAAAGGTCAATCTGATCAACCCGCGATCATACTTGAACTCTTCTCCCCCCTGGTGGCTTTTGGTTACCACACCCACTTCCTCAAAACCGCCGACGGATTAATCCTGGATACGCCCGGCAAGGCCTCCTACGACTTCCCGGCCTCCTGCCGCATCATCCTCATCCTCAAAACTATTTCAAAAATCCTCGAAAGAGTCATAACAGTCAGACTGTCCGCCATCACTAGAACTAGGGGCCTCCTCCACCCAGATCAATGCGGCTCCCTACCACGACGTAGCTCCTCCGACGCCTGCCTCACCCTCATGCACGAAATAAAAACCCTGAAGAGACCCAGAGTAGAGGTCTCCACCCTGTTCCTAGACATTAGAGCCGGCTTCGACAACGTCAAGGCCTCCACCCTTAGGGCCAGACTACTCGCCTCCCGTGTCTCTTCTTACATGGTCGACTGGGTGTCCTCTTTCCTTTCGGAAAGAACGTGCACCCTAGTGTTCCAAGGGTCCCCCAACATCTCCTCCCCGGTTTCCCTGGGTACCCCCCAAGGGTCCCAAATCTCCGCTCTTCTTTTCCTCCTATATGTCGCCCCCCTTCACATATCGGTACCCTTCGGCCGCATGGTCTCTTACGTTGACGACTTCTCGATCACGGTGGCCTCCCCCTCTTACAGGGTAAACATAGGCCGCCTACAAGGACTCTTCTCCCCTATAGCAGCACAGGGCGGAGATATAGGCGTCTCCTTCTCTGTCCCCAAAACTGAGCTCATCCCCTCGTGGACCCCAAGCAAGAGGACACCCCCCTCAAATGCCGCTATCGAACTGGAAGGCCACCTCTTCCGACCCTCCAAGGTAGTCAGGTGGCTAGGATACTGGTTCACCCCCGCTTTCAACACTGCACACCACTACGGGCACAGGCTCTCAGAAGCCCTGTGCCGGCTCCTCCTTCGTCAAACGCCTCTCCTCCCCAGGAGCAGGCGTCAGACCCTTCCTCTGCCCTCGCATTGCCAATGGCCTCCTCCTCCCTATACTCACCTACGGAGCCGACCTCCTAACCCCGGACTATGCTGCGCTCAGAGGCATGAACGGCTTCTGGCACAGGGTCCAAAGATGGACCATGAACAGCTTTTTCTCCACCCCCACCTCCATCCTCTCCCAGGAGGCCTGCCTCGGCCCCATTGCCTCCAACAGCAGATACAAGAGGCCTCTCGCTCCCCTCGGAGTCTCATGCGCCTCCCTCAACGCCAACCCGGCCTCAGCCAGACTTCCGCCGTCCTTCCCCTCCCTCTCCTCCTTCAGGGCCCAAGACTCGACCAGGCACCTTACGATAGGCCTCACCTCGGTCTACCGCCCTCTCGGCTGGGGTATGAGGGTCCCCAACCCCCCAACGAGAAAACATCTCCCCATTGACGCCCTGGCACACCTCACCCTGCCTATACAAGAAGGCCTAACATGTCTTCCTCTTCTTGTTCACGCCCCCCCCCCCACCCGGAACGAACATTCCCCCACCAGAGCTGATGAGCAGAACCTACTGGGCCCTCCGAGCCCGCGCTAGGAACATGCTCCTCCAAGACAGGGCCACCGGCGACCCCACACCCCCGTACTACGGGTACTCCCCCTCCCTCTCCCCACACACCTATATGGGACTAGGGAAGTTTGTGGCGGGTAGGATTCACCAAATGCGATCAGCAAAGAGGTACTTGGCCGCCCACCCCTCATGGTTTGACGAAAACCCAGACCCATCCTGCCCACGATGCGAGACCGGACCACAGTCCTTCCAGCACGCCGTCCGCAACTGCCCTGCCCGCACAAGGGCCCGAGACGACCTACTGAAAGATGTCTCCTCCCTTGGGCATGACGCGACAATCTGGTCCAAACCCCACCTCATACGAGCGTTAGACGAGTACATCCCAGAAACAAAGACCAGGTTCCCCCCTGACATGCTCACCGACCATAGCCCCCCCCTCTCCATCCCCCCCACCCAATGCTAAGAAACGCAGTCCCCCGTGGAGGTTTTGGTTATTTTCCTCGTCCAGTTAGTTGTTTGTTTTATTTTTCCCTATGTATATATTTCCTTGCAAAAAACGCCTGAATTAGAAGTAGTTTCACTGTTTTAATTTTCCTTATATTTGGTTTCCGATTCGGAACGATAAGCTAGTGGTTTTGGCCTAAGTACTCTCAGTCGTCGCAGAGGAATAGCAGTTGTGCGTTTCTTTTGGTGTTTGTTTTAATTGATAGGTTTTGTTTTTTCCATAGCTAGCGCTGCACGAAGCTTCTTGTACCTAAAAACAATGAACACATGATAAAAAAAAGATAAAAAGACATGGGATTTGGGTCAAGCTCCT
>Ga0307507_10002963_pt1 | contig 34093 bp, 30 predicted proteins | sample 7_EM_MG_FD_207223 | JGI IMG/M metagenome (GOLD analysis project Ga0307507, IMG submission 207223) | Populus trichocarpa ectomycorrhiza microbial communities from riparian zone in the Pacific Northwest, United States - 7_EM | ecosystem: Host-associated > Plants > Roots > Unclassified | place...
GTAGGAGGATGTTAATGCAGCAGGAGATTATGGAAGAACAGCACTGCAGGCAGCGGCAGAAGGAGGCCATCTCGCAGTCGTCGAGCGGCTGCTTCAAGAGAAGGCGGATGTTAATGCTGCAGGAGATTATGGAAGAACAGCACTGCAGGCAGCGGCAGGAGGAGGCCATCTCGCAGTCGTCGAGCGGCTGCTTCAAGAAAAGGCGGATGTTAATGCAGCTGCAGGACATAGTGGAAGAACAGCACTGCAGGCAGCGGCAGAAGGAGGCCATAAAAAAGTGGTAGAATACCTTCGTCAAGCAGGTGCTGTAAAATAAAACAGCTGCGTTCTAGTATATAATATATTATTTTTCTTTATATCTCTATTTCATAGAGGGTCAAGGGCAACATGTGCCTATATAGTTGTCTTATTTGCCACTGCGATTCCAGCATATTCTACGAGGGTCACACTCATTGCTAGAAGGCAGGGCATACAAGAGTCACTAGATAGCGGCAACACTTTCCCAATCTATGCTTTTGGTAGGAAATATTCCTAACGGCTCAACTACGCGCTCCAAGTGAGACGAATTTCTTTGTGCCAACACTCAGATTCGAGCGGCGCTGCAGCAGCTTCGGCTGCGCTAGCAGGGAGGATGCCGACCCGCTGTGGCCACACCCTCAAGGTGCGGCCAGTGCGGGTCAGCCACCCTCCCTGCTTGCGCCTGGACTCTACGGAGTACAAGATCGAAATTTTTTCCATCTTAACTCCTTCAAGGAATCTCGACTTTTCAATTCTCGTGCCATCACTTTCTCCCTCAATGGAGCCCACACGTTTAAAAACATCTTCGTCACCCTTAGACTGTCTCAGCACAAGAACGAAATTTGCCGACATCTGTACGCCGCGGTAGTCCCCTGTATCGAGCGGCGCCAGGTCCCGCCTCGAACCTTGGAGTCATCCGCAGCAGCCCAGTAGTATTCAAACCCATCGCGATCATCTGCAGCATCAGGGCGATAACAGCCAAGGTAGGCGTCTCTACCTGTGACGGGGTCAAGCCCCTCCAAGTGGTGGAAAAAAACCCACTCCCCACCAGGTACTTGCTTGTTGCCAAAGTATGCTCTCAGGTCAATGATCCTTGTAGAAATGACAAGTATTCCTCCGGACACAGATCCGATCCGGCCAATACACAGCTAACATCATGAATCTTTATCGCCGTTGCTACTGTACCGTTTCCCCCCCAGTTTCAGCTGATGGGCCCCGAAACAGATGCCCAGTACCATGAGGGTGCGATGTATGTGTCCTTTGTGGAGACTCGCTTGCCGGGAGTATCTGCCTGCCAACAAAGTCCTCTCTCTAGGGTTGCAGACCAAAGTCCAGCTAGGTACCCACCAAGGCTGAGCTTGCTGAACTTGAGAGCTTGTCCCGGCTGCGATGAAACGGCTGTGACCTCTGAGGCCATAAATTTCTGGGCGAGTCCAGATAGCGCTGGCAGTCGGTCTGTCCATTTCGTCAGGGTCCTTTCACTATACTGATTTGAAATGTTGAACCAGTAGCTCGCTTTATCGCCCACTGTACACCCATCTGTAAATAGCCGCTTCTGCCACATTTTTTCGTTCGTCATTCGGTAACCCAAGTCAACACACTGGCAACAAGCTTCACTGCTGCATTCCCAATGCAGCTCGTCAACACCAAAGTGTAGTATTCTTGGAGCCATGAATCTTTATTGCAAGTGCCAGGCCCCTGTTAGTAGAGGGTATGCGTGTGTGCGCTCTTCTTCGCTTGGAAACATGACAAGCATCTTGCCGAAAGTATGGTGGGCCTTGGCGAAGCGAATCCGACTGCCATGTTGGGTCTTCTCACTGACTAGGGGCTCCCAGGACTCGGTACAGATCTGATCGCCTCTGAAGAAGCCAATAGTGCCATCCTTTGCACCATCAGCGCTAAGCATTAAGTCGCAGTCCGCGTAAACTTGATGCATTGTCGCTGACTCGACTTCCCAGTCTTCCTTGCTGTCTTGGAGAACGCAAAGGGCATCAATCCACAGGTTGACGATGGTTCTAGAAGAGTCCTCCACATGCGTTTCCTGCTTACATAAGCAGATTCCCTTTGTTTCCATTTTGGTCGGTATCCTTAGCAATCACTTTGGACACCGTAGACATAGGCCTGTATAAGGACCTATGTCCGTCGTAGTTAGAGCCATATATACATACACTCATTCTTCTCAATATCATCCAGTTCATCACAGGTATTGATATCCGAGTTGTTCAGTCAGGGCAATTGCATCCTTGAATGTCTGTGTCAACATCGACCAAGGAATGCCTCTTATCCTGTCCTCCAGGGTTGAGACAGTAGTCGTGGCCGCAGGCATCTTGCCCCAGCAGTGACTGAGTGTGACATATGGCTCACAAGCAGCTCCTTCAACAAAATTTATTGCGTACGTTCTGGCACTTATTCGGATCTTGAGTAGCCTCATCGCCTAGATGGAGGAATCGCCTTCCCACACGCGTGGGTTTGATGGCATCTCTGATTGCTGTCGCGGGCAAATACAAGCATACTTCGAGAGTCGGTTGCTCTTGGTGTCTCGGGCTTTGTCTGTAGTACCTTGCATCTGGAATGCTCCGCTAATGAACACATCGGCTCTGGACAATGATTTCGTACGTCACCATTACCTTCTATTTCTTGTGTATAGAAAACTAGATTGGGGTCTTCGCTGGTGAACAACCCTACTGAGCAGTCCCGTACTTCCTTTCCTCTTCCACTTACCCATGACAACCGAAATGTCGCTCTCTTGCTCCTGCTGGCGTCCCACACGGGGCATGCCTTTACACCACCGTAGAGTATCGAGCAAAGCCAACAACCTGCCTTGGCAGCATTGCGCAAATCCTCCAACGGAATTCTGCAATTCGTGGATTCGGACTTATCAGAAGAGTCGGATCCAAGCGGCTGTGCAGCGCCCTCACATCTAGAATGTAACTTGCTACATACACAACCGGGCAGGTAATGATTCTTAGAGTTCTCGGACCTGGGCCATAGAGAAGCAACCGGGATACTGCCGTGCCGCGAAGGCAGGAGAGTCGTCTGTGTAGAGATCTTTGAATTCCATGCCGTTTACATCCAGTGTTCTAGGTGATAAAATTGAAGCCTAGAGAGATGGGAGAGAGAAACAGTCACAAAGTCGGACATTGGGACGAGTCTGATAGTTTTGGCTAGCTGTTCTATTTCAGCTGTGTCACGGCCTACGTGATAGCGGACACACACTTGAGCTCCGAACCAGTAGTGACGACGATTTGCCTCTCGGCAACCCCCTTACGATGCTCAGTTTACGTATCTTGAAGCCGGGGGGCAAGGTGGAGACGTACGCGCATGAAACAGGAGGGGTGCGACAGGATGGCGTCTTTATAGGATCAGGAAACGTCACGACTTGGGGTTTCAGGTACCAGCCAGCGTCAGACGGCGAGCCGGATTACTATGAGATGAGGTTGCTGGGGCCGGATAGTGCGGACCCGACGACAGGAGAGCCACTTCGGGATGGAGAGTTTAAGGGTTTCTTGAAAGTCGAGGGTGCCTAGCCGGATATCGGCTGCAAGATGAACGGCAGAGCTGAGGACTTCTTGGAGAACAATGATGGTGCTGAAGAAGAGATACACCTCTAATTGTAGAAGTGAATGTAATTCGGGCGGGATTTGTTGTATGATTAGTCGAAAACATCACTGGCCAAATGTAGGAAGTCAGTTCCATTAGTAATCCATTGGATATAAAGGATAGGGCGATGCCGCGAACGCAACAAAAATGAAAGACAGTTCATCAATACGCATGTGTGAGTTGCCGTCGGAATGATTGCCTATAACTCTTCCCCATACAGTAAGCTGGCAAAGCCATGTCTTTCTCAGCGAAGGGTGTGAATAATAATCCTTCCCCCCTCACTTTCATCCATTTCTCTAAATTCTCTCCAAAATGACGTAAATATGAGCCCAGCTCACGCAAAACGGATTCTAGAGCATTATCTATTGTCAGATGCAGACATGGTGGCAGGAAGGACGAGTTTTACTCTTCACATGCGCTTAAATTAATAAAGATGATACGCTAGTGCAGAGTGCTTTAGGTCCCTCAGAGGGCTATTTCGCGTATAGTCATACTCCACTATCACACCTCACTGCCAAATTTAGATATCCAAATGTATAAGAAGGTAACTCTGCGTATCCATCGGACACCCAGGATCATTCGTGATGACGTCTTATTGAGGATGCTGGGCATTTCATGTTCTGGATACAGCATTGACTTTGGAAAGGAGGTCCGGGTTGTCTCCTGGATTATGGCCCTGGCGCATGTCACTGTAACTTACGCTACACGGAGGCGCAGGGAGTTCGTTCGATATACCCTGGGATGCACGACCAAGTCTATAGCAAATAAACCAAATTTCTCCAATCCTAATCTCACTATTGATTTCTAAAGCTATAAAGCCTTACCATGCCCCCGCCAATGCTGAAAAAACTCAATCACGAAACCTAAACGAAAATGCACCAACCGTATCTGTGATACTGAATCGCAAGACCCCTCCTCTAAGGCTAACACACGGGGTATTGCCGCTAAACGTCTCTCATACGCCATCGTTATCATCTTTCGCGCGGAAAACTCACCAGGTAGCTCAGTTAAATAGGTCTAAGACCTAGTCTTTCGATACGATCAGATCGGGGATCTGCTCGGGCTTGACTTTGCCTTCTAAGATGTCTGTACTCACATGGTTAGTGTTTCATATTCCATTTCATAGGGGAATCAGGAGGGTAAAAGAGGAAAGCGGCTTACTATAAACCGCCGTAAACAGCGGGAAATCACCCTCCATGTCCTGACTCTTCAAAAAGCTATTGACCTCATACGCTGTGCTCGTCCCCTGCAGTTTCTGGCCGTTCAGCTCACTCCGCTCGATCTCATCGATGCTGACGCCACGCTCAATGCTCATCTTGGCGCAGCGGAAGTTGCGGCCGCCCATGCAGCTGGTGACAACGTCAGCGACGCCGCAGCTCTCCTCGGTGAAGGTCGATGTGTGGACCGAGTCGGCGAAAAAGGCCTTCCCGAAGGCTACCATTTCGAGGATACCGACGCGCATAACGGCTGCCTTCGCATTGTCGCCCCAGCCTAGCCCATCCACGAAGCCGGCGGCCAGCGCGATGATGTTCTTGAGAGCGCCGCCGAGGGAGACGCCAGCAACGTCTGATACCAAGCGGACGTGGAAGTACGGCCGGTGGAACAGCTTCTTGACGTTCTCGTGCGACAGCGGCGGGTACTCCGACGGCAGGGCCTGGAGGCGTGCAGAGCGAGCAGACGGGTGGGCCTTGCCCGGCGAGATCAGATCAACCGTGGAAGACGTGGGCGAGCCTTTCGGCGTCGGGTTGCGCGAGTCCATGGGCGGCGGGTCGTAGGCCACGGTCGTCTCCGAGTACTTTTCCTGCGCGATCTCGGATGCAATGTTGGCGCCTGACAGCGCACCGCAGTAGATGTTGAGCCGCACGCCGATGGACTCGGACAGCAGCCGGATGCCCTTCTCCGACACATCCACACCTTTCGTGCACGAGATCGCCCGGGCGTACGGCACGATGTGACCTTTCAGCTGGTCGCACACCCGCGCAATAAACTGATGCGGCAGCACGAATATAAGAATCGTCGAGTCCTTGCAGGCGTCCACAATAGACGGGTTTGCAATCACGTTTGGTGGGAGGGTGATGTTGGGCAGATACTTGACGTTCTCGTGCAGTTTGTTGACCAGTTCAGAGAGCTTCTGGGGCTTGTTGGCTAGCTCTGAGCCTGGACCGTAGTGTCGTGAGTTCTTAGGTATCGTTACCTCCTCCTCGAACACCCACATTTGCACGTTAAGCTCGTAGAGGGTGGGGTGAGCCTTGGTGTTTTCAGCCACCAGCTTCGCCATCGTCGTGCCCCTAGGAATGGCATTAGAAGAGGAATGTGTAGTCAATTAGGCGTAAGGCATAGACAGACCAATTCCCCGAGCCCACGATGGTCACCTTATGCTTCTTCTGAGCCCCCAAGGTTGCCATGGTTCGCAAGATGTTATTTTTGGCTAGATGACGTGTTGATGAATTTGTGTGGCGAGAGCGGTATGTGAGAAGAAACAGGCGGTGGAAGCTATGGTGAAGAGCTGTGGGGAAGATGATGGGCATGAAAAGGTGGAAGAAGGTGCAGGAGTCTCGGGCCTGAAAGTTTGGGGGTGGTCTGAGGGCGAACACGCGGAAGTTGTTGAACTGCCTTCCTTGTTGAACTCAAAAATAATACGATCATATGCCAGGTGCTAGGGTCGCGCTTATCGATTATGCACCTCCGCTTGTGGAACTCTAGACTTCCCGGCCAACGGCTGTCACTCATCTAGGCCAATGAAAGCTCGATGGTGTCATCACAGATCATATGCAGCCATCTACGAAGATGCATCGGGAGAGGTGCAGCACATCCAGGTACCGCTCTTGCCTAGTTCTTGGCCACTCACCGCACCCAACAACGACTGTGGATGACCTTCTAATTATGACGTAGTGAACCCTAGGGGCTGTGGTTGAGCTTTGGTGCTTGAACTTTGGTGCTTGGTAGACTGAGGCAATATGACCGTAGCTTATTTACAAACTTTTATGTCTTAGCATCACTGGTACATGTGAAAAGTTGACATACCCAGAATACTAGTAGCTGTGGGGTATTATAGTTAACACGTTAAGACCATCCTCCATTGAATTGACTCATTACTTCACTATCTAAACTCATGCCCATCATACTAATCACCGTAAAGAATCATCCTAAAATTGTCCTCAACAACTCCAACGCTCGCTAGAGAACCGGAGCAAAAGAACCCATTCTGAGGCAATGCCGAAACACGCAACAGACCCCATCCCCACATTACTGGCCCAGCCACACACACCCAGTGTATCATCCTCAACTGCCCAAAACCGATTATAAAGCAAAACCAAATGCGGCAACTATACCAGCAGCAAGAGCTGAAGTGCCGAACTCCTTAGCAAGAGCCAGTGCTGTAGCAGCAGCCTTGGAGGTTGCGGAAGTGGCAGACGCAACGGTAGCCGATGCACTGCCACCACTTGTTGAAGACGGAGCAGCGGTGGCGGAAGGAGCGCTGGAAGAGCTAGAGAGGTCATTGGCGGTCTTGTTACCGCACACAACCGAAAGACAGGCAGTTTGACCAGTCAGATCATTCGGGCTATTTGCGACGCAGTCTGTCTTCCATTGCTGGCACATCAGGGCTGGCAAACTCTGCTGGTAGTCGGAGATGTTGGGCTTCGTTCCATCGGAGCATTGGCATGTGTATGTCAGCGCGGTCTAAAATGCAATGTTAGCCGTGATGGTTTCCCTTTCATTATTTACCACGATGGATTTTCTAGATGGGGGCGTACCGAGTCGCACAAATTGCCATCATTCGCAAGTTGACCGATGCCGCCGCACAGTTCGGGGCAGGTATTTTGTTCGGCACGGCACCACGTTTGTCGGGTGGCAATGGGAGGTAGCGTTGGGAGCGTGCAGCACTGAGTAAAGTTCTGGGCAGCTACCAGGCTGGTAAGGGCCGTCGCAGCGAGGAGAAGCGCCGAGTATAACATGGCTGACAGGGGCGGTAAAGTGTATCTAAGATGTCTGCGTTGTCGCACAGGTTAGCAGGACAGCATAGAGAGGGAGCCGGGATGTGCTCACTAGAAGATGATTTGAAGGCGGTCAACAGCAGAAAGCAGTGATCGGCGAGAAATCTGTTGGGATAGGTGATAGACGGGGTGATGAAGAAAGAGAAGATGAAGCAATTGGGCGATGGGGATGTTTAAGTATGGGAAGCTCGGAGGTGATGGCAGGAAGCTAGCAAGCAATTTCCCGCAATGAGATAGACCTAGCAGCAATCACTACCCCTCGGAACGGGTCTAGCTTGCAATAATGTCTTATCAAGAGTGAAATTATCGGCACTCGGACTATCTTCTTTTTGCTTGGTACAAATTGCGCCTAATTTATGTCCATAATGTCCATAACGTCCGTCAAGTCCGTCGAGCTGCTTCACGTTTGCTATGGCCCGACTGTTCCTCAGGTGAGGTTTATGCTCCCCTTGTTTTTCTAACGCTTCTCAAACTTCATGGGCATTGGATAACCGAGGATATCCCCGCTGGCCCCAATCGATCTCCAGTCAGCCTGTCATGTTCTGCGGAGCCGGTCTTTACGGCAGCGGACTGGACGCCTGGAGATCCTTTTTGTGCATCAGGAATATGTAAGTCGAGTCGGTCGACTTGCTCCTGGCAAATGCCTCGAGAATGCCACGATGCGCGAAATCAACAAGCATCGCCCATTGAGACAACGCCGCTTATCAAATTGTGTTTCAGCATGCGTCTGTAGCAACATGTCACTCTAGCCTCTCGTTTTGCAATGCCGGATAAGTCGGGTTTTGACGCCGGCTCACCATGGAAACCTTTGAGAACTAAGCTTTTTAGCGCCGTGTGTCGCACTTGCAGCATTGTCCAATCAAACTAAAACGACTTTCGGGGGTGCGACGGGACGAGGCGAGAAGGTCACCGGCCAGCATCGTCAGCTTTTCTAAGCCATTGGAGCTATTTCATTGTGAAAGGCTTCCGGTCGTTCAGCAGAGCTTCTAGAGACCTGCAACAGAGGTGTACAAACGCTTTTTCCTTAAATAGGAAATCTGAGGAGCGTTGGTCTACATATGTCGTCCCAAGTCCTGTGAGAGCCTGCCATAAACTCTAGCAGCAACTAAACGGCTCGCACCTGGTACCACTTTTTTATTGCGGCCAAACCTTGGAATTTAGATCTAAACGCGGCCAGCCTCATCTCTTTTTCACTGCCGCATCTCCGTCCTGGGCTAAGTGCAAACCTTGCCCAAAGTGTGGCTTTAGCGACCTCTACCATGACCCTATGTAGCACCGATCAACGCCCTAAGATTTATGCAAACCCTTTCCTTTTTCCTCCCACCCCTGCCTGCCGTGGCTACCCTCCCCCAAACTTTCTCCGTATTTCTCCAGACTTTTAGTTGTGCTAGACATGCAGGTACACCCGGAACCAATTACACTGCTCTTGCTTTTTACCCGCAAAACAGTCTTCCTCACTATGGCATCCTCTTGTTCATTGTCACATTCCAAGCTTGGTCGCGAATCATTTGCATAAGTCTCACCATTGCTCTATAAATCTATCATCAGGTTGCTAGTCATCGCTTCGTGTTATTTCTGAGCCCGTATTTTGTTGCGCCAACTTATGCAAAAGCCGGCACTGATTTCGGTAAAGGAGCATGGATCACATAGCGCTTCAATCTCCTCAGATACCGCTATGGACCATAGCGAATAGCTGCACTTATCGAACCGTTCTCGCCGAGAAATGAAACATGCTGTTTATGGCGAAGGCGTGCTTTTGCAACTTTCACAAGGCCTAGCGTCTGTCTAACGCATCCCTCCGTGGACTTCCCGTCGCGTGTTCCCCGCCCGGATTGTCTTCGTCAAGGCTTAATTATAGCGGACGAATATACGCTCGACCAAGACGAAGAAGCGCTTCGCCCTTCACTACGCCTTGAACATAACACCCGCCGATCAGCTTAAACGCATTTCCCTCTGGCCTCAAAACAAATGAAACAGAAGCCCCAAGAATGATGCAGACGATGTCCCCAGTTTCTGCTTCGGAAGGTGCCAAACCCATCTGCTCATGTTCTATCAAAAAGAATCGGCGCTCAGCACAGGATTTAAGTATCCATAGCTTGTTTTGTAAAGTTGTGTGGCATACTACTTTGCAGGTGTTCTTTCAGCGGAGTAATCGGTTGTTCCGCTCCATCATTTAAGAGGATTGTCAATCCTTCCTTCACAGCGTGTGGAAAGACGATGTTTTCCATGGTGAGAGTTCGTTCGAATGTGCTGAGTTTGTCTCCCCACGACCACCCCTTCCATGCTCGTTTAAGTCCATTCACTATTTCAGTCTTCGCTGTTTATATGTGAGAGCAGTGCGATGTCGTTCCATTTGTGCAAGGGCAAGTAATCCACGCTGAGGTCGCATTTGTCTCCAAGAACGCTAATTTTTCCAAGTTGCGCCCTAAGATGCACAGTCTCCGAATTGATCCGCTCTATGTACCAAGCCTTGGCTTTTAAGACTTGACCCGGAGTGTACATTCCGCCAGCTCTGAAGGGTAGGGTAAGCCTAGTCTTCCTTCCAAACCCCAAAATGTTTAGTTCAACCAGCAGCACTCCAGTCTGGGACTCGAGAGGGCAAACTCGGCAACTCTGAGGAATTTTGTACTTAGAGGAATGAGGAAATTACCACTACTGCATCCGCTGCCGAGCGTTCACCCAGCCATTGATACCCATCAGTGCCCTCCTAAATGGTTTTAGGTAAACCGGTGAAATATACAGGCTTTCTGTATATTTACTTTTAAAGTACTTCATATGCTCATCTAAAATTCATAGAGCATGGCGAGTACCGGAGTAATGGGCTCTAGCGCGACGCTTTCATTAATAGTCCATGGGAGAATTCAAGCTGAGTGCCCAGTGTTTTTATCTGTATTCAAAATTGATTAACATTTACTGAAGTTTAAATATTGACGCTCAATATACAATATCAATGCAATAGTAAAAAGAGTTATTAGCCTATGACTCCTTAAAATATAGATATAACTATACATGAAAATATAAAAAGGAGTTAAAAGAGAGGTAGTAGAAAAGTAGGCTAAGGTAGTATTGACTTAGGTGTATGTCTCGGCTGTTAAGTCTTATAAGTACACGGTTCGTACCTGGTATATTTATATGGAGCCTTGGGAAAAGATTTAATATTCAGTTACCTATTAATATAAAATTGAGAGTTAGTATCAATGCCAATATGACCTCAAATTGATGTCGAATACTGATAAAAGCCCTGCTGGATGCCTCTTGTCGGGGTGTGGTATGCTAAAATGTACATATAAACACCCACGTTACTGGATCTTGATCATCAGAATATATATGTTCTGAACTCCTTAGTACCCATACCGAGATTACGATCTTAGCTCTCACTGCGCAGCTATGCATCCGAACCTAGTCGCTAAGTTCATCCTCAGTGGTTGTTTCGTCAAGATCTTCACCGCTGAGCTCCTCATCAGTGATATCGCAGAGTTCTTCACTAGACATCTCGTCATTGAGCTCCTCATCAGTGTTTCGGTCGCTAAGGTCTTTATCCGCAGCTTCTTCGTCCGTATCTTCGTCGCGGCAAATTGGGCAAATCCTCCTATGATACTCTTTCCATAAGTTCCTACGCATGTCAATGTACGCTTCAAGAGATAAGCTAGAATTAGGAAGGATATCGTCGTCTTCTCGACCAGACACTACAACTATGATATCTCTATTCTCGCCTGCCTTGCAAGACACTTTGCGCAGCCGGTATCCTGCTAACTTTAGGACGTTGTCCCAAAGTCGCCTGTTACCGTACCTTCTTGCAAGCATAGACGGTGAGTCTACCCTCTCACTCAGAGCATTCGGATCGCATCCACCTCGGAGTAAGGCGATGAGTGTCGCTTGTGCATGATCGTATTGATCGAATCGATCGACAGAATGATATAGGATATGATGCAAGGCGTTCCATCCATTTGAGCTGACAGCACGAACATCGGCTCCTTCCGCGATAAACATCATTGCCGTCCGAAAGGATAGCGGACTTCCGCATGCGGAAAGGAGAGGTGTCATTCCGATGCTGTCGCGTTCTTCCAAGTCGCAACCTAAGGCCGAAAAAAAGTTTACCATATCATGCATCACACGAGACGGCAGCCTCTTTTTAACCAATAGTATCCAGAGCAAGGCATGATGCGAATTACACTGATCATCAACAAATACCGAGTCCGGCTCACAGCCTTGTGAAATTGCTAATCGAGTCATGCGGCACGCTCCTGTAAAACACTCCTCGATATCATCTTCGTTAGCACCAAGTAGGTTGGCCCAGATCAGGAAGAGTATTTCTCTCCCAAATCTGCAATGCGTGAATCTTAATTAGGCCCTAGCCCTTTTGAGAGATTGAATATGACTGTACTTACAAATATTGTAAACCACAGTTATGAGGGTCTGCTCCTTCTTCTAAAAGCAATTGAAAGGTCTCAAGACGTAAGGGGTCAGCAGCGTACTAAGTAGTTTAAGAAGCATTAGCAGGTTGACAGATCATAAGCGGCTAACATCTCGCTTAGAGTGCCCTTCAAGCTGTGATTGTAGCATACTGACATATAGCAGTGACTTTCCACTCTCATTAAAATCATAAGGCGAGGCTTTCTTCTCGGCGAAGAGTTTTTGTAGTGCTTTGACGTCGTTGTTCCTTGTATATCGAAAAACGTCTGAGCTATTGGGGACAATGTTAAGCGCTTGCACGAATCTAGTAATGCGTGGTGTGGTAGAGGCAGCTTCTCGCTGTTGGCGCAGGCGCGAAAATATAGCGGTAGTGGAAATCTCGACCCGTGGGGTAAATGAAAAGCAAATATCAAGTGATTTGGATTCTCCATTTGTGCTATTGGAACCCACGTAACTGACACTGATCTGCACCAGTAATGTCCCAGCAGCAGTATGGGATTCGTATGTAGAACGAAAAGGTATTCTGCCTGTGAGATTGGAGGATAAACAGTGTGATTGTACAGTGGCTGGTTTCGAAAGGGTTGAAAACTTCGAAGGTCGGTTGATGTTGTTGGTTTGACGACGTGCTGCAGATACTGGCTTTTCATGTGAACCAGCGAGAAATCTGTGCCTGGTTTTCCTCTCACGTGCCGCACAAGCTGCATATTCATGGCAGTGAGCAAGTAGATTTTCCAGTTCTTCCTGGATCCAAGATGCCTCAGATGGAGAAATATCCATTCAGCCTTTGCGTGTAAGTGTTCCTATAGCTCTAACTAGTTCTGACTGTATGAGCATCAGAGGCAGAGCAACATTTTCGAGACCTTTGCCTTCAATGATAATTTCATTTAAATCAGTCTCAGTCAAAGTAAGTGTTGCTATCTGTTGCGCAAGAGATGAATGCAGCTCATTCATGTGCTCTAGGATAGAGGAGGTTGAAGCTGTTTGTTGCTGAGAAAGCTTACGGTGCTGCCGAGCCGATTTATCATTAATTGACTGGGCCATCTCATTAGTGAGCGATGCGGCATCCGAAAGGCTCTTTTGAACCGCAGTGTGCTGTCCCTGAGAGGCTACCCTGAGCGAGTCTAATCGGCTCTGCAACACATCTGTTTGGCTACTAACAGCTGCGCTGATATCGCGAAGCATCATACGGTTAGATGAGAGGGAAGCTTGCGCCTGCTCGAAGCCAGCGTTATTTTTTTGCGCAGAGCATTGGATTGAAGCGGAAATTTTTTGTAGCCCCTGCTGCGTGATGGAGGAGGATGATAAAACCTGCTGCTGGACATCCTGGAAGTTACTATTGGTAGCATTCTGAAAACTCGAGATATCTGCTCTGGTTGACTTTATCTCTTTACGAAGGACGACATCGTCTAGCCTGCAATCCGGTGGTCAGCAGTCACGTAAGTATGTACAAGCCTTGGTTGATCTTGTAGCTATACAGAGGTCGTTAGTAAGCCTTGGCCATATAAATACTAACCTACCTGCCAGTAACTGCGAGTGCCGCTGTCAATGCACTTTTATACCCCTCCAGCGACCGACAAGACTGTATAACTTTCTGATCATCCAATGCCCAAATCAGACTCTTCTTCCATTGTCTGAGCCACCCACTACCTATGCCGCCGCTCGCTGTAGTTGCGAGGACTCTCAGATCTACGAGCTCTCGTTCACAGTCCTTCAATATAGTTTCGAGCTCTGGAAGCAAGGTTTGCTTGTCTTCGAGCGCAAATGGTGACTGCTCGAATTCTTTTGCAAAGGCCCTGACCTCAGCAATGATAGCAGTAAGGCACTTCAAGGTTGACAGAAGTTGTGGGATGCTCTTCGATGCGGCTCGGGCTCGGTTGAGGACGTCGTATAATTGTGTGCCTGCTCGGAAGACGACATCGGCGAGGCCTACCACGGCGAAGGCGTTTGCCGCAGCCGAAAGATCTGGCATCTTGATTAATGTAATCAATTTGGGATGAAATTATAGAGCACATATTGCAGAAGAGAAATACAAAAGTGGGAGAATCTGCGAGTCGTCGTAGCTGCAATGAGGCTGAGCCGTCAGGCTGCAACAACTACTTGCTGGAAAGTAGAAGTCCGTGCACTAAATGTACTGAGATCAATAGGCTTCGCGTAATGTAAACCTCTGCTACTCTTTAGAAGAAATATCTAAATAAGCACTTATAGCTTAACAAGTAACCACGATCAAATTAGTGTATTTTTAAGTAAAATAAAATAGTACTTCAAACAAGACCTTACATTACCCAACTTGTTCATTTCAGACATGAGCTGACCATGTTAATCATAGGTACTTGAACACTCAAGATTTGTCAACATATATCAGCACCGAAGCAGAAAAATGACACATATTAGCATACCATTCAAAAGTGCCTGATTCGTGCTATCAGGGCCGTGGGATTGTATATATGATGATTGACTCACCGTATTTTAGCTCCGAAACTACACCGGATGTGCAATCCACCGGCCCGATGTAGCTGTATATACATATGCTGAAGATGGATAATGTAGAGCCAAGAATAAAAAGAAAAGTCCAACACCACAGAATCTGTGCGGTACGGAACTATCAGCGATATTTTACTGATAACCAGAGTCTTGGCCGTCCACTTTAAGAGTGGCCTGGTGTACGTTGTTAGTGCTTGTTGGGGTGGAAATGCGGGTGGTCATTCATACCAGATCATGCCACTAGACCACACCGGATGTAAAAGTTTCACCTTGTTGACAGAACTGTAAACATATAAGCAGACATCAAAGGGAAGATATCTCACAACGAATCAATTCTACAGGTATTTTGCGTGAGTTTTGAAAAAGGGTGTATGTCTGAGTGGTGGACAAAGTTTAACATCGAACCCAGCATATATGGGAGGACCCTTGTGAGGCTGACTGCAGGTATGACTGAGCCCGAAGACCCTCAGCGCTGTAAAAGCTCGGTGGACGACGCGTGGTGAAACGTCTGGAGTGGGTAAGACGCACGTCAGTTCGTATCCGTTTCCGAACATGCGGGTCAACGGGCACGACGGGAGGCCAGTTGACCGGGCAGGACAGGCTAGGGCGAGGCACAGACAAATAAGAGAGGCCGGCGGGAATCCATGCGTGGCTACGTGTGTGGCTGCCGTGAAATCCCGGTCGAGCAAATTGAAGTGCAGCACGAGGGGCAAGGCCAGCTGAAAGGCCTTGAGTCTGTACTTTGGCTTGCTTGACAGAAGGAGACGCCTGCAGACTAGCATTGCGCCGGCTGTCTGTGACGGAAAAGAAGAAGGTACCTGGGCATTGCCGGGATGTGAAGGTGTTCCTACATGTATCTTCGGCATCTCCAAGTACCACTGTGCCGCTTATCGTGAACTACCCCCACTGCGAGGCAGGCTAACATGCTATGATCCCCCCGTTTGCCAGGCTGCATCTCCCACAATGTGCCAAGCCATGTCTGTCGCGCTACTGCACTTCTGCTTCTCGAGCGCGGATTCCCTCCGAAGCCTCGATCTTTGCTCCCCGCCCTACCACCATCAGCCACGCCAGCTCTACGATTGTCAGCTCGTCAAGTCAGCTGGGCATTTTGTCGACTTTCGGCACTGACCAGCCTGGAGATCCTCTTCGCGACGTACATCCTTGTCCAGGTTCACATTTTTGCAAAGGCATACCGATGCTTGCCGACTCGTAGTCCTCAAGCATGCCACGGCCTAAGAAGCCCGGTGCCGCCGAGCCCAAAAAGCGTAGCAGAAACGGCTGTTGGTGAGTTAAGCGTCCAGTCCCTGCGTGTTCCGCTCCTACGGGTTTTGTTCTACACCATGACAGAGCTAACGGTACGTGTAGGCCTTGCAAAGCCCGCAAAGTAAAATGGTAAACTCCTCCTCTCAGTGTGCGCCCGCCTGCCCTGTCCTCTAGTAACGGTTTATCAGCGGTGAGGAGAAGCCTCGTTGTCTAAATTGTGAGCGCCAGGGAGAAACGTGTGATTATAGCATACGACTCAATTGGGGTGGACGTACAAAGAAGAGCACGGACAACACAAGCGCTGAAACATCGAGTGCCACAAGCAGCCCTCATGCTTCAACCTTCTCCCAGGCCGACCTGTTCGCTAGCACCAATGCGCAGCTGGCAGCATACAATTCCACACTCCCGCCTGCGCCTGCACCCGCACAGCCCCATCACATCTTTCAGCATGCGAGATCGCATTCAAATACTTCAACGCCGGGTTCGGATGCCTCCATGATTGATCCTGAGTTGATGAGAATCAGCCAAGCTCAATCTAAATCCATAATGGCAGTTGGTACGACATTTGACCAAGGCCGTTTCACTCCTCAGTACGATACACTTGATCCTTCTCGAAGAGGTATTCCAAGCAATCCGACCTCTGCTCCTGTAGACTCGCGGCTTCAGAATATACAATATCGGGGAAATCTAGATTATCCATCTCCTTCCACTTCAAGCTTCGAAGGCCTCAATTATAGCAATGGCGCTAGTTTTATGCCAAATAGTGCAGTTGATTCGCCTCGGTCACCACCACCTATGCCGCCACCAATTCGTGGGCCTTACTCATATGATTCCCCTACAGCTGGTTCTCGAGCTTTTGGTGAGCTCTTGGAATCTCCTGGACACCAGGCTAAGCGTCAGAAGCGGAGCCATTCTGGAGATTCACCTAATGTCCCATCCACCCTTCTCAAACAGGAACTCGCGCTAGAAAAGGCAAATGGCTCGCTATCTGTCACAGACATGTATTCACCAAATCCAGGCCCGCTCACTCCTTACAGCCCGTTCATGGGCACTCCTTTGACTCCCAGTTCTTCAGTCGCATCAGAAGATGTGAGTATTCGAAATGCTCCCAGGCCTGCACCTGCTCCGTATGCCCCTCCTCCCGACCTTCGTCGCCTATCCGTCAACTCTCTTCTAACCGGGCCTCCTGGTGAAACCCCCCCTGGCCTCGTTAGTTCCGAAGTACATGGACGCCAGTATCCAATTGGAGATTCTAGCTATACGACGTATGGGTTTGACCTTGGTCATCCTGATTTGGACACTCCAAAGAACAATGATGCAAATGCTATCGTGATTTTTAGTCCTCCGGCGGGAAGCGTAGGCTTTGCGGGCGATGGACAGTATGACGCATCTTCTAACCTTAGCTTTGGTATTCGCTCTAAAGATATTGCTTTCGAGAAGGGTGGCTATTACGCGAAACCTGTTCCTATCAAGATTTCAAAATCACTAGAGCCATTACCGACATTACTGCTGGAGAACCCTATGAACTTGCTATACTTTCATCACTTCCTTAACCACACAGCTCGGATATTAGTACCTCATGATTGCGAGCGGAATCCTTTTAGAAATATTCTGCCTAAGAGTAGGTTGAGCACATCTTTTGTTTTATATTTACTAACTTAGCCAGTGGCTGTCCAACATGAGAATATTCTTTGCCTGCTGCTGGCGTTCTCCGCAAGCCACCGAGCACGCCTCCTAGGCCACCCAGAGCCCGCTAACCGGATAGCTGTATGGGTCCAGGATGTATTTCCCAAACTTCGCCGGGATCTAGATAATGGCCCTGAGCAAGTATCAAATTTCACGCTGACTACAGCGATCATGCTCGCGTCGCTTGAGATCATCTCGCCAAATACGTTTGAAGTTCCAATATCGTGGCAGAACCACCTCACAATTGCTCGTCAGATGGTCATCGCTCGTGGAGGCCCAAAGTCCTTGCAACGCAACGATCGAGTCGCCTATTTCTTGAGTCGATGGTTTGCGTATCTTGATGTTCTGGGAAGCCTAAGTGGAAGCAAGAATGATAGACCGCTGGGCTCCAGCTACTGGTCAAACGATGACTACGATGCTGATGAGGACTTCCAGATTGACTGTTTGCTGGGATTTACGAGTCGTTGCATTGGCATATTGGCTAGGATTGCTGAGCTTGCGAAGCAATGCGAGTCGAGACGTATCGACGAAGATGGAAATGTTCGAGAAGATTGGAGACCTTCCGAAGATGTCATTGAACAGGCCGAGAAAATCAGAATGGACTTGCATAAGGGTCGAGATCATGTGTACAAAGGATGCAATCATAGGAGTGCGGACAATAGCGAGAGTGAGGCTGGCTGGGATGCCCTAGAGATCTACGCTACTAATGAAGCTTTCCACTGGGCTGGGTTGATCCATCTCTGCCGCCGTGTTTTAGGTAAACCGGCTACAGATCCGGATGTCCAGATGGCGGTGAGGGAGACTGTCGGCATCTTGTTTAAGGTCCGGTGTGGAAGCACAGCTGAGGCTTGTCTGTTATTCCCCATGTTCACAGCCGGTTGCGATGCTGTGGATCCGGGTCAGAGGAATAAGATTATGGAGCGGCTGCAGAGTGTGGAGGGTTTTGGAATGATTCAGGTAAGGCCGTTTTCGTCCAGCTTTACCACACAAGCAAAATCTGCTCACATTACAACGTAGGCTCATAAGGCTCGTACATTGATGCAGAAAGTTTGGGATACTGGAAAACCTTGGGAGACCTTGGTTTCTGGGGAGTTCTTTGGTTAACGAAAGTTATGCGTTATGTGTGCTATACGGTTTATACGAGAATAGACGGATGATGATTCCCATAGCATGGAGTATATGGTCATGGCGTGCTGGCCAGCGCTCTTTTGGGTACGAGACGGCGTAGAGTAATTTCTGAAGCTTTGGGTTCAGAATCATATAGTTTTTAAGTCAAATGTAAATGGTTTCAATTCGCCTTAACACTGAACTAGCCCGATACATGCTAGCGCTTTCCTCGGCGAAACGGCGTCTTGGAGTTGCGTGTGCCAGGATATCGCCAAGAACCATGCCTGATTCCTCAACCTCGACCTCGAAACCACCTCTTCCACCACGACCACACCTCGTCACACCCGTACACCACCCACGCCATCTCCACTCACAATGCTCTCAACCACGAATCTCCGCTCCACTAGGGTCCTGACCCACCGCTTCCAGCCCGCCCTGCTAACACCCTGCGCCGCATCGCCCTACTCCACGGCCTCCCGACCCGCAAAGACGCCGCGCACACCACCACGCAGCGCCCCGCGGCCATCAGTCCTACGCAAACCGAGCATCCACATCCCCAGCCGTGCCTCCACCCGCCTCGCCTCCACCACCACCTCCTCCGCCGCCGCCGCCGCCGCATCCACCAGCAACCCCTCCCCCCCCTCCTCGTCCAGCCAGCCGCTCACCTGGAACCGCTTCCTGGCACTGCGCAAGACGCGACGCCGGATCTCGCTCGTGTCATCGATCATCTCGGCGGGCGGCTGCACGGCGGTCGGCGCGATGGTGCTGATGCAGCGGGACCTGGACTCGATCGGGGCGCAGACGCTCGGCTTGGACCCGATGATCGTGCTGGGGCTCAGCACGATGGGCTTTGCGGCTGCGGGCTGGCTGGTCGGGCCGTTTTTCGGGAATGCCGTCTTCAATCTCGTGCATCGGGGCGTGAGGGGGCAGATTGATGCTGTGAGTTGGGGGGAGTTTTCCTTTTTTGTTTCTTTTGGGTTTTAGGGGAGGCATGGCGTATGGAGATTGGAAGGATGGTGGTGTTTGAGGGTTTTGTACTTTTTTTATTTCGAGGATTCCTTGCTAATGTGCATGGTTTGGATTTGTAGAAAGAACGCGCTTTTTACGCTCGCATCAAGAAATATAGAGTCGACCCGACGTCGTCGTCAATGGCGAATCCCGTCCCGGATTACTATGGGGAGAAGATCGGCAGCGTGGCGGATTATCGGCGGTGGTTGAAGGACCAGCGAGCATTCAATCTAAAACGAGGGCGTACGATATAGACTTTAGGCGCCCGAGAGAGCCAGTGCGGGACATGGAAGCTTGGGCTTGAAAAGGAGAGGGATTGAGGATGTGTGCAGGAAGCTAGAAAAGAGGATTTTGCATTGGGCGTGCGGTGTGGCTGATTTATTGATAGGGCTGGTCTTATGTCTGGAACTGGCACTGCAACACGGATAAGGGGGTATTCATTCTGTTCACAGCTATTTTCTGCTCTGTGTTATATCGCTCTTAGTAGGATGCTGATGCTAGTGTGGATTATGCTCATTCGCGCTCGCTTGTATAAAAGCTTGCTAAATGGAAATCCCCATTCCCTGAGTATTCCCTTGGATTATACTACTTGGATGTGCTAAGAATACTATGATAGGTAGGTAAAGTCTACTGATTGGAAAAGGGAATTGTTAGGAATGGCCAATGGACAAGCAGTGTCTCTAAGGTTTGGAATTGGATGGTAAGATATAGGGGAGGGCAATTTGGCTCCGGAACCACTTTGTTCGACCCCCGGAAGCCCTTCATGGCCCACTTGGCCTAATTCACCGTTCTCTGGCGAAGCTTGAAGGTATCCAAAATAGCGCCAGCGCAAGCCAGAATTAGGGTAATGCTAAATTAAGCATTTGAAGCCAGAACTATGAGTTGGGGAAATATGACGAGGGTAACTTGGTGTGAGAATGCAGGAACGATAAGACGTAAAAAACACCTTATTCAAAACTCAGATAAAGAAGGAATAAATGGCAGTAGGGAAATGCACCGTCCTTGAAAAAGAGAATGGGTTAGTTCCAAGCTTGTCATCCACTGAAGTGGCCTAGCAGTTGATGGTCTAAGTATGAGATGCCAGCTTGTCGCCGGTGAGATGTAGGCCTTGAACCACTTGGGCTTTCTGGCCGTCTTCAGCGAGCTCACCATCTTCGCATTCCTCCCATTCCTCTTTGTTAGGCTGGCTCAAATGTTCTTCATGCCCTCCCTCGGCGTCAGCTTCGGCGTCAGCTTCACCATTACTCTCCTCGATGTCTATCTCAACATCTCTCTCAAAACCTCCATCACACGGATCGCGTGCAAAAAGCACACTAGACCCCTCAAGCATATCTGTCTGCCGAAGTCTCCGGAGTGCCCATTCTGCCGCCTCAAGAGTCTCAAAGTGGATCACGATAGCCGCGTCCTTGGCGCGCATTTTCATATTCACGATCCAGTCCCTCTTCAGTGGCGCGCGGGAGATCATCGACTTGCACAACTCCGGCGTAAAGCTCTTCGGCGCATTCGTAATAGCCACGCAGCGTGTCCATCCTTCGTTAAAGATGCCGTGATGGAGCAGCGGTCGCAGTGGTGGCGTCGGGGTGCGCAGGAGCATCACGCGGGCCGGGCGGTTATAGAAGATGAATGGGCTGCTAGATTGGGTGTTGACGAGCGCAGTGGCGGAATCCTCTTCTAGGAACACTAGGTACACGGTCATGGATTTGGTGATCGAGCGGGTGTCGAGGAGGTGCGCGGAGATCAGTGTGCCGGTGGTGACGAGCTCAAGTACCTCGGTGAGCGTGACGCCGATGGGGAGATTGTCGATCAGGACGGTGCGGTAGACGTTTAGGGCGCTTGCAGGAGGGTTGTAGAGTAGACCGTGGGTGAAGAACGCGGGGTCAAGCAGGTCGGAATACCCGGCTATGCGTTGGTTGATATGGTGAGCCCGCTGCTGCTCGATAGGTGAGTCAAAGACTGTGTCTTTTGGCTGATTACGGCGACGGACTTCGTGGGATCGACTAGAGTGTAATGAACTGGCTGAAAACTCCTGGGTGCTATCGTTAATAGTGAAGAACCGAATATCGTTGGGTAGAGGCCGGTCCTCCAGCGGAGGGGGCTGGATGCCACGAGCGACTGCTTGAGATCTGTTATCATGAGCAAAAGCGCTCCAGGCGGACGCGCCAAGTCCAGCCTCGAAGACTCGAGTGGCAGGCTCTCCATCCCGCTTTTGTTCTAGGTTCTCAGACCGAGTGACGGTCAGTGGGTTGTTCCAAGCGGAAGCACTGAGACCACCTCGAAAGACTGAGGCGGTGTGTTCATTATCTAAATTCTGCAATGTGGTTAGAAATTTAGTAAATATTCCTGTCTCTGGGCTATCCTTTGGACTGCGTTCAGAATCGGAACCGGAAGAAGTGGAGGATGAGATTGGATCTGCAACAGCACCAATAGCAGACCCGAAATTGACCAAAGGTGCTGGCTCAGGTTCAGGTTGTGGCTGTGTAACCGGCGTGGCACTCGAAACATTGGTGTCTTCCGCGAAGCTATAGTGGATGTAGTGATGTTTTTGCCTAACCCTTATGGGCTGATTGACTACTTCAGCGCTGGGCAACTCCGGGCATTTAGCTCCCTTAGGCTCTTCTGTCACCTTATACTGAAGAACTTCTTGTTCTGGGTCTTCCTTTGACTTGTCCGGAGTTAGATGGTGGAAAGGATAAGAAGTGCCTTTATTTGAATGCGACGGCGGAGTGAGGTCCTCCGGAACTAGAGTCTTTTCAGGTGAGATAACTTCCTGATCGGAGCCAAAGTCCAATAAACTGTCAGTATTTCCCTGAGGTTGGCTAGAGTCACTTACGTGGCCCGGCGACAGTGAACTCGGAGCGTCGGAGCTGAGTGTGGAAGACCTCAAGGAATTCGACGAACTGCTGCTCTTTCCTGGGAACTTGACAAGGCGTTCCGCATTCCTCTTCTTCCCTCGGCGAATAGTGTCCTTTGCAAGAGTGAGTATGGCTTCGGCTCGATTCAAAGTAAACTTGGTGGACATCAGCTTGGTGGCAAGGACCAGATTCTGTTGCTTCAACACAGCGACTTCTGCATTGAGTTCGTTGACATTTGAGTCTGTAGCTTGCCTACCCGCCACCAAGCTTCCGAGTAAGAAGTCATTGGCCGCCTTTGACTCCGCCAGTTGAATCTTGGCGTGCTGCAATCCAGTTTCGAGCTGACCAATCTTGTATCTGTATTCAGTTTCGAGATCCCTCAAAGCATTCTGTGGTGAAAAGTGGCTTCCGCCGTAGAACGGTGCACGTCCTGAGCCTAAATAACAAGCTTGCTGGCTCACGCTTGGATATACCGGATGGTTGGCATCGAGAGGTGAAGCCATTGTTAGGGTCGATGTCTCACAAAGGTTTTCCGCAGAGTCCGGGGCGCTCATTAAAAGTTACGGTTCAGTGATGCGCACCTTCTACCCAGACGTTGAAGACTGCTGAAATGATGAAAATATAAACCTAGAGCTAGATATCGAGAAAGGTTTTCTGGAATCGAGACAATTCACCTGTAATGCGCTATGGGCTGGAGAGCAATGCCCCGCTGTGACTTTAGTTGGGTTTAAATTCATTGAGAGGACAGATGGTGAACATACTCTGAGACGCAATATAAAGTCTGGTCGCAAGCGAAAAACGGCTAGAATATGGACGAAATCATCCAACCCGATGATGCCATTGAAAATTGAGCAACTGTGTTCTTGAAGAAGTGTGTTGGCTGGGGAGAGGTTCAGTTAAGGACTAACAATCAACTTTTAAGAGAAACGATTAGTAGAATGCCCCTTTCGGTCTATGGGTGTGGTGGACGGATTGCTCTAAAGATTATGAGACGTGTTCTACTCTAAAGCGGCTTGAAAAGTCTACGGCACTAGTCGTTGATGGCTGGATCGAAGCATAATGTACCCGTAGAGTGTCGTTCGATGTTGAACGGCCAGGATGGGTCTATGGATAAAATAGTCTTTGGCTATCATGGATCAGGATAAGATGAAGGGTCTCAGAGACCCAGGGCCTAAGAATGGATGTGAGAGGGAGGGAGACAGAAGAAGAACGACTGACATGGTGGAGGGCCGTGAATGATCGTGTTGGTAAGGTCGAGCCATTCACAGCCGAGCTGTCAGGGTAATAGCGCGGAGCAAAGTATTCACTGTAGAAATGATCGCCAGCTAATAAACCTCTCCCGGAGCTTGCTCTCGGTTAGCACCCGTTTCAAAAGCTATGCCCTCTTGCGGTCGAGCCCGTTGTATAGATGTTTTAGAAGGCCCCGGCCCTTAGCCATCTCTGCCGGCTGATCTACTAGCTTGTCTAGCGAAAGCCCCGGCAGCGGCGTGGTTCCCTCGCGGACGTCTCCCCTCTCGTCGACGTCTAGTAATAGTATCTCCCCTAGTAGATGGAGTCGCACCGTCTTGTAGGCCCTTTGGCTATCGACTAGAGGTCTAGCGTGAAGTTCTGCTTGTCTACTAGAAGCCGGTCTCCATCCTAAGATACGCGCCCGTTCGTCATGGTTTTATTTCGCTTTGCGTACCCGTACGTCCGCGTATATAGAATCCGGTCGATTGGACTCGGCATTCCGTCGAACTCCGTCAGCGTTGTAAACTTGCGGACTATGCTCTTTACTAGCTCGAACACCGTCAGCACCTCTGTCCTCTAAGCTCCTACCTTCCTCCTACTACAGCTACTGGATCACTTCCTCCCTTGTCGTCTTTGCCCGGTGCACCCCAGCGCCCTTGCTACGGTGACCATGGCTAACAGTGTCTGCGTGTGCTCGTGCGCCGGCAACTATCCACCGTTCTTGTCCTAGCTGACGCCCAGCACTGCCAGCCCGCTGATGATCCCGCTCTCGTACTCGCTCCTGGGCAGCTGATGGTCCAGCATAGCCATCCAGAAGTGCAAGCAGCTCTTCTCGAGATGCTTCCTGTCGGCGTGATCGTCTTTGGCTACCGACGCGCGAGAAGCCTGTTGCAGTGCCTGCAGGCATTCTAGCTGTTGCCGCGTAACCCCATTCGACCAGTAGCAAATCGGCCGACGTGCCCCGGCTTACAGTGCATAACCGATGTCAAGCCAAATGCTAACCTTGGCATCTAGGCGAAATAAGGCTGAGCCCCTCAGGCGCGGCTGAGTCAGTCACGAAAGTGTTTATGGGAGTCTAACCAATAAGTAAATCCTATCCAGCGCCACCGGACAGAATTCCAAACCCTACTACGGTACCAGGCATAAGTTTCGTTAGTACGCCCCGCCCGACACGGATTATCGACAAGGATAAGACAGGCCACCCGACCAACGATGCGCGATAATCTTTTAAAGTAACCAATAAGAAAAAATGAATTCTTTTGCCAAGCTCCACGCGTACTAACGAAACTTATGCCTGATACCGTACAAGGGTATGGCCGGAGCGGGTTGGCCATCCTCCCTACTAGTGGTGACCATGCGCCACCCTCTGCAGACATCGCCACACCGACAATCTGAATGCCTGCTACATTTTCCCAAGGTATCTTGCTTGTACTGTACATCGTATCGCCATCTCCACCTTTGCTCATGTAAAAGACTCCGCCACAGCTTAAACTGATCATTGGTTGGCGGTTAGTGAGGCTGTCCTGTGTAGTTCAAGAAGCTTTGCTTCACCGTGTAGCTTCCCCTACAAGCGATTCTAATCTTTCTAATTGATCGGGTGACTACTGAACGACTAAACATCCCGGGCCGAGTCTCTACCACTCGACAGTTCATTTTCTTGTTCTACCAACGATTGTGAGGACGAGATGCAATGGGGGTAACTGGCGCCCAGAATACGGCGGCGTAGCTGTGCATATTCTCTCATGAGACCTATAGCTTCTGCCTTTCGACCCTATCTTTTCCATGTGAGAGCGAGATTATTTATACTATCTTACTAGCTATCTCTTATACTTTTTCTATCATTATAATTATTATTATAGACCTAGCTAGCTAGATATTAGCGTGAGACCTCCCTCTATGTATACCTAGAATATACGCTACCCTATTAGAATAAGGCGATATCCCCTTTACTACGCTCTATTATCGCGTAGATAGATAACCCTTAAAGGAGGAAAAAGCCTAACGCCAGTAATACCTTACTTTAGAGGAGAAAGCTCTTGTTATGTTTCTATTACTAACGTCTAATCTTGGGCAACCTATGCGAACAAAGTATACATCTTCGCTAGCCTTTCAGCGTCGCCCGCCAGTAGTCTAACGTTACGATGGATAACCCAATCAAGCCTCCAGCCCATATCATTGAATCAGAAAAGTCGCCTCACCTAAATCTCTATTCTCAACGCAGTGCGTCAAGACCTTCTAGTCCATCAAGCCAGGTACATGGACCCCTCCAATCAGTCTGTAGCGACCGTTCCTAGGTCTCAAGATGAACAGCATATGACACCCATAAAGACAGGCTATCTCATCACCGGGCTGAGCATTCGCGAAACAGATACCGGCGATACCTGCTCGAGTTTTGACCACGCGCGCGCTTGCACAGGCGGCGAATATCTGCGTCAGTTTTTGATCAATGACTGTCAAAATTGACATGTCTCGGAGCTCTATTCGAGTTCTTTGGAACTCACTAGACTCGAAATCAGTCAAAGCACCATCAGCTTGATGATGAGCAGCGATTGCGTCCCAACAGGATTCGATAGCAGCTTCTTCGACGTCGAATTCCTCGCTAAGTCGAATGTTGCCAAAGAATAGTTGGCTGATGTGGGTATGCTTAGAAGCTTCGATAATCTGAAGTGGTGGACCATTGATTTGAACAGGCGAGGACTGGCTGCTAAATCGTACCTTCTGTCCCCAGCTCAGTATGTTGGCCACGGAGGTAGCTTTACTGCTGAGGTGTCGGACACCGAACGACTACGGACACCGAAGGTCGAACTAGGGTTATTTTCCTTATGTATATTAGGGCTCTTAGAGCCACCTTGAATAAAACAGATCACTCGTACAATTCTGTGTCTCTACCTACCAGCCAGCTTAAGTCATTTGTCGTGATACCTGCCTGGCTGAAAGTTATGAGCCCGGTAACCTTCTGAGCACCAGGGAGATCTCAGTGGCCAGACGACTACCACTAAGCCTCTTTGAGCATAGTTCGTCACGAAATATCGCGTGCTTTACGCGTAAGCGCGTCTCTTTACGCAACCTCAAAACAAAAGCCAATATAGCAACCAAGGACTCTACAAACCCTCTTTTGCTACCCCAAAAAGACTGGCCTATATAGTTTCAATTTATCCGCTGAGAAGCAAGTTTTATAAAGATCTAGGACTATATCAACCCAGATAAGACGGAGAACGAAATCAAAGAAAACACTAAGCCAGCTATACCTTCAATAGCAGCAGCTCCTACAGCACCTGCAACAGCTCCTGCAGCACCAGCAGCAGCTTCTGCAACAGCAGCAGCAGCTCCTGCAACTTCAGCAGCAACTCCAGCGTCTACTAGAACAGCTACACCTGGGTCATCAAGTCAACAAGGACAACAAACTCCGCAATCTCTAGAGACACAGAGAATACTCTTCGAGCTCTATAAGCTCCAATAACAGGACTATATAAAACGGGAAGAGAAGCTCTACACCTTTACAGCACTATTGTATGCTACTATAGGCACCAACTTCTTAGGATATCTTAAAAACCTCACTATACTATATTCGATTTTGAGGCAGCTAAAAAAGGTAGCAAAGCCATTACAAGCTATATTGCAGTAAATGGTATTAGACGATCTCAAGAAACGGAAACAAGGGCCTAAATACTAGACTCTAGAATCCTAGCTTTAGCTTTATATTACTATTATATAGAACGGCGAAGAGCTGGAGGAAGGGTTAATAGAGGTAATAGAAAACAGTGTTATACAAGCTTTTATTTAGGACTATAAGGAGATCTGTCCAGCTCTATATTATGCCTTTATTTAAAAGGTAGCTAAGAGGTCAGAGAAGCTCAAAATGGTAACAATAATTAAGGAATTTAACCTCCTCTATAAGCATCCAAATACGGGACGTAACGCTTATACTATACTCTTAGGGCAGCCATCTGCAGATTTTATAATATCTACCACCCTAGCACCTCCTTAATTACCTAAGACAAAGTGCTTTGCTTATAGTCTACCCTATAAGTTAAAGAATTGCAAGTAACTGTTTTAGTCTCTTTAAGGTCCGAACTTTATACCAAATAATAGTTATTTAAGGAATTACTAGGAATGGCTTAAGGTCCTAATAAACAAGCAGTATTATAAAAAAAGGCTCAAGCAGATTAAGAAGGAAGGTCCTAGGTTAAGGATATCTATATTGGCTTTATCTACAGCTAAAAAGATTAAGGATCTGGATAGGCCCTAAGCTACAGCGGCTGCTGTAATAATATCCTTTTTATTATTAACATCATTAATATTATCGCAGGATTATCTGGATCTGTCTTTAATTAACGCCTAGGGGTATAACACTATAGCAGACACCCACTTCTATAACAATATTAGATACTTCCTTAACTTTAAGCTAAGTATATCTAAAGCAACAGCTAGAGATTCTAGGGCAGAAATCTATAGATACGGTAATATCAACTTAGCAATTAAGGTGGGCAAATAACGCCTAACTCGGTATCTTGTTAGCGACTCAGTTAATTGAGGCACGAGCACGGCAAGAGGGACGCGCAAGCCTGTACAATTGGTAGTCTATAAACAAGGATCCAAAGCTAGAGAAAGGAAAGGAGAAGAACGGAAGCACCGCTTAAAGCTATATATAATTATCTGGTCACGTAATGGCAACTTGCCATTATATAACGGCAAGTTGCGGCAATCTAAGGCAATCTAACGGCAGTTTGCCAGTGCCGTAACATTACCCCCCCCTCCAAAAAAGCCTGCCCTTAGGCTTTATATGTCTGTATTACCCCCGCGGGGCATTCTTATCTTTATGCTCTACTGGTAATTTATCGTCTTCGCTATGCTAGCACTCCATCCACTTATCTAAGTACTTCGGCGGTCTAGGTTCGTTAGGATAACAGCTGTAGAACTCTTATAACTTATAGGGGCTACCTATAAAATTCCATATAGGGTACTAGGTAGGGTCTGGATTATATCCTTTTTAACTTACGCGGTACTTTAGTGTTCCTTATATAAGTTTACAGGCTAGTGTTCTGACTGATATTGGTATATACAATATTCCGGAACATTTCTGCCTTATTCTGGAACGAGTCGTCCTTGTTCTAGAATAAGTCGTATATCGCTTTAATCGGCTCCATTTTGGATTGCTTGCCTTATTCCGGAAAAGACCTTTAAAGGTTAGGCTAATTACTAGGTGGTATAGTAGGTAGAGGCTCGCCAACGCCTATATGCATACCACGAGTCATGAAGTTCTTTAAAATAGATGCATTTTATACCTTTATTTTTCTTTATTTCTAGATTTGATTGGTAAATAGTTATTATATAGGGTCTAGAATAACCTTAAATTATACTAACTATACCTATATAACATCGCCAAAAGATCCACTTAATAAGTGTACATTTGGTGGTTGAATAATATTTTATAATTAAGCATAAGGCATTTTGCAGGGCTCTCGTGAGCTCCTTTATAGTATTAATTTTGCTTAAAAATCGCCTAATTAGGCTTAGCGTAGGGGCTATCGCAAACTTTAAAATTTTTTTATTAATCCTTTCTTATCTACCGCCTCTACACACGACTTAATTAGATCCTTAACAATATACGCACCTTTTCTGTAAGTTCTAAATATATATTTAACTCTACTGCTAGCTTAAATCTAACACTAGCAATAGTAATGTCGTTTTTTATATCTACCTCTACGCCTACCTCCGCGCCCGCACTTAATATAGCTCCCTTACCTCCTACCAATACTCCTACCGCGAATGAAGACTATAACGCTAGCTAAGCAGTCGTTTCCTTTTTAGTTATAGTAAAGCCTGCCTTTACTAAGTATCTAGAAGAAACCTAGAACGCCTTAATAAAGCGCGTTATATAGGAAAAATATAATAATATTATTTCCTAGCTTACTAATCCAGGTTATAAAGCTCTCTTATAGGCTAAACGCAACGCTAAATCAAAGGCTAAGAGCCGCTGGTTTATATAGGAATAAGGTGAAGAGCATATATGTAGCCTCTAGAGGCGGTCAATTCGCTTACCTAATTATAGCTTAAAGGTTGTTCCTAAGCCAGAAATATATAATACCATTATTTAGTGCTATAAGGAGCTTTACTACGCAGGGCAGAAGAAGATATATAGTACGCTTATAGCTAATTAATACGGTATACAGCTAGTGGAAGTTGTTTGGCTTCTAGAACACTGCCAGGTATATATTAAGTAAGTTTAACTTTTTATAAAATTATTAGTTGTATTAATATTCTTATAGGAGCGCTCTTAATGCTATACAGCTACTATTTAATACAATTATCTTTAGGGCTCCTTTTAATCGTATCTAGGGCGATCTTATTAATATGTGTAATAAGGCTAATGGTAAATACAAATAGATCCTACAGATACGCGATTACTTTAGTAAATACTATACCCTCTACCCCCTTAAGCAGAAGACCGCTAAGTAAGTCGCCGCAGCTGTGCTCTAATAGATACATTATTATATTCACCCGCGTATTTGGCAGAGCGATAATAGCTTAAAATTTAAAGGCGCCCTTCTTATACTGCTTAGGCGTTATGGAATTAAGGTAATTAATAGCCGGCTATAATACCCTTAGTTGTAAGGCCTTATAGAGCAAGCTAACGGTTATACAAAGAAGAAGCTTTATATAGTAAAGCAACTCTTAGGAACTTTACAATGGGCAGCAGCTTGCCTAATTATTATAGCCTTAATTAATCGCACCTACTATAAATTAATCGGCTGTACACCTTTCTACTACCTTTATGGGAGAGATCCTTGGCTATCTACTTTAGTAGTGCCTGGCTACTGGGCTACTATAGAGCCTCTACTAGAAGTTATTAACGCCTCTAAAGCTAAGGAGGAAGAGGATCTTAATAGTAATAAGGAAGTTCTCAGTCCTCTACTAGATAAGAACAGTAATAGGTAATAGGTAGCTAAGTAAGAGTGCAAGGATAATAAATATTCTAATAAGGAACCTAATAGCAGCTAGAGCTTAATCGCGGCCGAATATAAAGATAAGGAGAATAAGGATTAATTAGAAGATGAGGAGAATAAGGGTTAATTAAAAGATAAGGAGAATAAGGGTCTAATTAATCCTTATTCTTCTTATCTTTTAATTAACCCTTATTTTCCTTATCTTCTAATTAAAGTTAATATGTAGAGGCTAAGGACTCCTTTAAACCCTACTTTATCTAATAATAATTAAACCTTTAAAGGCTGCTTACCAATCTTAAGTTGAACTCGCAAGATTATAGAGGCTATACAGTTATTAGGATTAAGTAGATTTAAACAGCCTCCACCTCTACTAGAAGGCTTTCCTATACTAAACTAAGACGCCTAGATATAATTAATAAGAGAAGAGTTTACTAAATTAAATAGACAGATTATAGCTAACGCCGCTACTAGAGCTCTATAGCAAGCTAAGTTTAATTATAATATTAAAAGAAGGCAGCGATCTATCTATTAGCAGAAGGAGTTATATCTAGATAACTAGATTAAAGATCTAAAGGATCCTTTTTATACACCTAGAGGCTCCTTTATAGATAATCTTACTATAAGGGTTAAAGATATACGCGTATAGCTCTACCGCGTAGCTAGTAGAGTAGGCCTACCACCTATAGATTTTAATAAGTACTATAACATCGCTATGCCTTCTTACTGGCGTAAGTTAATTTGGGCGGTAAAGGACTCTAATTACCCTATTCACTCTATACCACTATGGCGAGAGCTTGTATGGCAGGTATGTAAAAGACTTAAGAAATATTAGAAGGAATTATAATTATAATAGCTGTAAAGTCCCTTACAACGTTCAGATTCCTCTACTTATAATTTATTAGATTTGTATAAGAGAGTTTAATAGCAAGCTACTTACTCCCGTAAATAAATAAAGAAGAAGTATAGTAAGCAGCACCATGTTACCAAATTTAATATAGGTAATGTTATCCTTTTTAGAATTCCTAGAAAGCTTTAATATAGTACTAAAGTCTCCCGTATACCTAGCTATATACATAAGATTCGAAATTATGGCTACTTTAAGGTTTGTACTTAGTACGGAATCGTTAAGGAGCTCTTCTTAGGCAGCGAGCTTGTTAAGCCGCTGGAGACTTATAATGCTTGCCTTAATATAAGCATTAGTACAATCCTGCCGCTCTCTATAGTAGTTAAAGCCTATTTAACAACTGTGCGGCCTACCTACTATAGGTATAGGCAAGGATATAACAATTAACGATATAGCTGTTGAAAAGGAAATACAGAGTATTCTTCCTACTGTTATAGAGGAAAGCCTTATATAAATTAGCTGATAGAGGACTCCCTAGGCGAGCCTCTAGTAAGAGCTTATAGAAGGCTTACTAGTACTTAAATTAGCTTTTAAACAAAGTAAGCCTAATAGGGAACTCTACTATAAAGTTCTATATAACCTCAATTAATAATAGCAGATGAGGAAGGCAATTAATTAAGCCTATTAGCAAGGCTACGCAAGCTAAAGGAAAGGAAAACGATAGAGTAAGCAAGGTTAGCGCAGCTAGAAGAAATCTAAACCGTAATTACGCTAAACCTAATTAGGTAATTAGTCTATGGCTAGCAGAACATTAGAGGGCCCGGATTTTAACAGATCTTAGTAGGTTTAAAGCTTTATGCAATTTATAAATTTTAGTATTAGGGAATATAATTAACCACCCCTTACCTAATTGATTTCTACTACTTATAGACTATATCTATAACATAGAAAGGCCTTTAAATATACTTATAAATCGCAGCGTAACCTAGTTTAGATGGAATCTAATAGTGTTATAGTAGTTTGGGGGGGTGGTAAAATTTAATCTCTAGAGTAATAGAAAATCTTATTAGAAAATTAAAATCTTATATTTTTATACTAGATATTGCGACTATACTCTACTAAATAATAGATTATAATATCTAAGATATATAACCACTTATTTTGCAGCCAAAATTAAATTAATTATATATTGGTCCTTATTTATAATCATTAAGAAATAGGCAAAATCTATATATTTATCAAAAAGTCAAAAAAGCTCTATTAAATCTTAATATAGCTTTAAATCTTAATATAGCTTTAAATATTTTCTAGAATAAGGCAAGATCTTTTCCGGAATAAGGTAAGCAATCTGGAATGGAGCCGATCAAAGCGATACACAACTTATTCTGGAACAAGGACGACTCGTTCTAGAATAAGGCAGAAATGTTCCGGAACATTATATATACCGATATCAGTTAGAACATCTACACGTGTCTCTGCCTATATAGCCGCCTTATTTTTTACCCTTTTTTCCTTCCTTATATCCTCCCTACCTAGGGAGGCACTAGAACGGCAGCCAGCAGAGGACTGTTACTAGAACTAGATAACTATCACTAGAACTAGACGACCGTTACTAGAACCAGACGACTATCGCCAGAGCCAGATAACTATCGCTAGAACCAGACGACCGTCGCCAGAATTAGATGACTGTCGCTAGAGCTAGACGACCGTCGCTAGAACCAGACGACCGTCGCTAGAACCAGACGACCGTCTCTAGAGTTAGATGACTGTCGCCAAAACCAGACGACCGTCGCCAGAGCCAGACGACCGTCGCCAGAGCTAGACGACCGTCGCCAGAACTAGACGACTGTTGCCAGAGCTAGACGACCGTCGCTAGAACTAGACGACCGTCGCTAGAGCTAGACAACCGTTACTAGAACCAGATGACCGTCGCCAGAACTAGACGACTGTTGCTAGAGCTAGACGACCGTCGCTAGAACCAGACGACCGTCACCAAAGCTAGACGACAACGACTAGCTAGCGAGCACTATAAACGATTCAATCGATTGATCGAATCAAGGTAGCACAGACAGGTAGGCACAAATAGGGAGATACTGACGGGTAGGCAGATACAGATAGGTAAGCAGATGCAGACAGGCAAGCAGATGCAGATAGGTAGGCAGATGCTAACAAGTAGGCAGATATAGACAGGTAGGCAGATGTAAATAGGTAGGCGATGCAGACAGGTAGGCAATGCAGATAGGTAGGCAATGTAGATAGGTAGGCAATGCAGACAGGTAAATAGATACAGATAGGCAAGCAAATGTAGATAGGTAGGCAGATGCTAATAGGTAGGTAGATATAGACAGGTGAGTAGATGTAAATAGGTAAGCGATGCAGATAGGTAGGCAATATAGATAGGTAAGTAGATATAGACAGGCAAGCAGATGCAGACAGGTAGGCAGATGCTAATAGGTAGGTAGATATAAACAGGTAGGCAGATGCAAATAGGTAAGTAATGCAGATAGGTAGGCGATGTAGGCAGGTAAGTAAGTCAATAGGTAGATAGGTAGAAGAGAACTATCGCTATATTATATTAAATTATCTAAAATAATATTATTTATTTTGCTGGCCTTATAAATAGCTTTAAAGTAGCTTTTATTTATTTAA
>Ga0307507_10002964_pt1 | contig 34066 bp, 14 predicted proteins | sample 7_EM_MG_FD_207223 | JGI IMG/M metagenome (GOLD analysis project Ga0307507, IMG submission 207223) | Populus trichocarpa ectomycorrhiza microbial communities from riparian zone in the Pacific Northwest, United States - 7_EM | ecosystem: Host-associated > Plants > Roots > Unclassified | place...
AAAAGACGTGTTGTTCTTAGTTAGTTATATAAGAGGCTTAGCTATAACTCTATAGTTATAGATAAACTAATAGTAGAAATTACAAAAGCTAAGGAAGGACTAGATTCCTTTTATAGTATAAGGGGGTTTCTAGTTATAGATTGCCTCAACCTTCTCTAGGTTAACTTTAATTCCTTCTATACTAATAATAAACCTAAGGTACTTTATATGTTTTACTCTAAATTTGCATTTTTTAATATTAACTTATAGGCCTATATTTTGTAGTCTCTCTAGGACCTTCTTAACATAAACTTAGTGCTTTAGTTCATTGTCTAAGTATATAAGAATATCGTCTAGGTATACTGTATAGAATTCGTTAAGGTAATTAAAAAGAATATTATTTATATACCGTTGATAAGTGGCTGGCCCATTTATTAGTCTAAAAGGAAGGACTTTATATTTATAAAACCCGTAACAGGTACGGAACGTTATTAGGTTTTCTAATATAGGGTCCATCCTAATTTAGTAAAAAGCTTAGCGGACATTAAGCTTAGTAAAGATTTTAGCCCAGCTTAGACGTGTAAGGGTTTTATTAATTAAAAGGAGAGGGTACCAATCCTTCTAAGTAATAGCGTTTAGCTTTTAATAGTCAATATAGAAATAAAGGCTTTATTAGGTTTCTTTATAAATAAAATAGGGGAAGTAAAGGGAGCCTAGCTTGGCTTAATAAACCCTTTATAGAGGTTGTTAACCAGGTACTACTTTATTGCCTTTAGTTCCTCCATAGTTTGCTAGTAAAGGGGGCTATAGCTTAGGGAGTTATTGGTCTCTAACTAAATCTTATAATTATAGGTTTAGTAGGGGGGTAGTATATCTGTCAGTATACATACTTTAATCAACGGGCACGAATATCACTGTATAATACGTATGCGTTATTAATTATTGGATAATTAATTGTTTAGAAGTAAGGGGTTACTCTAAGGTTAGGTTAACTAGCCTTACTTTACGGTCTCGTAACCACGTCACATAACTAACATTCCAACACTAGAGCAACTCTAAAAAGAAGGCTAATCTACATTCCAAAGCTAAGTTTACTTCTAGACTTATTCGCAGCGTATACGTAATAGCTAGAGATCTAATTAATACGCAATAGCTTCCACGCTCCTTTTACAGGTCCGTAATTGCAAGAAGAATTATTAGGGGTAGCAGGTTAATATATCGCGAGAGCCGCCAAGGCGCTAGTGGTAAGCGAGCCAATAGCGATTTTCCATCCCGGGGATGGAAAATCCTGATTAGCTGGTTGAATTTAGGGTCCATATCGTTACAATTAGTTACCTAACGCTAAGCTAAATCTAAGTTCGTTCGTTTAACCCATCCTACAACTTATAGGTTAATTTGGTTCGTATTAATAAGCTATTAAAGAGCCGCATAGGGCTTTCCCTTCATTATAGCGTTAGTAGGGTTGGCCTCTCTATTAATCTATTTCACCTCCATAATCTGTCTCCGTTCGTAGGCTTGCCGGAGGCACATTATGTCAATTATTAGGCGCTTTTCTTGGGTGGTTCTGAGTCGTACTAAACAGTTATATAAGGACTTAGAATTAGTGCAAAGCATAAGTAGGAGGTTAATTTGTAGGATCTTATCTACTATAGATTTGATCGTAACGCCGATATTAAAGCTGTGGGCCGTACCGTAGAGTTCAGAAGCTAGTACACTCTAAGTAACTCTTTTATACTTAACTGAGCTCCAATAGACGATATTGGCCTTCTTTATAGCATTAGCTAGTACAATGACGTAGCTAATCTACAAAGAGAGGTCCTTGTTGTTAGTAAATAACGCGTCCGTAAACACTAGGAGCTATAGGGTTTTAATATCTAACTTAACAAACTTAAGGCCTCTATTAGCGTTCTCAATTTGCCAGTTTAGACGCTTATTTAACTATTTTGCGTCTTCCTTGTTGGGGTTAATTACCTGGGCGGCAAAGGATAAATTAAATAAGGCTTCTAGCTAGCAAACTAAAGCGATATATATACCTCTAGCGCGTTGAGCGATGTACTAGTCCTTTAGAGTTAAGGTTCTTATAGCTCCTCTTAATCCTATACTCGTGGCAAGCTTGGTGCTAATCATACTAAGGTTTATACATTGTCGTTCCTAAGTAAGCGTAATGCTCCCGTTAGTTAGTAGCTAAATGACTCCACTGTTAAACTTAATGGGCGTATTAATGGTAAGTTATTCCCGTTCTTTAGCCATAAACTTGGCCTTATGCAGCTCGTTTTACTCTGTGTTTATAAAGGTCTCATCTACCAGGAATAGAGTATCATTAGTTTATAGGCCTATAATGCCGAAGGGTTTGTTGCTCTGTAGGAGACAGGGGTCGTATGTAAACTAGTCCATATACAACTGTTAGATATAATATAAGTAATATATCTTAAACCAGTGGTTACCGGCTTCCGGTACTTTATAGAGTGATTTTACAACCTTTAAAACGGAGGCCTTGTTAATCCCAAGTTGCTTAATCAGCTTATACAGAGGTCATACGTAGAATTCTCGATTTAGTGTGGTGGTTGATTATATATAGGCCTGTAAAATGTCTTAGAGGTAAAGTCGTGCCTGTAGAAGCTTTATGGCGGCAATATAGAGAATTAGTTATTGGCTGACTTGTTAAATAGTTAGTAATTAGGTAAGAACCAGTTCCTTTTCTAAGTTGTTATAAGCTTATATAACTAGTTAGGATTTCTTAAAAGCCTTATTAGTTCCCTTGTTCTTAATCTTATTAACAAATCGCGAATTAAAGAGTTGTACGCCTTATGGTATATCTATAAGTCTTATAATCTTAAAAACTCCCTTCTTAAGTAGACCAGTAAGCTCCTTCTATTAGGAGGCGCTAAATTAAGTACTAAATTAACTGTCATCCTATAGGTAGATGGTGATGTCAGCCATGGCCGTAAGTAGAGGGTATTTGCGAGGGCGTCCTCTGCCTTGTTTTAGGGGTTGTTGCTAAGCTTTAGCAGGTCTCTCTAAGATAGTCTTAGGAAGGGCTAACCTAAATAGAGGTTTAGGTAGCGATTTTAGTCCAACAATTTGCTCCTGCAATTCAGTTACTTAAAGGTAGGGTTTTATAACCGTAGATCGGAAGGCTGTAGGTCCGCTAGACAGTTTAACGGTACATATTTTACCCTTAATGGTAAGTAAGGTAAATGGCCTATCCTAATAGCCGCTTTGGCCAGTGTTTCCTTCTCTCTAGACCAAAACGGGCAAATTTGGTGGGAGATTATGAATCGCATTAGTATTAGGTCCATTTCGCATATTTAACGCGTTAGCGATCTATTATTTAGCTTATAGCTTTTATATCTCTGCTATAGCCTTTTTGATTGCGGCAGCGCGTTATATAACCATAGGGGATAGTGTATCAGATTTAACCATTTAGGGGTAGGCTCTAAAGACTAAAAGTATGGGAACTAGTCCTCTAGGGCTAGCTAAATTGTTAATTACTTTAAACGCTATTTGGAGTCCCATCTCCTTATTAATTTTAGGGATTTTAGTTATAATAATCTGATAGGCTTGGTGTAATAGACTATAGTAGCGCTCTACCATTCCAATAGAGTTATGTGCTTTGACTAGTACTCCCTTTATACTAATTCCTATAATGGTGGCGTATTGCTTAAATTCCTTACTAACAAAGTTCTTTTTGGCGTTATAGGTAATTAGGTCTAGTGGCCCTAGATAGGTATTAATCTAGCACATCCGTAGAACGTCCTATATATGTTTAGCGCTAATGTCTCATAGCTATCTACCGGCTTGGAATCGCGTTCCTTTATCAACGACGTATAGGAGGGGTAATCCGCTAATATACATAATGTTAACGATAATATTGTAGTTAAAATTAATGTCGTCTTATAGGGTGAAGTGGAATCTGCCTAGTAATTTACTAAACTTCTAATAGTGGTAGCAGAACTTGGTTAGTTGCTTAATGGCTATTCTATCCGTTTCATAGCCAGTATAGTAGAGTAGTTTTTGCAATTTCTTAACTAAGGGATGTCCAAATCGACGATATAGGCGCCGTAGCTCTATATCTGTTAAGTAGCAGGGGTTCACGTTAAAGGATTTAGATAGATATAACTGTAGTAATAAGCTCTATAGGAGAAACAGGTGGCCAAACCATTACACTACTGGTACTTTTTTAGTGTGAGTAATAACAACATTTCTAAGGTTGTTATAGTAGATTTAGAGTCTGTCTATATCCGCTAAGCAGAGCAAGAAGGAGGTATCTATATAGATAACATAAAACTGTATCTTGCCTATAGGGGTAACAACATCCGCAGTTCTAATAGAGGTAGTAATTCCAATGCCAAACTACACATTAACTTATTCTTTGGTTAAGGTATTAAGTCTTACAGATTAGTCCGCGTTCTATAGTGCCTAGAATTATCCGTAACCGGCCGTAGACTTCTTTAATGTATTAGTATTGATTATAATTCCTATAAATACCGTGGAAGTATAGCGTAAAGCGGCGGTTATTATATTGTAGTTAAACGGGTCGGTTTCCATAGTAGGTTCCGTGGAGATTGTAGTAAGTAAGTAAGTATAAGCCTTGTTGGCTAGTTCTACGCTTATAGAGGTTACTTTATCTATAGTAAGAGTCCTAAATAATATAAGGTAGTAGCTGTTAGGGTCTTCTAATTCTTCCTCGCTGTTATTATTATTAGTGTTTTTGTTAGTGTCTATATTTAGCATAAGAGCTTTAAAAGTCTTATTATACTCATTATTGTCGTCTCCTTTATAGTAGATAGTATATTGTCTGAAGCGTTTTTTAAAGTTACTATTACGGCCCTTGTTATTATTAAAACGTCTTTTATACTTATCTCTAGAACAGTTCCGCTCCTCCTCTATATATTTCTATAAGCGGCAGCTCTCCTTTTAGCAAACATAGCACTTGGCCTTTAGGGATCTGACGGTGTTTTGTCTATAAGAGCGGGTTCGGTTACGGTTGTTACAGATATCACGGCAGTATATGCGATCCGTAAAGTAGGTTCCTTAAGACGGTCTTATTAAGGCCTAGGAAGGGTGTTCCTTCTCCTATACAACTATAGAAGATTGCAACTTGCTAATTAACTAGGAGAGGTCTTTAGAAGGGTTAGAAATAGCAATACAGCATACTAGTACTCCTTAGTAAGCGGTGACTAGCTTATTCGTAAGGAAGAGGTCTGTATAAAACTCTAGGTATAATCCATGGCGATATTTTAAGAGCTTATTAAGGAGTAGTTAGAAACTCTAATAGATTTGCTTATTAGGGTTCTTATTAATAATTCCTTAGAAGTTAGTAGCGTTCCATTCTATAAGGTTTCTCCGATAGTACTTTGGTCCTTTAAAGAAGTAACGCATATAGTTATATACCTCAGTAAATAATCTAGTTAAAAGGCTGCTATTATAGTAGTGATCCTAAGCAAGTCCCTTTAGCATAGTTAGGAGTGCGGTTATATAGCCTTTAGGAGGTAGACTAGCTCTCTTGCAGATATTATAGAAGATAGTTAACTTAAAGTTAAAGCTATTACTCACTCTATCGTACTTCTGGTTGTCTATGTAGATCTTAGCAATAGTGGCTGCCTCTTTACTGTATATAGGCAGGTGCATAGCAGGGTCGGTATTGGTAGTACTAGGGTAAAGATACTGGGCAGGAGGGGGACTAAGTGGGGTAGGAGCAGTTGCTAGAGGGAGGGTAGAGGTAGTTACCGTAGGCGATAATTACTAATTCTGCGTCTGTAGGAGTTAAGTAAGGAGAGTAAGTAGTTAATCTTAGATAGAGGTAGGTGCGGCTTGCTATTAGGTAGCAGTTGGTGCGGTTTACTAGGGTATAGATGCAACAGCTAGTTAGGGTGTTATAGGGGTAGGTATTTACGTTCTAGGTATTATGGCTGTAGCTATAGGCTAGATTGCAGGCGTTAGAGGTAGTGGAGGTAGTTAATAGCTTACAGGCGTTAGCACCGTATAGGAAGGTAGTAGGCTATGGGGGGGGGTTATAGGAGCTAAAGAGGCTATAACTAACGGGGGTATAGCTTGATTTAATATTAGAGCTGTTTATATTAAGTTAAGCTGTTCTCGTAGCGCCACTATAATTATAGGGCTGACTGCCTTGAGAGCTTTTATAATTTCCTTATCTATCCATTTATAAGGTTCTTCCTCTTAAAGGAGGTTGAATAGTGCTTCTAAGATTAAATATCTGCTATTATGCTTTCCCATATACACTCCTCTCTTAAGTAGATAAGTGCGTAACTTTACTCTTATATTAATTTGCATGCGTCTAAAATCTTTGGTAGTAAAGCCTTCAAATTCCTCCTTAAATACTATCTATAATGTGTAGTCTGTAAAGTTCTCCTATGTGTGTACGTAGACCTTTATTGCTATATAGTCTCCTAGCTTATCTTTGGAAGCTATAGTAGCAGTAATTCTATTACCATGCTTTAATATCTTCTCATACCACTCTATTATAGTTGTGGGTTGAGTATCCATAAGGTTTAAGTAAAGGTTTAAAGGTAAGGAGGTTTAAGGTTTAAGATTTAAGATTTAGGGTGTTCTCTACAGCCTTAGTGTTACAGCACTGACCTATTATATACTGTCTTGTACTGTTTCCTACTGTTAGCTGGCCCACTATTAGCGCCTTGGCGGGCTGGCCCTACTATTTATATACAATACCCCCTTTCCATCTTCTTCTCCTCTTTATACTATAATGTAGTTATTTAGCCTACTTGCATTACAGCACTGTGACAGTTTATGGTATCTCTAATTGCGCCCTATTGCGACCTTTGTTTTTTCCCTCTTCCTAAGTATACTGTCTCCGTTTTCCCAGTGTAATCGCGACCTGGCGCGACCGATAATATTATACCACAGTCTTAGACAACCCTAGCACAGTCCTAGACAATCTTAGTATAATCTTAGACAATCTTAGTACAGTTATAGATAATCTTAGTATTATAGCCAGCCTTATAGATTTTAATTGCCTTACCTAGATCCCTTAAAATGGGCGATTATAATATGGATAATACCCCGTTGACGAACCTACGCGAAGCGCTCGCCTGCCTCTTTAATACCTCCCACACCCACATTGCCTGGGTAATTAGGAATGGCCCGGAGTACCCTAAGGACCTTAATGTGGTAGGAACCTTCCAGCACCTTTCCATATATATAACCTTTTTGACTAGCGTTAAGAACGGCCTCCAAGCCGTCTATAATAAAGGCCGAACTATAAAGTCTTAACTTAAAGAAGCTTAGCACAGAATTAACTCCCTTAAGATGCTTGAACCACGTGTATAATAAAACGAATAATAAGCTCTTGCATATACTAAGACTATATAAAGTCTAAGCTTTTAGATTACTATACTTACCCAGACCATTACTAAGAAGAATATAGCTACTGGCTCCCCTCTTCTAACCGAGCCCTGTAGAAAAAAGCGTGAAGCAAAAGATTTAACCCTGTTTAATGGCAAGGGATCACCAATTAAAAAACAAGAAAAATTTGAGATATGGGAAACGAAGATCTAAGGCGTTTTCCAGAGAGATGTAAAGTGCTTTGAGACTCTAATGGACGAAATCCTCTATATGTTAGATATGCTGATAGATAAGGCCTATAACTATATTAAGCATGGCCTTAATATACTATGTATATACCCAAACAACTTGAGTAAATAGACCTTCTCTGACCGAGAGTCTATGCTTGTGTATATAAGGAAGCACTATAAGACTATTAATACAACCTAAGCGGCTAAAAATAAGTTGGATACCTTAAGCTAGGGTAAGCGTAACTACTAGTCCTGGAAAGCAGAGCTTAATAAGTTAATAATTAAAGTAAACAAGACTAAGGAACAAAAAGTGGACTTGCTTAAGAAGAATATTTTACTAAAGATGAAAGACCTAGCCCTTACCCTCAGCCGTAAGATCGGCGATGCTGACTATAAAGGCTAGAGTAAGTAGATGGATGTATTTGCTTATAACCTACAGAACTATGCCCACTATATAAAGCTGAATACCGCTAAGCCAAGTACTGCTGGCGGCTATTGACCTATATTACCTAATAACAACACCTTAGTACTGGCACTATAGAATGACCTAATGGACCTTGACGCCGTTAAATTTGGTAGCGGTAGTAGTAGCCTCCCTAACAACATCCAAAGACACTATATAGATAACAGACTTTGTATAGCATGTGGTCAACCTGGCCACTAGAAAGATGCTTACGACCCTAGGATAAACCTAAATCCCCTCTTAATGCTACCGCGCCAACCCCCTCCTAGCCGCGGCGGATTCTTTAGCAGAGGGGATGGCAACCGAAACGGTAACCGCGGACAAGGACGTGAGTTTGGACACAGAAACCCGCCCCCGCGATAGCCTTCCCCAATATAGCCCCAGCCGATGGTCCTATACGCGAACTATGGATAAGTGCTCCATGTTACTACCAATCGTGAGACCGGCTATGTTATCGGTAAAGTACCCTCTAGCATATATACACCGTCGGAGACTGATACGTTAGGACATACTAGCTAAGACTATAGCCACTAGCCAAGCCCTATAAGTTAGTTATTAAAAGGCTAACCCTTGGACTAAGTCGCCTCTAAGGGTCAGAACTATATGGGGAGGAGGATAAAAGGATTAGATCTATACTACTAGATTAGTTAGACTTTGTTCTAAGTTAACTACTACTTAACCTTAGAATAGCAAACAACGATAGAAATGCTATTTTTATTTAGACCTACTTCTCCTTACTGCGCAACCCACTCCTATAAGTTTTTATTGAAATAGTAAGCCTTGTTAATACTGGTAGTACAGCACCAGTATTTGCAGACGAAGACTTGCTTATAAAAAAGCATAATATTACGATAAAAAGACTTCTAGTCCTAAAACCACTCCGCCTTGCTAATGGACTCCCATCCAGCTTTATTACCCACTACTTTACAGCAAAAATGATAATTGGCTACTATATAGAATCTATGCTTTTCTACGTCACGAAATTATTACCCTCTATACTAGTAATTCTTGGAATGCCCTAGCTTAAAAAATATAACCTAAGGGCAGACTTCCCCGCTCTAGAGCTCAAGTTTAACTCCAATTACTGTGCCTACAACTGTCTCCTATGGCACATTCCCAATTATGACTGAGTAGTACTATGCGGACGTATTGCAAGGCTAACGCTTAGATACCGTTAGCCGATAGTAGAAGAGGTGCCTGATACTGGTAACCTAATATACGCAATAAACGAAGCGGAGATCCTAGAAGACTGGACCACTGTCTTGTCCCTAAAAAAACAAACACTGCTAGAACTATAAGTCCTTTGTATACACCCGCTTAACCTAGGTTAGCCAACAAGACACCCGACTTTAAGTTATTTGCCATACGTATATACGACCGCACGTATAATAGCTAAAGATGTTATAGCTAAGACCGAAACCAGAGCAATTAAGACCTCCCCCCTATAACGCCTAACCTTATACCCGTCTCCTACGCGTACCGTGCAGGGCCGCCGCCTTGTTTCCGCCCCCCTAGGCCGACCAAGCTGTGCTAGCCTAGCCGTAGCACCGGAGAACTAGATACGCCCCAACCTGGACGACATTAGATGCACTCGTGCCGTTAATTTTACCTAGTTCTATAAACAAAAAGACGTAAAGGTGATAAGGATCCATATAGTGGAGCTAGTAGAACTAGTTAAATAAAAAGAACACTAATAGCTGCTTAAAGAGCTGCCTATAGGCCTAATAGAAGTACTAAACCTATCAGAAAGATCTTTCCGCCGGCTGGTAGAAGGCGACTATATAATAGAGGAAGCCCGTAAAGCGCTACCCCCTTATTTTTATAACTTCCTTAAGATAAACCTAAAAACCAAGCCTGAGTTTCTACGCTGAAAGATAGTTAATACTAATATTAAGAAATTCCTAAAAGGCAAACCAGGATTAACCTGTGAAGATATTCTATAACGCTTATTAAAAGAGTTTCGCGAATATATTAAACACTTCTTCCCTAAGAATGTAGATAAGCTGCCCCCTTACCGACCATAGGACCATAAAATTAAGATTATGCCTGGAAAGCAGGCCCTGTATTATAAGAACAGACTACTCTCACCCACTAAACTTAGTTGTGTAAAGAAATGGATTAACGAGATGCTAGATAAGGGTTTTATCCGCGAATTAACCTTACTAGCCGCTGTATTACTCCTCTTTGCTGTGAAACCTGGTGGTAGCGTGTGAATTTGCTATAACTACTAAGGCCTAAATATAGTTACTATTAAGAATTGGTACCTATTGCCACTAATCTATAAGATACTTGATGTACTCTGTGGTGCTAAGTACTTTACTAAGCTCGATATAATTGCTGCGTTTAACCGGATCTGGATTGCGGAAGGTTATAAGTGGCTTATAGTATTTATCACCCGGTTCGGACTCTATGAGATATTAGTTACACCGTTTGGTCTCTGTAATACGCCCGCCACGTTCTAGAACTACATTAACTATGTTTTATATAACGCCCTTAATAACTACTGTACTGCCTACCTTAACGATGTCCTTGTTTTCTTTAAAACACACACTAAGCACACTAAATATGTAAATGAAGTTATCCAGAGACTTGGTAACGCCGGACTATAGATTAACATTAATAAGTCTAAGTTTTATGCTACTAAAACAAAATATCTCGGCTTAATTATCTTAACTAATGGCATAACTATAGACCCTAAGAAGGTGCAGGCTTTATAGAAATAGAAGGACCCGACGTTAATTAAAGAACTATAGCAATTTCTTGGCTTCGCGAACTTTTACTAATAATTTATCTAAAGCTACTCCGTAGTTGTTAAACCTATAACTAGACTACTAAAGAAGAGTACTAATTGGTTATAGGGCCCTGATTAAGCACAAGCCTTTTAGACACTAAAGATAGCGTTTACTATAGCACCGGTCCTAGCATACTACGACTATATAAAGAAAACCGTAGTAGAGACAGACGCCTTGAACTGGGCTTTAGGAGGAGTGCTTTACTAAGCTGGCAAAGATGGCAAACTTAAGCCAGTCGCATTCTTCTCTACCAAGCACTCCGCCCCAGAATATAACTATGAGATATACAATAAGGAGCTCCTAGCAATTGTAAAAGCACTAGAAGAATGGCGCCCTAAACTATAAGAAACCAAGTAACTGTTTGAGATTATTACGGACCACAAGAACCTCTAGACCTTTATAACAATAAAACAACTAAACTAGCGCTAAGTCCAATGGGCTAAGTTTCTCTCTTAGTTTAACTTTGTTATTACCTATAGGCCTAGTACTAAAGCCATAATCCTAGACGCTCTTAGCCGTCTCCTAGGCGTAGTACCTGCTGATGCTGGTGACAAACGTCTATAACACTGAGACCGCGTTATCTTACTATAAAAAAAAGTCGACCCTGCTATTCTAGAAGAGCTACTGAGCAAATCCCAAGACCAGAGCGTTGAAGACTTTATCGCAGTAATAGACCCAGAGCCTAAGAAAAAACCCTTTAAGGAGCTTATTAAGAATGCCTATAAGGAGAATAAACTCGCTAGGGATATATTGGCTGCGCTACGTGAACGGGAAGGCCGTAAAGCATGTTGCTGGCCTAAGCAGATTAAGAAGTTACTCCGCTATAATAAATCTAAATGTTTAATTGTCGACGGCCTAATCTACTATAGGAATTAAGTATTTGTCCCTAATTCACCTAAACTCTAACTAGAAGTCGTACACTGTACGTACAGTTTAGGTCCTGCGGGCCACCTAGGCCGTGTTAAGACGCTAGACCTCCTTAATCGAACCTATTAGTAGCCAGGTATTTTATAGTTCATGGCTACCTTTATAAAAGACTGCGCTCTCTGCTTCTGTATAAAGACCCTATATTTAGCACCGCTTGGTTTTCTAAAACCACTAGAACTACTAGTCCGCCCATAGACCAATATCTCTATTGACCACGTCGTCGACCTGCCTAAGTGCCTTCGTAACGGCAAAACATATAGATATATTTTTATCATTATTAACCGCCTAACAAAGATAAGACACTTTATTTCTGTTACTAGCCTAGATACTAAGGAGCTTATTAAAGTATTTATCCACACTGTTTATAAGTTACATAGCGCTCTAAATACTATTATTTCTAATAGAGGCTCTTTATTCGTTTTTAACTTCTGGCGTTGCCTAAACTAGCGCCTAAAGGTAACCCTAAGCCCTAGTTCCGCATGGCACCCTAAAATAGATGGCCAAACCGAGATTATTAATGCAGCAATGAATAAGTACCTATGTGCCTTTGTGAGCTTCACCTAAAACGACTAGGTAGATTAGCTCCCCCTTGCCGAGTTTGCCATAAATAACCAGATTAATGAGACCACGGGAATCTTACTATTCTTTACCAACTATAGCTACAACCCACGTCTAGGCGTCAAACTAGCGGGCCCCTAGCTATCAGCCCTGTCTGTATATATAAAGAAGGAGTACCTATAAGCTGATACTATTGCTAACCGCTTTAAGTGTATCTTAACCCAGCTTAAAGCCCTAGCTCGTATCTCCTAGCGACGCTATAAAGACAACGCTAATATAAAACGAGATGAAGGTATAATATTCAAAAAGGATAATATAGTTATGGTTAGCCTTAAAAATATAAAGACTAACTAGCCTAAGAGGAAGTAGGATAATAACTAGGACGGACCCTGGCCCGTCCTAGCTGCTTATAGAGGAGCAGTTGTAGTTAACCTCCTGGACTATATCCGCGTTAATAAGTCTTTTTATACTTTAAAAGTCCGCCTCTAGTTCCCTAAAGAGATCTCTGGTTAAGCACGCATTAACAAAGAGGAACGTTGTAATGTTACAGAAAGGATAGCTAAAAGAGATGATAATAGCAACATTACGGACAAGTGGGAATTTAAAAAGATTTTTAATGTATATAATAAACAAATGGACGAGCACGGCCTAATATATTGTATTAAGTGGAAGTATTATAATAAAGAAACCTAGGAACCCAAGAAGTCCCTAAAAGGGTATGAGCGCGCACTATATAAGTTCTATAAATAACACCCTAAGAAGCCCGGACCCCCAGACTGGGCATGAGATAAGGAAAAGTTACGCCAAGGTTATAGCCAACCACGATATTAATTTATGGTGGTTGAGATGTTATGGAACTTTAACCGCCGGTTAAAGTTATCTAATTGGCCAGATTCTTGCTAAGGAACGCCGCAAAACGCCACGCAGATTAATTTTGGTGGCGGTATAGAGTTCTGCCGACTTTATTTACTAAACTAACTAATTAGGATTTTCCATCCCCGGGATGGAAAATCGCCATTGGCTTGGCTAAGGGCGGTAAGCGGAACTGATATCTTTGCGACGAAAACCAGCCCCCGCGCATTACCTATTTTTAGAGTTATTTGTTTGGTTTAGGGACCAAACCTTCTAGGGGAGGGGAGTACTGTCACGGCACTAACCTATTATATACTGTCTCGTACTGTTTCCTACTGTTGGCTGGCCCACTATTAGCGCCTTAGCGGGCTGGCCCTACTATTTATATACAATACCCCCTTTCCATCTTCTTCTCCTCTTTATACTACAATGTAGTTATTTAGCCTACTTGCATTACAGCACTATAACACTTAGGGCCTATAGAGTGTCCTTAGTCTGGGAGTTTAAGGGTTAAGGCTTAAACAGAGATTAAGGTTGAGGTTAAGGTTAAGGGTTAAGGTTAAGGTTAAGGGTAAGGTTAAGGGTAAGGGTATAGTTAAGGTTAAGGTTTATGTATACGTTCTCTACAGCCGTTAGACCTATAAAGTGTTCTTAGCAAGGCTGCTATTCTTTTAGCGATCTACTGTATTAGCTATAAGGCCAATACACGCTCTTAAGCTTAAGTAGAAGTCGTAGTCTTCTCCTTTAGTAAAATAGACAAGAACTAGGCGATTAGTGAACTGTTTCTAGTACTACTCCTTAAGCGCTAGCTATTGCGTATTTCCTAATCTATACGTCTACTGATCAGTGTCGGTATACATACTTTAATCAACGGGCACGAATATCACTGTATAATACGTATACGTTGTTAATTGTTAGATGATTGATTGTTTAGAAGTAAGGGGTTGCTCCAAGGTCAGGTTAACTAGCCTCGCTTCGCGGTCTCGTAACTACGTCATATAACTAATATTCCGACAATATCTAAAGCTGCTTTTAAGAACGCGTCTCTATAGTTTAAAAGGTAAGTGGGGAGGAGGCGCTTAACTAGTTCCTTATTAGTTTTCTCTACTAGCCCTTTTTCCCTCTTAGTGATAATCTGGTTAATTTTATATAAACTAGTAGTAAAGACTTTATTGTCCTTCTAATATATATTAAAGTGGAAACCTATAGTACTGATTACCGCGATATCTACTATAGGGGTGTTATATAATAGTAGGGTTATCCGTGGCCTTGGGGGCTTTTAAGGTATTAGCGTTGTCCTTACTCCTTTTAGCTCTTGTTACATCTTCTAAAGGTTATCCTTTATATTTTATTAGTACGTCCTCTTCCCTATTGGCCGGATCTTCGCAATTTAGAAGTTGTCTACATTAGTATCCATTTCACTTCCGTAAGTAGAGTCCTCCTTAACTGTGACGGTGCTAGAGCGCGTCACCTGCCAAATTCTACTATACTGCTGCCATATTCTGCCAACCTACGATTGGCTCGCTTACCGCTAGCGCCTTGGCGGCTGCCCCTTTATATATATTTACTATGGTCCTTATAACCCCCTTCTTTTCTTCTCCTTAGCTTAGTATCTTCATTAGATAGCAATCTACAAGCTTCAGTTTAGAGGCATTTATGCAAGCCATTACATTATACTAAGCTCTCCATACACTGCCTAGGAAGGCCTCAATAATATCCCTATATTTTAAAAGAAACTTTGTCTGCAACAACGCGTTAACGCGCTATACTTAGACACTAAAACAACTTTATACTGCCTAGAAAGGCCTTAATAATATCCTACTTTATAAGCTAGGCAGGACTGGACCTATACCCCCAGAATTAAAACCGAAGCGTATAAGACCAACGAACCCTAGGAAGCTAACAATGGCACCTAAAGCGAGCTTATCTAAAAGACCTGCCTCCACTTAAGAGGAATACGAGATCCAATTAGGATTAGAAATTAAAGACAATAACGACATTATAGATATACGCGAACAGATTCGCGCCCTTGTGGCCAATTAGAAGGTTAATTGTCTTTAAGCCTAAAGCATATAAGAGACTCTAAAGGAGATCCTAGAAAGCCTTGCTGCTTTATAAAGCAGCCTAGCCTCCCCTTTATAAAGCCTTAGTTAACCCATTCGCTCAACCAAATGCAATACACTAGGGAGTATAGACATAATAATAAAGTAATTAAAATCTATTAAGCTTTTTAACCCTTAACTACTATCTAATAGGATAGACCCTACCTTTAAGAACTAGAGGATTTAAGTACGAGGAAAACTCTAAATTAACCACAACTATTTCCCCTCCAAAGAGGCTAAAATGCTCTACCTCTTTAGCCGAACTATAGGGGACGCCTAATGTCACCTTTAAGCCAAGTTTAAAGATGACTCTCTTATCCAATTTATATCTATTAACAAGATGCTGTAGTACCTAGCAGCTATCTATGTTAACCTAAACAAAGTACGGGACGCTTAGTATAACTATAACCGCCTAATAATAAAGCCGAACTAACCCTTTACCAAATTCTAGACTCAATTCTTATACCTTATAGGAGAAGGCTAGGTCCCCCTTAAAAACTACTAATTAGACCTTTACAACAAACTAACGATTAGGCTATAAGAGAAGATCGCTATAACTTTAGACGACCTACTAACCCACAAAAGACTTGCAGCTTATTGCCTATTATTGGACTTAGAGCTAAAGCGGATTGATGCCTACCTAGATTAGTAGAAGTAACCCTATAGCAATTAAAGCTTACCCGCCACCCCTATGGGAGCTGGAGTAGGAAGACAAGCTATAACCGCTACTATACCAAAAGCGGTCACAACTACACACCGGCGAGCCTCGCCTAACTAGCTACGTACTATAACCTTAACTAGTACTTGTTGCAATACCCTAATTAACCCTGCTATAGCCACTTGCTACAACTACGATAAGGAGGGTTACTTTGCCTTATCTTACCCAGAACTAAAGGATATTAAGGAGATAGAGGAAGAAGAAACGTCCAACAAGTTAGAAAAAGAAGAACCCTAGGGAAAGACTCCCCCCTAGGGTATCCTATTGATCTTAAAGAGATTGATCTAAGTTAGTTAATGGGTGGAAAACACTTTATAGTTCCATATACAGTATCTTAAAATGGATATAGAGTTAACTTAACTGCCCTTATTAACACTAGAGCAAATGGCTTTACCTTTATAAATACTGCCTGTGTAATTAACGTTGCCAAGTTTCTAAATGTAAAAGCTACCCTACTAGAGAAGCCTGTCTAGGTAAAAGGCTATAACGGCTAAGCCAGTAGGCCAGTTACCCATATCCTAAAGTTATATATCTCCCTTAATAGATAACATTAATATAGTATCCCCTTCTGTATCTTAGACCTAGGGTCCTACGATATAATCCTTAGCCGAAAATAGATGTCCTACTTTAATATTTGGCTGAACGTATAACAAAGATAGTTTGTCTAGCCGGAGGATAGGCCGAAATTACCCTCCTTTATTAGAGAAATCCGAACCAACTGTAAGACACTAGCCGTGAAGTCTGACCCTATATACTAGCAGAATGTCTGGGCCCGTGACCTAGCCTTTGCCTAAGAAGACGCCTATCGCGAAGCTAGAAAGAACTCCGTACTGACAAGAATACTCTCCCAAAGCGCTACGCTTAAGGAGGACTCTACATATAGAAGCGGGACAGATAGTAATATAGATAACGGCTAAATCGCGCAGATTTAACTAATGTGGAAAAGAACGTACTAATAAAATATAAGGGATGGCCTCCAAAAGATGCAACAGGAGTTAAAAGGAGTAACGACGACGCTAATACCCTAGAGGGCCCTAAGGTTACGCACGCCCCCAGTGTTATATAACCCCCCTACAGTAGACATCGCCGTAATTAGCGCTATAGCGTTCCACTTTAATATGTACCGGAAGGATAATAAGGTCTTTACAACAAGCCTATATAAGATTAACCGGATTATTAATAAGAGGGAAGAAAAGCTAATTAAGGAAACTAATAAGGAACTAGTTAAACGTCTTCTTCCTACTATCTATGCTAAGTACAAGGATGTATTCTCAAGGGCAGCTTTAGACAAGTTACCCCCTTACTAGACGTATAATTATAAGATTTAATTGGAAGCCAATAACTCGCTAGGCTATAGCCCCCTCTACCAATAATTAACGGACAAGCTAAAAGCAACAAAGTAGTACTTGATTGATAACCTTAATAAAGGGTTTATTGAGCTAAGTTAAGCCCCTTTTGCTTCCCCTATCCTATTTGTAAAAAAGCCTAGTAGAGGCCTTTGTTTTTGTATCGACTATTAGAAGCTAAATGCTATTACTTAAAAGGATTAGTATCCTATTCCTTTAATTAACAAAACCCTCGTATGTCTAAGCTGGGTAAAGATCTTTACTAAACTTAATATCTGCTAAGCTTTCTACCAAATTAGAATAGACCCTGTATCTAAAGATTTAATAACGTTCTGTACCTGTTATAGGTCCTATAAATGCAAAGTTCTTTCTTTTGGACTAATAAACGGACCGGCTACGTACTAAAGGTATATAAATGACGTTCTTTTTAATTACCTTGACGAATTCTGCACAGTATACCTAGACAACATCCTTATATACTTAGACGACGAACTTAAGCACTAAGTTTATGTTAAGAAGGTCCTAGAGAGATTATAGAACGTGGGCTTGCAAGTTAATATTAAGAAATATAAATTTGGGGTAAAACGCACAAAGTACCTTAGGTTTATAGTGAGTACAGATAGGATTGAAGTCGACCCTAAGAAGGTTAACGCAATCCGTAACTGGTAGCCCCCTTATACTGTAAAGGGTATCCAGTCCTTTCTAGGTTTTTGTAATTTCTACTGCCAATTTATCCGTAACTATGGAGTTATGGCAACGCCTCTTATATAACTTACCTAGAAAGACACGCCTTTTGTCTTTAATAACGACTGTATAGAAGCCTTTGGAGAGTTAAAAGATCGGCTTATCTCTTCTCTAATCCTTTGTCACTATGACCCGGACCTCGAATTAATGCTAGAGACGGACGCTTCTAATAAAGTTATAGCGGGAATCCTATTATAGTTATATCTAGACGGTAAATGGTACCCTATTGCCTTCTTCTTAAAAACAATGGACCCAGCCAAGTGTAACTACGAGGTATATAATAAAGAAATGCTAGCTATTATCTAATTGTTGTCCCAATGGCGCGCAGAGCTTAAAGGCATAAACTCCTGGATTAAGATATATATGGATTATAAAGCCCTAGAGTACTTTATGACTATAAAGCAGCTTACTGGACGATAAGCCTACTAGGCCAAAATACTCTCTAAATTCTTCTTTACGATTATATATTATTCTGGCAAGCAAAACACTAAAGCTGATACACTAACCCAAAGGGAACAAGATGTAGGACCCTAGGATAAGCTAAAGACCTAATACCAGACGTGTGCCCTCCTCTATCCCGAACAGCTCGACCTGCAAATTCTTAAAGAACTAGACTCCGAACGGAATGAGCTAGCACCCTTAAAGGGAGCAGTTTTGGATAAACTAATAGGGCTAGTTAACCGCATCCTAACTGTGAACCGTATAGCTGACTCCCTAAAAGCCCTCCGCGACTAAGCCGCGAAGGAGGACCCTGATTTGGAAATGGAAGAAGGACTACTTCTATACTAAGAATGGCTTATAGTTCTAGATGTCAATAACTTATGGACAGAGTTAATCCGCGAAGCCCACTGTTAAGTCTCTACGGTATACCCTGGTTGTGATAAGACCTATTGACTACTAGCGCCCCGTTACTACTGGCAAGGACTTCTATCTAATGTGGATTAATTTGTTAGAAACTGCTATGCCTATAAACGCGCAAATGCCCCTAGGGATTGAACTCCTGGGTGGCTATAACCGCTGCCAGTTCCAGAACGCCCTTGGCAATATATTACTATGGACTTTAAGTTATTTCCGAAGGACGCCTACGGCCACGATGTAGCCTTTGTAGTGGTTAATCGACTATGCAAGTAATCTGTCTCCCTCCCTTGTTTTAAGACTATAACTGCGAAGGATATGGCCTGCCTCTACGTTAATAACATCTATTGATTCTACGGCGCCCCTAAATTAATTGTCTCTAACTGTGGCCCCTAGTTTATATTGGATTTCTAGAATAAACTCTGCTGTATCCTTAGGATTAAGATTAAGCTCTCTACTGTATTTTACCCTTAGACTGACGGCTAAACTGAGATTATAAACTAGTACCTTAACCAGCGACTACGGCTATTTATAGACTACTATTAGGATAACTAGTTGGAATTACTGCCTATAATGGACTACGCGCAGCTTATACTCCCCTATAATAGTATAGGGATATCCCCATTTGAACTACTCTACGGGTATACACCACGAACGTCCTTTGATTGGGATAGGCCTACTAAACCCGCTATGGCCCGCGAACGCCTCAGCTATGAAGAGGCCCAGGCATTTGCCGAGAGAATGCATGGAGCCTAGGAGACTGCTTAAACAATTATGAGAAAGGCGCAAGAAAAAAAGGAGTCTGATATAAACTAATATTGTCGCGAGGAAGACTTCCAAGTAGGAGATAAGGTATGGGTGTTAATAAAGAACTGGAAAACCTAGAGGCTAAGCCGCAAGTTAGACCACTAAATGGCTGGCCCATATAAGACTCTTTAAAAGGTAGGACACTCTTTTAAGGTTAAGCTACTAGAGTTAATGAGGATCCACCCCGTCTTCTCTCTAGACCGGCTATGAAAGGCTGCGGATAATCCACTACCTGGATAGCACCACCACTACTACTATCACCACTACTGCTGCTGCTGCTGCTACATCTTCTGCTCCTGCTCCTGCTGCTGCTGCCACCACCGCCACTACTACTACTATTACCACCACCGCTGCCGCCGCCGCCATATCCGCGCCCAGCCGCTACTTCTTATCTGTACCGCCGTCCATACCACCGCTGTCTTAAGCTGGGGTGCCTACGTACGGGACTTCGGTCCCAGCAGATAAGCGTGCTAGTGAGCGTTAGTACTATAAAAGAATTTAAGAATTTAAGAAGATACTAATATATAAATAGCTGCTACGGCTACTGCTGCTGCTGCTAGGCCCCTCCCCGCTCCCACTACCGCCGCTACCACCGCCGCCACTGCCGCTGCTCCCCCCCAGCCAGCTTTACGGCCATTAATCAGCCCGCCGCTCTCCCGCAGCCTACCGCCCTCCTGCCACCCGCCGCCCTCCCGCTATAGAATCCCTTGCCTACTGCGCTTGCCGCCGCCGCCAAAGCCGCTGCCGCTAACACGGCTACAATGCGGGCGCTACGTCCCCTGCCGCGCGTCTAGGGTGTGTCTTTATAGTAGGTTTCTAGCCTGGGTGGAGCTTCTAGGGTCTACTAGGGAGTCCGCCTTAAGGCTAGGGCCCTAAATACAGAGGTAGCCCTGGCGTAAAGCCAGGGTATAGTAGCCCTGTAGGCTTGTGCGTTATACGCGCGGGGCAGTAGCCTATTTATGGAGTGTATGTTGGTCGTAGGCCAGCTATGCGGCAGCTGTGCTAACTACTATTATAGCAGTAAAGGGGCGCGCTGCTCCTTCTAGGCCCGTAAGTTGGTAATATAAATAATAAAAAGTATAACTAATAGAGATAATAGCGTCTGCCTCCACCGTAGCCCCCGCCGCCACCTTGCCGGTCTGCTGCAGCCGTGCTTCCTTTTACGCCTCGGCCTGTCTCACTGCCGCCGCCACCGCTACTAACAATAACGATAACAATAATAATAATAAAGAGGAGGAGGCCCTGCCCGCCTATATCCGTCCCCGCCCTATACGGTGCTAGTGGGTTATAGGGCTGCTCCGCCATTTGGTGGATATAGTTAAGGGGTAGGAAGGGGATAAGGATAAGGAGTAGGGGAGGGAAGGGTAGAGGAGGGGGGGTAGAGAAGGGGGGGAAGGAAGGAAAAAGGGGGGGTTTACTAAACCCTATAGGGCATTTATAGAGGTTTTACTGGCCCTATAGGGCAGTTATAGAAGTAGTTATTTAATAAAATAATATACCTTATTATAAAAGCAAAACTTCTAGATATATAATATTGTCCGTTTTTATTTAATTTAGGGGAAGTAGTACTAAAATACTATTTATAGTAGTAACCTAAGATAGTGCAATATAGAGCTAACTGTGTATAAAAACTGGTATTTATAAATTAATGCCTATAAAGTTAAAAGACTAACCCTATAACTTATTTACAGTTATTGCAAAAAATAAATAGATAGGAAACTGCTGTTAATTAATAATAAATAGCAGCTTGCCTTCTATAGAAGATAGTATAATCTATAGAATAACCTATAGCTAGTTAGTAAAGGTGCTACCAAGAATATAGGCTTTAGATAGCGGCGGCCTATTTAGGTAAGAACTATATAGGTACTGTTATAGAGGCCCTCTTTAGAATATAGGTTCTATAAAAGGATTATTAAAGCGCCAACCTTAAGGTAGAGCCGTGTGGGAGGAAGGTATATAGGGTTAAAGCTCTATAAAAGCTCTAGGGGAGAAGTATTTTTAGTATTTAAATTATCCTATTCTATAGTATTTGTAAAGTAGAAAATAGACTTAGGGCCATTAAGAGCGTGGAGAATAGTATTATTAATAGCAGCAACGGTGTTATTATAGATGGTTAAGATAGCACGGCCGTAGAATATATGGAGATTGGTATATATCTATTGTAAAAGAGCGGGAGGGTAAATAAAGTCGATAAAAGGCTGTAGACTGGTAAACTGAGCAATACTAATAGGTAACTAGATATAGCCAGTAAGAGTAGGGTTATAAGAAAGACTACAGACCTAAGTAGCAAAGCGCTAATTTAGCTCGCTATCTAAAACGCGTATATTCTGGCGTAGTAATAGAATATAGAGGGAAGGCTATAAGAAGGACTGCTATAAGTAGGCTATAACAACATTAGTATAGGTCCCCTGTTTTATAATAGGGAGGATTTAAGTAAAATTACTACCTAAAATAATAGGAACGCCGCTAAAAGGAGCCTAGGTATTAGAATGGACATCTACAAGTATATAGTGCATGGCTTTAAAGCAGTAATAGTGCTATATTGGCACTTTGTCCTAAATTATAAGGATAGTAGAGCGCAGTAACTGCGCTAGCTAGGAGTCTTTAGATATGTTATATATAGATTCCTTATATAGATTAATAGAAATGCGAAAACAGGAGTAGGTAGTTTAGCCGCTAGGCAGTAAAAGGGCAGCTATATTAAAAGAGGCGACGTAGAGAACAATACAGCTACGGGAGCGGTAGTAGTAGTAGATATAGTAGTGAAAAAAGGTTTTACTAGTGCCTGCGGGGCCCTATAGAAAAAAATGGGTGGTCTGCGAGTCTGTATCTATAGTAGTAGTAACTATAGCAAAGTAGGCAGCCTAGTTAGAATTTAGCTAAGAACGTAGCTCTGTAAAAAGGCGGCCTTTTTTAGTAGTACTATAATTAAGCTCCACAGTAATAAGTAGGTTACTATCTATAAGGTCCTAGCAATGCTATAGTAGAGGCAGAAAGTAATCTATAAGAGTTTTGCTATGGTCTATAAGCACCTACTAGATAAGATATAGGCCGTAATCTAGATATATATTGTTAATGCTACCTAGAAGATTAGGCCGACACTCTAAAACATAAGGGAGATCATTATAGAGAGACGGTTTAAATTTCGCCTAAAGGGCAGAAGGGTCGCTTATGGGGCCATAGACTAAAGAAGTTATAAAAAAAGACTATAGCTGGGCGCTAATAGTAAATACGGATACTTCCTATAGGCAGTTAACCCACTTTTAGTTATTATTAAGGAGCCCTAAAGCTACACAAGCAGCTTAAAAGGTTAGGTAAATAGTACCAGCAATAGTATAGAGGTGCTTAAAAGAGGTAGCGCCAGAAACAACGGTAAATAATAGCTATAAATAATACCGTTTGCTAGCAATAGGGCTGTAGTAATATATATGGCTAATAATAGTATCCTTTAGGCGGACGCGGCGCTACCACTAGCGTGTTTTTACTATAAAGGTATATCTATAAGGGAAGTCCTAGTAAAGCGTAGTACGACCGTCTATATTTTTGGAGTTGTACTAAAACTAAGTGGTTAAAGTTAAATAGGCTATTTTAAGGCGCTATTATAGGTCCTCTATAGACTTGTCTAGCTGAAAATAAATAGGCTACTGGCTAGGAAGGTGTATGGTAAGCTATATTATAGGGGGGTATTCCTTATAAACTAGGAACTTAAATAGCCGCTAGACGGCCTCTGTAGGGCCAATATATTTGCTATAAAGATAACTGCTGATTTTGTCATTATCGTCTAAGAGCTGTACGGTTGTTTAGTTAGTCCCCTTATAAATATACTTATGGATATACTTTACGGCCTATATAGAGGCGCAGACCTTAATATTAATATAGGCCCTATACTTTGCGCTAAGATAGGGATTGTATAGTATAACCTAGCGGTTATTAAGGTTTATAGTGGTACTGTTACCACCTGGTATACAGACAGGCCACGACCGTAAATTATTATAGTAGCAATACTAAGGGTAACCATTGTTATGCATGGCCGTTGCGGGGTAGAATGGCTTTAAAAATTACTTTAAATAGGTTAGCAGATAGCCTAGACCACTGGCAACTATATAGGGGGCGTTTAGGTTATTAGCACTATAGGGCCCATAGACCATTATAGTCCGTATAATATTAGTAAGCCGTTTAATAGGGTTATCCTGAGGCTATAGGAGCTCTATAGATATATAACGGTTAATAACTACGGGATCTATTAACGTATTACGGTCCTCCAAATGTAAAAAGAGAAGAAAGTGGAGATGCGGTAGGCACTATTTTTAATATTTAATAGTCTAAACGCAGCTAAGGAATCTACTAAAAATCTAGTTTTTCTTAAGGTTGTATAGAAGGTGGATAACCTTTATACGGAAGATACAGGCAACTAAATTAGGGTGGTTAATAGCGGTTTAGTAAGGTAAAAGCTTATAGGTAATTTCGTCCCACTATAGATTGGCCATAAAAGTAATAAATAGGCTTAGACGGCCGTAACGGCAGACTATAGCTATAGAATCTTAATAGCACTGGTCAATAAAGCGGGCGCTACCAAGGTAACTTAAAGAAAGAATAAAGCGGTGGCTAATAGAATTAGGGTCAAAATCTCCACGGGAGATAGCATCCGCGATGCCGTTATATAGGTCTGTATAGATATTAGACTGGTAGGAACGGATCTAGTTAAGTTTATTCTAGTTATATAAGGCCTAGGTATTAATAATATACTACTAAAATAGGCGCTAGAAGGCGAATGGTACTAATTTAGAGCTATTATAGACGTAAAGGTAAACCAAAAGTAAGCTTGCTAGGGAAGGTAGTTATACTAGTAGGTACAGAACTCGCTATAGAGCTACATACTCTAGTGCTAGCTAGGGTTTCCGTAAGGAAAGAGTAGTATATAGTATAGCGGCATATAGGCGGCGTGGTTTAAGTTAATATGGTAGTACCGTAGGGGCTCCCTAGGCCGGCTATAGTTAGTAAGAATAATATTGCGGAAGCTAGCGCTTTTATGCTTATTAAGAATAACAACAGCGACCTTAGTAGCTGTAAGTAGATTTTTACAGCGCTAATTAGCGCCCGCCTTAATGATTAGCTATATTTATAGGTTTAGAATAATCCATAATGGAGTAGACATAGCTTGCGCCTGCGCCTGCGCCTAAAGCTGTTCTGCGGCGGTTTGGTATAAGGTAATAAAAGGATTGCCAATCTTATGTAGCATATTAGTAAGACGCCGTAAAACCTCTGCATTAAGCTGTGGATTAGTCTATAGACGGATATTAGTAGTATAGGTAGGGTTATAAAAGTAAAGCTAAGTATATTAAGGTGTAGCTCTAAAGGGAGCTTCTATAGGCCTAGCAAGGTGGTATAGTTTACTATAAATCTGGAAACAATTAATACTGGCCGAAGTAGCGCTATGGTTAGTAATAGTGTAGTTAACGAAAGTAAAAGCTAAAGCCGCGTTATATAAATGGAGCTAGTCCTAAAACGTATAGGTAAAGCGTTCCTAGGACTATAGTAGGGTCTATAAATACTGCGGCAGGGGTCTAAATAAAGGTAGGATAATATTGTTTTGCTTATAGCAGCTCTTAAAGTAATGCTATTTAGCCTATATAGAACTAATCCGTTTATCTATCCAGTGTAAAGCCTAGTAGTAATTATAGGCCGTATTTATAGGCCTAATATCTAACTGGTCTATAATAGGGCGGACTATAGTAATAGCGGCTATACTTATAGGTCTAATATCTAACTGGTCTGTAATAGGGCGGGCTATAGTAGGTCGCGGCTAGATTAATACGGGCGGTATAAAAAGGTGGGAAGTAGAGGAAGTAGTAGTAAAAGTAGTAGTAGAAGTAGCAGTAGGGGTAGTAGTGGGGGCAGCAGTGGGGGTAGCAGCGGGGGTAGTAGCGGAAGTAGTAGTAGAAGCAGTGGTAGGCTGCTAAAGGTCCGCTAAAGATTATTAGGACCGCCCCTTTCTTTTCTCCTATATAGATAGAGATAAAAAGGCAGTTAAAAAGAAAGGGAAAAAGTATTAACCTTATAAGGTTTATAGGTCTTATATAGAGCTCTAAGACGGTTCGTTATAAAGTTAGTAAAAGAGTGATACTGCTTACAGGTAGTGCAAAATATGCGATTAAAAGGCATTTCGGAGGTAGGCAGGGAGTAGTATATTAGTAGTAGGTAGGGTATAGTAAATGGGGGAAAGATAGAGAGTAGTAAGGGGTAGAATTTAAAATTTAATAGGGTAGTATGTAAGGAGATTAGGTAACCTAAACAATTTTTTTAATAAATTAAAAACCGCTAAGGCCCTTTAAATAGTACTATATAGATTATCTAAAGCTTGTCTACTATTTCTTCCTAAGAAGGAACTTAAATATATCTATAAGACCATAAATAGAATAAGGATATAGAATAGGACCCTAAGGATATTACTAAAACTATAAGAACAGAACAGAACTAAAAAAATAAATAAATAAAACGCGAAACCTAAAAAATAGGATATATATAGACCAGAACCTTAGAAAATAAACAAATACTAAAAATTACCTAGTACCCCTACCACCATGCCAAGAAATATAGCAGCTAGCAAAGCCGCTGCTAGACCTACAAATACCTCTAATAGTAAAACAGTCGCCGTCTTAACCCCCTAGGAAGAGCTTATAGCAGCTAATGCTGAAATCAAACAGCTCCAAGAGCTGCTTAAAACTAGAAATACCCCTATGCCTAGTAATGGGTTATTGGACACCTAGAGGCTTGCTATAGTCCTTAAGGCCCTAGCCTAACGTACAGTATTAGCATTGTCGCGATCCGCGAAGGTTATAGACCCCCTATTGCTTATAGATGGAACTGACCCTATATTTAACAACTAAAAGCTTTAACTATAGAATAAGCTTAAAGTTAATGCAGACCGCTTTCCTAGTACCTAAGCTAAAATGGCATACATCTTTAGCTGTACTGGCGGTAACGTATAGATATACCTATGTCTGTAATACGCCTAGGACTTAGCAGACCCCTTCCTCTCTAAAGAAGAGATAATTAACTACCTATTTTCTATTTATAAGGACCCCTTTAAAGTATAAAACGCCCAGCTTAATTATAAAAGCCTAAATATAAAAATAATAGAGACCTTCTTAGCCTTTTAGACCCGCTTTTTACACCTAGCCGGACAGGCTTAAATCCCCTAAGAAGATCTAATGCTAGACCTCTTTAATAAGCTTACTCTAGACCTATAGTGCGCTGTACTGCTAGTTTATACCACTATATAGATGCTTAAGGAACTTACGGACTAATGCCTAGCTATTAACTAGGGCCTCTATTAAATTAAGGTATGTGCTAAGTGGTATAAGACTAGAAGCTCTGCTAACTAGAATATAAGTACTATAAGAATGGGCTGCAGCGCCCTAGTAAGATCTATAACCCCTATAGCACTAGCCATATAGCCTACCGCTAGTTTAGCAGCTAGCTGTATAGCTAGTCCTACTATAGGTCTAATAAATGCTCGGCCTATATACAGCAACCCCTATATATAGGCCCTTAGTAATTAGGGAGCTTGCTTTTCTTACGGTTAGAAGGGCTATATTATAAAGGATTGCCTAATAAATATAAAAGCGGGCGAGGTTCTGTTAATCTAAGAGGATAGTATAAAGTTAGAAAAAGAGGAACTCTAGAGGAAGACTCCTCTCTAGGGTTAAAAGGGATTAACATATTATATATTAATCTAGGTCAGCTAGTTAGTAGAAAAAGCTACACTATCCCTTATACTTTATTCTGTAATGGATATTAAGTTTTAACCTCTACTTTAGCTAACTCTAGAGTAAATACCTTTGCCTTAATAGATACCTAGTATACTATAAAGCTGGCTAATTTCTAAATATACCCCTTAAAAAACTACCTAAACTAATTCCTATTTGCGGGTATAACGGATGGATAGGGCTACCTATTATAACTATCTTATGGATTTACCTCTGTGTTAATAAACAAAGGCAGTATAATATCCCCTTCCTTATTACAGACCTGGGAAGCCATAATATAATCTTAGAAAGAAAATGGCTAGCCTATTTAGGCTTATAGCTTAATGTACGGAGTAGACGGCTTGTCTGGCCCAAAACCCTACCCCTAATACCTTCTTTTATAAAGGAAATCAGCATTATAATAAAAAACCTTATGCGGCCATAGATAGACACTGTTTATTAGGCCAATGCTATATATAGGGACTAGGCATTTAAAAAAGATATACAGCTTAATCCGCAACAGATCTATATACTATGACGCTCCTAGACTACCAACGTTATACTACTAATACTAGGGACCTAGGAAGCTAGTAATTAGCTAGATAGACTAGGCCCTATATAGCTGTAAAGAATAGCAAGAAATATCAGACGCCGTACTAAATAAATAGACCGGAAGGATAACTTATAAAAAATGGAACGTAAGCTAAGGAAGACTATAAACCCTATACTATAAAATTGTAATGGCTTACACAAATGCCTCTGAACCAAAGCTTGTGGATTGCTATCTAATGAAGATACTAAGCTAAGGAGAAGAAAAGAAGGGGGTTGCAAGGACCATAGTAAACATATATAAAGGGGCAGCCGCCAAGGCGCTAGCGGTAAGCGAGCCAATCGTAGGTTGGCAGAATATGGCAGTAGCATAGCAGAATTTGGCAGGTGACGCGCTCTAGCACCGTTATATTACCCCCCCCTCCTGAAAAAGCCTGCCCTTAGGCGTTGTCCGAGCTCCCTATTATCGTCCAAATTGTTATAATTATCTAACCCTTCTTTCTAGCATTTAATCCAGTTGTCTAATTTACGTGATAGTCCAGGGAGGTTAGGGTAGGCTAGGTAAAAGTCCCGTAGCTTATAGGGGGAGTACTTAAAATTAGATACGGGGTACCACTCTAGGTCGTTATTATGGCCTACCTAGCTTGCACGGTATTTTAAGACATTACGGACCTTTTTTACTGCTAGGATTTCTTTAACTTCCTATTCTTCGTCCTTAGCAATCTAGATTGGTGGTAGGGGGTCGTTATACTATCCAGGTAGTAGATTATCCGCAGCCTTTTATAGCCAGTCCGGAGAGAAGACGGGGTGGATTTTTATTAACTCTAGTAGCTTAACCTTAAAAGAGTGTCCTACCTTTTAAAGAGTCTTGTATAGGCTAGCCATTTAGTGGTCTAATTTGCGGCTCGGCCTCTGGGTTTTCTAGTTCTTTGTTAATACCCATACCTTATCTCCTACTTGGAAGTCTTTCTTACGACAATATTGGTTTACATTGGACTCCTTTTTTTCTTACGCCTTTTTTATAATTGTTTGAGCAGTCTCCTAGGCTCTATATATTCTCTCGGCAAATGCCTAGGCCTCTTTATAGCTAAGGCGTTCGCGGGCTGTAGTGGGTTTAGTAGGCCTATCCCAATCAAAGGACGTTTGTGGTGTATACCCGTAGAGTAGTTCGAATGGGGACATCCCTATACTATTATAGGGGAGTGTAAGCTGCGCGTAGTCTATTATAGGCAGTAATTCCGACCAGTTGTCCTAATAGTAGTCTATAAATGGCCGTAGTCGCTGGTCAAGGTACTGGTTTATAATCTCGGTTTAGCCGTTAGTCTAAGGGTAGAATATAGTAGAGAGCTTAATCTTAATCCCAAGGATACGGCAGAGTTTATTCCAGAAATCCGATATAAACTGGGGGCCATAGTTAGAGACAATTAATTTAAGGGCGCCGTAGAATTAATAGATGTTATTAATGTAGAGGCGGGCTATATCCTTCGCAGTCGTGGTCTTAAAATAAGGGAGGGAGACGGATTGCTTATATAGTTGGTTAACCACTACAAAGGCTATATCGTGGCCGTAGGCGTTCTTTAGAAATGACTTAAAGTCCATAGTAATATATTGCTAAGGGCGTTCTAGAACTGGCAGCGGTTATAGCTACCTAGGAGTTTAATCCCTAGGGGCATTTGCGCGTCTATAGGCGTAGCAGTTTCTAACAAATTAATCTATATTAGATAGAAGTCCTCGCCAGTAGTAACGAGGCGCTAGTAGTTAGTAGGTTTTATTATAACTAGGGTATACTATAGAGACTTAATAGTGGGCTTTGTGGATTAACTCTATCCGTAGGTTGTTAATATCTAGAACTATAAGCCATTTTTAGTATAGAAGTAGTCCTTCTTCTATTTCTAAATTAGGGTCCTCCTTCGCGGCTTAGTTATAGAGGGCTTTTAAGGAGTTAGCCGTGTAGTTTATAGTTAGGATGCGGTTAACTAGCCCTATTAGTTTGTCCAAAACTGCTTCCTTTAAGGGTGCTAGCTTATTCCGTTTAGAGTCTAGTTCTTTAAGAATTTGCGGGTTGAGCTGTTCGGGATAGAGGAGGGCGCGCGTCTAGTATTAGGTCTTTAGCTTATCCTAGGGTCTTACATCTTATTCCCTTTGGGTTAGTGTATTAGCTTTAGTGTTTTACTTACCAGAATAATATATAATTGTAAAGAAGAATTTGGAGAGTATTTTAGCCTAGTGGGCTTGTTATCTAGTAAGCTGCTTTATAGTTATAAAGTACTCTAGGGCTTTATAATCCGTATATATCTTAATCTGGGAGTTCGTGCCTTTAAGCTCTACGCGCTATTAGGACAATAATTGGATAATAGCTAGCATTTCTTTATTATGTACCTTATAGTTACACTTAGCTAGGTCCATTGTTTTTAAGAAGAAGGTAATAGGGTACCATTCGCCGTCTAGATATAACTATAATAGGATTCCCGCTATAACTCTGTTAGAAGTGTCCGTCTCTAGCATTAATTTAAGGTCCGGGTTATAGTGACAAAGGATTAGAGAAGAGATAAGCTAATCTTTTAACTCTCCAAAGGCTTCTATACAGTTATTATTAAAGACAAAAGGCGTGTCTTTCCGGGTAAGTTATATAAGAGGCGTTACCATAACTCTGTAGTTACGGATAAATTAGTGGTAGAAATTATAAAAACCTAGGAAGGACTGGATACCCTTTACAGTATAAGGGGGCTGCTAGTTGCGGATTACGTTAACCTTCTTAAGGTTAACTTCGATCCTATCTATACTCACTATAAACCTGAGGTACTTTGTGTGTTTTACCCCGAATTTATATTTCTTAATATTAACTTGCAAGCCTATGTTCTGTAATCTCTCTAGGACCTTCTTAACATGAACTTAGTGCTTAAGTTTATTGTTTAAGTATATAAGGATGTCGTCTAGGTATACCATATAGAATTTATTAAGGTAATTAAAAAGAACGTCATTTATATACCTTTAGTACGTAGCCGGTCCGTTTATTAGTCTAAAAGGAAGAACTTTGCATTTATAGGACCTGTAATAGGTACAGAACGTTGTTAAATCTTTAGATGTAGGGTCTATCCTAATTCGGTAGAAAGCTTGGCGGATATTAAGTTTAGTAAAGATCTTTACCTGGCTTAGACGTGCGAGGGTTTTGTTAATTAAAGGAATAGAATACCAATCCTTTTAAGTAATAGTATTTAGCTTCTGATAGTTAATATAAAAACAAAGGCCTCCACTAGGCTTTTTTATAAATAGGATAGGGAAAGCAAAAGGGGCTTGACTTGGCTTAATAAACCCTTTATTAAGGTTATCAATTAAGTACTACTTTGTTGCTTTTAGCTTATCCATTAATTGTTAGTAGAGGGGGCTATAGCCTAGCGAGTTATTGGCTTCTAATTAAATCTTATAATTATATATCTGGTAAGGGGGTAACTTATCTAAAGCCGCCCTTAAGAATGCGTTCTTGTACTTGGTATAGATGGTAGGAAGAAGACGTTTAACTAGTTCCTTATTAGTTTCCTTAATTAGCTTTTCTTTCCTCTTATTAATAATCCGGTTAATCTTATATAGGCTTGTTATAAAGACCTCATTATCCTTTTGGTATATATTAAAGTGGAACACTATAGCGCTAATTACAGTGATGTCTACTATAGGGGGGTTACATGACACTAGGGGCGTGCGTAACCTTAGGGCCCTCCGGGGTATTAGCGTTATTATTACTCCTTTTAACTCCTATCGCATCTTTTAGAGGCCATCCCTTATATCTTATTAGTACGTTCTTTTCTACACCAGTTAGATCTGCGCGATTTAGCCGTTATTTATATTACTATCTGTCCCGCTTCCGTATGTAGAGTCCTCCTTAAGTGTAGCGCTTTGGGAGAGTATTCTTATTGGTATAGAGTTCTTTCTAGCTTCGCGGCGGGCGTCTTCTTAGGTGAAGGCTAGGTCACGGGCCCAGACATCCTACTGGTATATAGGGTTAGACTTCGCGGCTAGTGTCTTATAGTCGGTTCGGATTTTTCTGATAAAGGAGGGTAATTTCAGCCTATCCTCCGGCCAGACAAACTGTCTTTGTTGTACGTTCAGCTAAATATTAAAATAGGACATCCATTTTCGGCTAAGGATTATATCGTAGGACCCTAGGTCTAAGATGCAGAAGGGGATACCGTATTAATGTTGTCTATTAAGGGAGATATATAACTTTAGGATATAGGTAACCGGCTTACTAGCTTAGCTATTATAGCCTTTTACCTAGACAGGCTTCTCTAGTAGGGTGGCTTTTATATTTAGAAACTTAGCAACGTTAATTACACAGGCAGTATTTATAAAGGTAAAGCCATTTGCTCTAGTGTTAATAAGGGCAGTTAAGTTAACTCTATATCCATTTTAAGATACTGTATATGGAACCATAAAGTGTTTTCTACCTATTAACTGACTTAGATCAATCTCTTTAAGATTAATAGGATACCCTAGGGGGGAGTCTTTCCCTAGGGTTCTTCTTTTCTTAACTTATTAGACGTTTCTCCTTTCTCTATCTCCTTAATATCCTTTAGTTCTGGGTAAGATAAGGTAAAGTAACCCTTCTTATCGCAGTTATAGCAAGTAGCTGTGGCAGGGTCAATTAGGGTATTGCAATAAGTACTAGTTAAGGTTATAGTACGTAGCTAGTCAGGTAAGGCTCGCCAGTATATAGTTGTAACCGCTTTTAGTATAGTAGTGGTTGTAGCTTATCTTCCTACTCTAGCTCCCGTAGGGGTGGCGGGTAAGCTTTAATTGCTATAGGGTTGCTTCTGCTAATCTAGGCGAGCATTAATCCGCTTTAGCTCTAAGTCTAATAATAGGTAATAAGCTGTAAGTCTTTTATGGGTCAGTAGGTTGTCTAAAGTTATAACAATCTTCTTTTATAGCCTAATTATTAGTTTGTTGTAAAGGTCCAATTAGTAGTTTTTAAGGGGGACCTAGCCTTCTCCTATAAGGTGTAAGAATTAAGTCTGGAATTCGGTAAAGGGTTAGTTTAGCTTTATTATTAGGCGGTTATAGTCGTACCAAGCGTCCTATACTTTATTTGGGTTAACATAGATAGCCGCTAGGTGCTACAGCATCTTATTAACAGATATAAATCGGACAGGAGAGTTATCTTCAAACTTAGCTTAAAGGTGACGTTAGGCGTCCCCTATAGTTCGGCTAAAGAGATAGAGCATTTTGGCCTCTTTAGAGGGGAAATGGTTGTAGTTAATTTGGAGTTTTCCTTATACTTAGATTCTCCAGTTCTTAAAGGTAGGGTCTATCCCATTGGATAGTAGTTAAGGGTTAGGAAGCTTAACGGATTTTAATTACTTTATTATTATGTCCGTACTTCCTAGTATATTACATTTAGTTAAGCGAATGGGTTAACTAAGGCTTTATAAAGGGGAGGCTAGGCTACTTTATAAGGCAGTAAGGCTTTTTAGGATCTCCTTTAGAGTCTTTTATATACTTTGGGCTTAAAGACAATTAACCTTCTAATTGGCCGTAAGGGCGCGAATCTGTTCGCGTATATCTATAACGTTGTTATTGTCTTTAATTTCTAATCCTAATTAGATCTCGTGTTCCTCTTAAATAGAGGCAGGTCTTTTAGATAAGCTTACTTTAGGTGCCATTATTAGCTTCCTAGGGTTCGTCAGTCTTATACGCTTTAGTTTCAATTCTGGGGGTACAGGTCCAGTCCTACCTAGCTTATAAAGTAGGATATTATTAAGGCCTTTCTAGGCAGTATAAAGTTGTTCTAGTGTCTGAGTATAGCGCGTTAACGCGTTGTTGCAGACAAAGTTTCTTTTAAGATATAGGGATATTATTAAGGCCTTCCTAGGCAGTGTATGGAGAGCTTAGTATAATGTAACAGCTTGTATAAATGCCTCTAAACCAAAGCTTGTGGATTGCTATCTAATAAAGATACTAAGCTAAGGAGAAGAAAAGAAGGGGGTCGTAAGGACCATAGTAAATATATATAAAGGGGCAGCCGCCAAGGCGCTAGCGGTAAGCGAGCCAATCGTAGGTTGGCAGAATATGGCAGCAG
>Ga0307507_10002965_pt1 | contig 34062 bp, 10 predicted proteins | sample 7_EM_MG_FD_207223 | JGI IMG/M metagenome (GOLD analysis project Ga0307507, IMG submission 207223) | Populus trichocarpa ectomycorrhiza microbial communities from riparian zone in the Pacific Northwest, United States - 7_EM | ecosystem: Host-associated > Plants > Roots > Unclassified | place...
ATATTCCACCTGGCCTGTTCGACGTCCTTGCGCTTCCCGCGATTACATAGCCAAAAGTAGTATAGACTGCGCGAATTTACCCACCTGGGCCGTCAAACAGGTGGAATCCCACCTGCACCCTCTGTTCAAAAGGGGGGGTCCTGTATGTCCATCTAGGCAACCTATTCGATCAATCCAACCTCAATTGTGATGTTTTTTTAAAGGATCACGTGATTATCACCAACCTTAAGTATAAAGCCTTATATATCCAAAGCAGTGTACGCAGGCCTCTATACGCTGCTGGCGCTGTTCCACGTGCTTATTAAAGGTGCGAAAAACCTTCCTATATCGAATAGCAAGCGCTAGCAGATATTCGATCCTCTGCGCGGTAAGGCAACGATGGTAGAGCTATTATACGGTCCTCCTAAGGCAATTAAAACGCTCACCTATATAGACCAAAGGACGTTTAAATTGCTACTCAATCAGCTGGTCAATAAATACGAATTACGCCCGCAGGAATATATATCGGCGGAGCAGAAGCTGATAATATTTATAGCACTATATAGGGGGGGGCTAAGTATAAGGATAGTTAGGTGGGAGTTTCAACATTTAACTCGTACAATTAGCCTATAGGTAGTTAATATTTAAAGTTATAAAGGACCAGAACTTACCTATATAAGCGTTTTTTATAAAGTTCTCAATACTCTATATAAGCTGTATAAAGATATCGTTAAACTACCGCCTAGTTGCACACCTAAACGGATCAAATCTGACAACAAAATGTGGCCTTTTTTTAGTGACTGTATAGGCGCGCTTAACGGCTTGCATATACCTATTTCAGTGCTAGTAGCTGAGCAATCGGCATGGCGAAATAGGAAGGGCTGGATATTACAAAACGTGCTTACGGCGTGCGATTTTAATATAAACTTTGTGTATATTTTACCCAGGTAGGAAGGCTCTGCACACAATAGCCAGGTGCTTAGTTTTGCGAAGGATTGAGGCTTCCATACACCACCAGAAAAATATTATTTAGTAGACGCCGGATACGCAGCTAATAATCCTTTAGTCCTAGTACCATATTAAAAGGTTAGATATCATTTAAAAGAGTAGGCTAGTGCAAGACAGAGGCCAAAAGATAAGTATAAACTATTTAACCTACGCCATGCGTCCTTAAGGAATGTTATTAAGCGTACGTTTAGTATACTTAAAGCGCGCTTTTTAATATTTAATAAAGGCCGCAGAGGCTATGCTCGGAAGACGCAGGTAAAGATTATATAGGCGTTAATGGCGGTTCATAACTTTCTAAACCAGAACGGCTATAATCCGCATAAGAACAAGTCTAGTTACAAAAGTAAGGACAATTTAGATACCGACAACTATACGGTTTCTTATAATATTAGTAAGCAAGTAATAAGCCAGCGGTGGGAGGATATAGCAGATGCAATATAGGAGCAGTATCAGGACGTTCTAGCTACAAGGCTTAGGTATAGTTAAAGTAGAAGTCCTAGAAGTTCTAAAGAAAGACAATATTTAATTTTAGTAGTAACATCACCTATCTTTACAAAGACCGAAGTAGCAGATGTAATTTATCTATAAGCGTAGTATTTAAGTACCCACAAATACGTGCAACACCACTATTAAAAAAGTCATAATAGGTTATTTAGCTATAGATTAATCACTTTACCTACACCTCTTAAGGACTAGAGCTAAAATTAACGTCATATTAATCCTCTAACTTACTACTAACTTCTAATTCTCCACCAAAGGACCCTAATTGTTTAATATGCAACTGCTGCCGTCTCATATTAACTACTAGCTGCTTAATATACCCTTTTCAAGCTTTACCAGTAAGCGAATTAAAGATATAGGTCCTACTTTTAACCTTAAATCCTTTTAGAACAAGTTGCTAATTAATAGTAGGAAGGTACTTAAAATTATAAATAAAGCTACCCACAGCCTTCTTAATTGGCGAGCTATGCATTGCTAATAGCGTTATCTTTAATAATTTAAACGTCGCCGCTGCCTCGCTAATACTCTCACTCAAAGCTTCTGTCACCGCTAATATCTTCAACGGACGGCTTTAATTAGCAGCCTTGGCCGCGTTCTTTATTAACCGCTTTATTAACTCTAGCCTCTTTACTTTCTCAGTGTTTTAAGCCCTCTTTTCCGTCACGCCAGGCGCAGGCAAGGGAGATTGGCTTGCGGAAGATAATAATATTAATAAGGATACTAAGGAGGATCGCGAAGGCGTTAAGGGTATTAAGGGCGTTGATACACCCGGTATAGGAGTAGGGCTCTAGCCATCAATTGGCGTACCAGATAGGCTCCATTCAACTATACTATACGGTATATTTAGATCCTTACTATCCTTATACTCACCCTTACTATCCTTATCGTTATAATTAAATAAATTTAAATTAATATTGCCCTAGTTCTAAACCGAATCCTCATTAAGCGCCTCCTTAATTGTGCCGGCATAATCGCCACAGGCCATTTTACTAGTAAGCAGCTCCATTAGTTGCTTATAGTAAATAGGCCATTTTGTTTTAAAAGGTCTCCTTTTAATATAGCTATTAAAATAGCCCTTTATAACGCCTTCCTTATCAGTCCATAGCAAGCTAGTAACCTCGTGTTTGCCCTACCCTAAATATACCTTAATATGCGCTTCCCATTCGCGGTATATAGCCTTCTAATAATCGTACTTATTTATCAACTAATTAAAAGTAAGGTCCTGGCCCAATTTAACTTTAATATAGGTAATAGCGTCAGCGTAATTAGTGGCTTTAAATATAGCTCCGTTGGTTTCTTTGCCTTAGGTAACTAATAGCTTTATATACTCTAGAAACGCCTTACTTAACGCCTTAAGCCATACTAATTAAGGCTTCTTACTAGGATCCTTACCCTCTGCCGCCTTCTTCCTCTAAGTCTTTTTGGCAGGTGGCTTGGAACCAGCACTAGCAGCTACAAGATCCTTCTTTGCTATATTCGCCCTTACTTGCTTCTTCGGCAGCTTTATTACAGGTATCAATATTGGTAAGGTAGTAGTAGAGGCAGCTTCAGAGGACGTTATACTGGGTATAGAGGTGGTGGTAGAGGTAGTAGTAAAGGTGGTGGTTGGGCTATAGCTATAGCCAGGGGTAGAGGGAGCTACGCTGGCAGCAGTGTTAACAGGGCTGGCCTCTATGGGCTCATTATCGTCGCCTATAAAAAAGGTGCGTATATTAAGAACGGGTTAATTATATCTATAAGGCTCTAACTACTTGTTTTATATAGAGCCTTTAGACGTCCCGCGTGCGGCTTACATAACCCTACTCCACCGCTATTTCGCCCACTAGTAACCTTGGCGACTACCTCTAGTAAACGAACCGCTCTTACCTGTTCGATCTACACCCCTACACGAGCGCTTGCTAGTGGCGCTTACAATCCACCTGTTGGGCTTTAATTTGACCCACCTGGCGGCGTCAACCAGGTGGGCACAAACAGGTGGAAAAAAGTTAGTAAACCAGCCCTTAACTACTATAAAGGAGAGATGGCCTAGGCCCAAGCAAAACAAGCTTACTTTGCTAACCGCCACAGAACATCACCACCTAAGATACATGTTGGCGACTAGGTATAGTTAAATGCATATAATATCTCCACACAGAGACCTATAAAGTCACTTAATTACAAGAACCTTGGCCCCTACTAAATTAAACAAGTTATTAATAGAGGAGCTGCATATAAACTAAAGCTCCCGCCTGCCTTAGCCACCCACGGGATATAGCCCATATTTCACCTATAGCTACTACACCTTTACCAGCCTAATCCTCTACCAGGATAAACACAGCCTAAACCCCCACTAGTATTAATTTGAGATAAAAACAAAGACAAGAACTATAAGGAGTGGACTATTAAACGAATTATTAACTCTAAATACTTTAGCAAAGGTAAAGGACGGCGGCTCTACTATAAAGCTACCTATATAGGATTTGACATAGATTAGCCAGAATGGCAACTATAGGAAGATTTTAAAAATGTAAAAGATCTAATTAGCGATTTCCACTACGCAAACCCACAGAAACCAGGCCTAAGCAGAGATTTCGTACCTAATCCCCTATAGGAGCCGTTATAGCTAAATCGTTATATATTACCGTCACGTAACTACTCTAATAAGATGTTAAGGAACTTTGACCACCAGTTAAAGTTATCTAATTAGTCAGATTTTAGACGCTAAGGAGAAGCTAACTAATTAGGATTTTCTATCCCCGGGGTAGAAAATCGCTATTGGCTCGCTTGCTACTAGCGCCTTAGCGACACCCTTATACCTTACCAAGTCCCCAACAGCCTCCTTCCCCTCTATAGCCTAGTACCTTCGCATAGTAGCAACCTACAAGCTTTAAGTCAGAAGCACCTATACAAGCCCGTCACACCTATAACAATATTCCTTCTTCTAGATACCCTAAGCATTTCCCCCTATATATATATAGTAACCACAGCGTCGCCGGAGCTCTGCCTCAATAGGAGGGGGGGTAGTGTCACGGAACCCAACCGTAGGGGCCTCTATAGGAGAACCCCGTGCTCTTATATACACCTCGCGTACAGCTTATATTAGCTACGCAAGGGTATATCACCTCCTTACGCCCTCGACCCTTACAATCGATCGCGCAACGTCTTATAGACTCCCTGAATACATACGCTTTGTAGCCATTACCCGCATTCCGTGACATACTATTAGTTTATCTATAACTATAGGGTTATGGCTAAGCCTCTTATATAACTAAGAATAATACGCCTTTTATTTTTAATAATAATTATATAGAAGCTTTTAAGGAATTAAAGGGCCAACTTACCTCCTTCCTAGTTCTTTGTTACTATAACCTAGACCTTAAATTAATGCTAGCAACGGATGCCTCTAATAGAGTAGTAGCGGGGGTTCTCTTATAGTCATACCTAGATAGCAAGTAGTACCCTATTGCGTTTTTTTAAAGATAATGGCCCTAGCTAAGTATAACTACGAGGTATATAATAAGGAAATGCTAGCTATTATATAATTATTATCCCAGTAGGGCGTAGAGCTTAGAAGCATAGACTTTTAGATTAAAGTCTATACTAATTATAATACCCTTAAGTATTTTATAATAATAAAGCAGCTTACTGGTTAATAGGCTAGGTGGGCTAAAATACTCTCCTAATTCTTCTTTATAATTATATACTGCCCTAGTAGGCAAAATTCTAAAGCTAATGCCTTTACCTAGAGGGAATAGGATATGGAACTATAGAATAAGCTAAAGGCTTAGCATAGGACATATACCCTCTTTTGTCCTAAACAGCTTAACCTATATATCCTTAAGGAACTAAGCTCTAAATAGAATAAGCTAGCGCCTATAGAAGGAGAAATCCTAAATAAACTAATAGGATTAATTAACTGTATCTTAATTATAAACCGCACAGCTAAATCCCTAAAAGCCCTCCGCAACTAAGCTATAGAAGGTTACCCTAATTTAGAAATAGAAGATAGACTGTTCTTATACTAAGAACGGCTTATAGTTTTAGATATTAACAACCTATAAACGGAACTAATCCGTAAAGCCCACTGTTAAGTCTCTATGGCGCACCCTAGTTAAAATAAGACCCACTAACTACTAGCGCCTCGCTACTACTAGTAAAGACTCCTGTCCGACATAGAATAATTTATTAGAAATTGTTATTGTTCATACTAACTTAATAGCACGAGTGAGTCGTATCCCAGGGCACGAAATACGTATAGTATTGTATGCTCTTTGGGATGGTGGTGACTGCCAATTGTATAAAGCAGACTACGTGGTCTATATACTAATGCGTCCTCCCCCTAATTAGTTAGTGCTTCATAAGTACACCAGACGCGTAAGCGAGTAGTTAGTACACCAAACGTATAAACGCGTACCTGGCGTACCAAACGCGTAGGCACGCGGTTAGTACAATAGGTGCTGTAATTATACACTAGCAGTACTTAAAAAATGAAACCACTTATATACAGCCTCTGTAATTGCTTTAATAGAACTATAAAACACAAAAGAAAATACATAGGAAATCTCCCCTAAGGTGCCGTCTAGGCTGCCTTCCAAACAGTGCCCTAAGCTGGCCGTAAGTTCTGCTTACAGTCCGTAGAATGAACCGTACGGCCTTTCAACGGGCAGTAGACGAGCCATAAGTTGGATCGTGAGGGCCGCTAAGGCGCTAGTGCTAAGCAAGCCAATGGCGATTTTCCATCCCAGGGATGGAAAATTGTGATTAGTCAATTCAACTACCCTACAAAATTTGGCGGGTCACGTAAGTCCACTAAGTTCCACTATAGCTTTCCACTGTTTTCCACCTATACTATATAATGAGCCATATAGCCTTCTAACGGGCCGTAGACGTACTATAGGTGCTCCGTTAATCCTATTCTACCCATTCTATAACTTCTAGGTTAAGCTTATTCGTATTAATTAGGGTTTTAAAAGCTTAACACGGCTTTGCCTTAGTTATAGCGTCTACTAGGTTGTCTCCGCTACTAATCTATTTAACCTCCATAATCTCGCGCCGTTTATAGGCCTGACATAAGCATATAAGGTTAACTATAAGCCTCTTCTCTTATATTATACCTAGTTTAACTAGGCAGTTATAGAGGGACTTTAAATCGGTATATAGAACTAGGGGTAACTGCTCCAGTTATAGAATCTTCTAGACCGTTAATTTAATTGCGGCTACTATATTAAAGCCATAGGCTAGTGCATATAGCTTAGAAGCTAGTATACTGCAGGTTACTTGTTTGCACTTAATTAAAGACCAGTGCAGTATATTTACGTCCTAATTGCGGTCCATAAGTATAATCACAAAGCCAATTTATAATAATAGGTCTTTATTATTAGCAAAGAAGGCATCCATAAATGCCATTATACTAAGGGAATTTAGGTCTAGTAGTACAAAAGTAAGTCCTCTTATTGCGTTGTCAATTTGCTATTAAATGCGCTTATTAAGCTGCTTGACATTTTCTTTTTACAGATCTACTGCCTAGGCCGCAAAGGACAAGTCGTAGGCAGATTTGGGTTGGCAGACTATAGCTATATAGGCGCCTCTTACACGCTATACAGCGTATTGGTCCTTTATATTTACGGTCTTATAGGTCTCTCCGCGGGAACTAGTAAGGTCCATAGGCTTTGCTATAATAGGCTTTAGGTTTTAGGCTTAGCGTTCCTAAGTTAGCTTAATTAGGTTACCCTTTTGTGTAATTAGGCCTCCATTAAACTTAATTAGATTCTACTTAGTTAGCTACTCTTACAGCTTTGCTAAAAACTTAGCCTTTTATAGTTCAGTTTCTTCAGCGTCCATAAAGGTCTGGTCTACTAGGAATAGGGTATTGTCTATTTAGAGTCCAACAATACCAAGGCCGTTTAATAGGCTATATAGGAGGCAGGGGTCATAGGTTAACTGTTCCATTTTGAGTTTACTAACATAGTGCTAGTAGTATGTCTTAAACCAATGGTTTCCAGCTTCTGGTACTCTGTATAGAGGTTTTATAACCTATAGGATTGTTCCTGGTTATAGGTTGAGCTCAGGGGGTAGCCGTATAAAGATATCCCTACTTAGGTAGGTATTAGACTGTATATAGGCTTACGAGATATCCCATAGGTAAAGAGCTACGGGTTTGCTTTGCTGTAGTCCGGGCATAAGTATAAGTATAATCTATTAGCTGACTTATTAAATTATAGGCGATTGCGTAAGGACTAAGCCCTTCCCTTAGTCGTTGTAGGCTTATATAACAAGCCTTAATTTTTTAAAAGCTTTATCAGTACCTGGATGCTTAATTTTATTAACAAAGCGTGAGTTAAATATATGGACGCCTTATAGAACATCTTTCTCCATTATAACTGTAAAGACGCCCTTTTTAAGTAGTCCGTTAATCTCTTTACGTTATAAGTCCATAAAGGGGGTTTCCTGTACTAGAACTAATATATCCATAGGCGGAGATTGCCTTACAGATATTCCTGCAGAGGTTAGGTAAGTCTCTATTATAGTATTCTCAGTTACAAGGTGCTTTTGGGGGCGTCCTCAACCGCGCTTTATAGTAGGTATAGCGGGTTTAGTGGGTTTCTAGAGGACTTCTAGGGTAGGCAAGGGTGCTTCTAGCTTATCTGGTTCGGCGGTCACTTCTAGTTTATCTAGTTTAGTGGTTACCTCCAGTTTATCTAGCTTAGTAGTTGCTTCTGGTTCATCTAGCTTAACATTATGGGTGTCTTTAGGCCAAAAGTAGGGTTTTACAGACATGCTCCTAAAGCTAGTCGGGCCGCTAGGAAGTTATATATAGCACGTCTTATTTTCTACAGCCAGTAAACAGTAGGGTCCAGTCCACTTACCGCTTTTACGCCATATAAGGACTTTAGAGTTAAGCGGGAGGTTATATACTAGGGTTGTATTAAGTCCGTTACGGTAGTATAGGGCGTTATTAACAGCTTATTTGGCCTATAGCTTAACTATCTCGGCTATCGCCTTCTGTATTACAGCTGCTTATTCCATAATAGACAGGGTAGGAGGATTTAGGTTACTCATCCTTAGGTAGGCTCCGTAGACCAAGAGGGTAGGTACTAGTCTATCCAGGCCAGCAGTGTTATTAACGGCTTTTACAGCCATCTGTAGAGCTAGTTCCTTTTAGATATCCTTACACTCGTCCATAATAATCTAGTAAGCTCTCTATAGGGCTAGGTAAGCTCGCTTAACAAGCCTAACAGACTAATGCGCCTTAACTAGAACAGCTTTTGTTAATATAGCCATGGCCATAGCATACTGCTAGAATTCCTTACTGATAAAGTTCCTACCGGCATTATAGGTGATATACTTAGGAGGTCCAACATATGTGTCAATCCAGTAGGTCCGTAAAATATCCCAAGTATGCTTTATAGATATATTTTGCAACTAACAGGCGGCTTAATAGCGGGTTGCCTTATTAATTATATATAATACTAGGCTGCCGTTAATATACATAATGTCTATATACACTAAATAGTTGAAGTCAAGATCCTTATAAAGGGTGAACTTGAATTGGCCTGGGGAACGTCCGTATTTCTGGCAGTAGGAGCAGTATTTAGTTAGGTGATCAACTGCCTTCCTATTAACATTGTCGTGTCCAGAGCGTTTAAGGACTCTATATAGCTTTTCGGCTAACAGGTGGCCAAAACAACAATGCAAACGGTAGATCTCTGTACTGGTAAGGTAGCACGGGTTATAGTCAAAAGATTCCTAAATATAGGTCCGTAAAGTCTCTCCCTATATAAGGAACGGGTGTCCAAATTGTCGTGTAATTGGTAGGGTAATATGCTTACTTCCTAGGGCAGTTGCAGGGCCAATTAAGATGTCCGTAATATTATTATAGTAAACCTATAACCTATCCATATCCGCAAGGCAAAGTAAGAAAGGGGTATCTGCTTTTACTATATAGAAGTTAACTAGGCTAATTAGGGTCTTAACTGCAACTAATCTAATTAATGCAGTTAAGCCAATGCCGAATTGGACGTTTATGGCCCCAGTTTACATAGTGTTAATATCCGTATTATCATTTGCGGTGGTCCTATATATAAGGTATTATCCGTAACCTATAATAGACTTCTTAGAGGTGCCTGTGTCGATCATAACACCGTAAAATTCCTTAGGGGTATAGCGTTCTGTGGTGATATATGCAAATAGGTCCTACTTATAATCTATAACGTCCGTAACAGGGGTGCTTATAAAATGGTTTTTGGGCGCAACTAAGTATATAAAGGAACGGTCGGCTAATACAGTTGTAATATTAAAGGCTTAGCTGTCCGTAAAAGGTCTAAAAGTGGTTAGGAATGTCTCTAAGGTCTCTTGTTCCTAAGTATCTAAGTTAAAGTTAATTATAAGGGCTTCTATTAACTTATCAGGGGGCTCTTCTACTTCCTCTCCTTCATATTCTAAAATAAACTGGCTGATATAGCTATTAAGTCTCTTCCTGGACTTGTTACGTTCTTCCTAAGTATGCCTTATAGACTAACATCCTTCCTTGCCGCACATGAAGCACTTCTGGCTGGTTTATCTGCAGGGGTATGTTTTTGTATGGGGGTTGCTGCGGGGGTTACAGGTAGGACTTAGTGGGTATAGGTACTGCTAGCGGTAGCGGCGGTCTATAAAGTAGACGTCTAAGTCTATTTGCGGATATTAAATATCCATAATAAAGGCTTGCGTGCTGCCTAGTGGGTTTAAGACTTTGTATATTACAATAGAGGAGCGTAGATTATTAATAAGGCCAGCTAAGGTATCTATAGGCTTGTAGTAGGCATACTTACAGGGCTCTACTTCCTGGCAGGCCGTAATAAGTTTATTATACAGGAAGTCGTCTATTCAAAGCTTAGCGTCAAGGCCGTACTATAGGTGCCGGAGGTCTTTAATAAGAATTTATAGGCACTCTATAGTCGATTTTTTAGTGTTCTTGTTAATTACGGTCTGTAGCTTAGTTGCATTCCATTAGGTAAGGATATTACGCTTATATTCTGGTCCTTTAAAGTAGTTATAGGTAGCTTCGCATAGCTTATTAAAGGGAACACTAAGGGGGTTACTCTTAAGGTTGGTGTAGTAGTGGTTAAGTACTAGGCCGCGCAGTATAGTAAAGTAGGCTTAGCTGAACTCCTATTTAGGAATATCAGCCTTCTGACAGAGGTCCGTAAAGATAGTTAGTTTAAAGTCAAAGTTGTCATTTTCACCGCTATACTTGGATTCGTTAGTGTAGAGCTTAGCTAGGTTAGCTAGCTCCTTGCCATAGGTCTTTGCTTAAGTATATTACAGATCTATAACTTGCAGATCTGTGGCTTGCGGATATATAGCTTACGGATATATGGTTTGCGGATATATAGCTTGCAGATCTATGACTTAGGCAGGTTGCAGATCTATGGCTTTATTAACAGAAGGGTTTTAGTCTATATTTTGGTTTACGGGGGTATTATAGTCTATAACTTAGGTACTGGGTGTGCTTTAGCCCGTAAGATTAATTCCAAAATCGCTTAGGTTTATAGGATGAATTTGGTTAAATAGGTTAGGTATAAGGCTAGCAATACTATTAAGTTTAGGAGAAGTAGAGAGATTATTTATAGCTTTAACCTAGTCTAGGATTTTCTCTTTAGTCTATTCTATTTGGTCCTCCTCCTGTATTATATTGTATAAGGACTATATAACAGTAACTTATTTATCCTTTTTAACCCATACACCTTAGTGACGTAAAAGGGTTTGTAGGTTATAGATGGCAGTAGGGTTACAAGCCTTAAGAATAGCTTCCATAAAGTCCGTAAAGTCTTCCTTATATTGCTCCCATAGGTTGTCATTTAGAAGCTTATAGTGTCCGTATTTAAGGATTTTAAAATTAATGTAGTCGTTGACGTTGTCTGTAGACGTGAGGTCAACTCCTTAGCTCCACTTCTTTTAACCTTCACTAATTTGCTTGCTTATATCTGCCATATTATATAGCGTTGTATATCTATATAAGCTGTGGCAGGTCGTAGTAGCTTATAGCGGGTAGGGGAGGTCTTATAACGGTCCATAAAATTGATTAGCGGGTCCGTAACAGTTTAAGGGGTCTTGTAGTGGTCCGTAAAGGTGATTAACGGGTCCGTAACGGTTCGTAGAAGGGTAGGGGTCTCTATAAGGGGTCCAAAAAGAGGTTGGGGGTATTAAGGGAGGGTGTAGTAGGAATAGGGGTTTAAGGTTTAAAGAGGGTTAAGGATAAAGGGTTCCGTAAAGGTCTATATTCGCGTCTATAACTTCCGGTAAACCATACTAAGGCTTAAATAAGTATACAGAGTTAGTGATAGTCCGTAATCCCCAACTTCCAACCTTCCAGTAGGTTGTACTAGGAGTCTAAACAGGTGGTCGCTGTTGTATATATCGCTCAGTAGGAGGTGTCAAGTAATTGCTAATCTATGCGCGCTCACTAATCAGTGTTCATACTAACTTAATAGCATAAGTAAGTCGTATCCCGGGGCACGAAATACATATAGTATTGTATGCTCTTTAGGATAGTGGTGACTGCCAATTGTATGAAGCAGACTACGTGGTCTATATACTAATGCGTCCTCCCCCTAATTAGTCAGTGCTTCATAAGTGCACCAGACGCATAAGCAAGTGGTTAGTGCACTAAACGCGTAAACGCGTACCTGGCGTACCGAACGCGTAGGCACGCGGTTGGTACGATAGGTGCTGTAATTATACAGTTATGCTTATAAACAGGCAGATATACCTAGGGATTAAACCCCTAAGTGGTTATAACTACTACCAGTTCCTAAACGCCCTTAGCAGCATATTATAATAGACTTTAAATTATTTCTAAAGGACTAATATGGCTATAATATGGCCTTTATAGTAGTTAACTAATTAAGTAAATAAGCTATTTCCCTCCCCTGCTTTAAGACTATAACTATAAAAGACATGGCCTGTATATATATTAATAACATTTACTAAATCCATAGCGCTCCTAAGTTAATTATCTCTAATTATAGACCCTAGTTTATATTAGACTTCTAAGACAAATTCTACCACATCCTTAGGATTAAGATTAAGCTCTCTACTATATTCTACTCTTAGACTAATAGCTAAACCAAGATTATAAACCAATACCTTAACTAGCAACTTTGCTCCTTTATTAATTACTACTAGAATAACTAGTTAAAACTACTACCTATAATAGACTACGCACAGCTTACGCTCCCCTATAATAGTATAGGAATATTACTATTTAAGTTACTCTATAGATATAAGCCATAAACATCCTTTAATTAGGATAGACCTATAGGACCTATAACGGCCTGCGAACGCCTTAGCTATAAAGAGGCCTAGATATTCGCTAAGAGAATATATAAAGCCTAGGAGACTGCCTAAGTAATTATAAAAAAAGTATAAGAGAAAAAGGAGGCCGATATAAACTAATATTATTATAAGGTAGACTTCTATATAGGAGATAAGGTATAGGTGTTAATAAGGAACTAGAAGACCTAGAGGCCGAGCTATAAGCTAGACTACTAAATAGCTGGCCCCTATAAGATCCCTAAGAAGGTAGGGCACTCTTTTAAGGTTAAGCTACTAGAGTTAATAAAGATCTACCCTATTTTCTCTCTAAACTAACTATGGAAGACTATAGATAACCCATTGCCTAGATAATATAACAACTCCCTATTACTAATTTAAATTATAGAGGACGAAGAATAAGAAGTTAAAGAGATCTTAGCAGTTAAGAAGGACCATAGTACCTTAAAATACTATGCGAGCTAAGTAGGTCATAATAAAGATCTAGAATAATACCCCGCATTTAATTTTAAGTACTCTCCCTATAAGCTATAAGATTTCCACCTAGCCTACCTAGACTTCCTTAGACCACTACGCAAATTAGACAGCTAGATTAAATGCTAGAAAGAGGGGCTAGATAACTATAATAATCTAAATAATAATAAAGAACTTGGACAAAGCCTAAGGGCAGGCTTTTTTAGGAGGGGAGGGTAATGTGACGGTGCTAAAGCGCGTTACCTACTATATTGCCGTTTCTAGGGCAATTTGCCGCATTTCTGGGCAATCTACTAGCACTACTCGTAGAGCTAACCAATTAGGATTTTCTATGCCCGGCATGGAAAATTGGCTCGCTTGCCACTAACGTCTTAGCGACCCCTTATATCTTATTAGTCCCCAATAATCTTCTTCTCCTTCTTTTCCTTAGCTTAGTATTCTTATATAGTAGCAATTTACAAGCTTTGGTTTAGAAGCATTTATATAAGCCCGTTATAAGTATAAGATCTAGGTTCTAATTGCCTCTATAGGTAATTTCTCTATTAAGCGAGCTAGCTAGGTATTAAAGGATAAGCCTTACGGCTATTATATAGGTAGAGGTAGGATTATAAGTAAAACGGCTTACTGTTAATACCGTAAAGGCGATATCTAGCCTTATTTCTATTATAGAAAATATAACTAAAAACTATATTTTAGTATCTTCTAACATTATTCTTTTTAGTAGTTTCTTAATTGGCTATAGGCTTAATTAATATTACGGTACTAGCAACTTGCCATTAAATTGCCGTTATCCCTTAACCCGCCAAAATTCGTCTATATGTTATCGATAAGGGTTAGCCAATAGAATCAATAGGATCAAGGCTCCGTGGCCATACGCGTACTTTTAATTCTGTTATTCCGTATAGACTACCTACCTTATAGACGTTGGCGGGTTAAGGGATATAATAGTAAAGTGCGGTTACGTAACCAGAGGATTATATATAACTTTAAGCGGTACTTCCGTTCTTCCCCTTTCCTTTCTCTAGCTTTAAATCCTCGTTTATAGATAATCCAATTATATAGGCTTACGTATCTCTCTTGCCGTACCCATGCCTTAATTAACTAAGTTGCTAATATTATCTAAAGCTTATACTACTCTTTCTTCCTAAAAAAGAACTTAAATATATCTACGGACTATAAATAGGATAGGAATATAGAATAAAACCCTAAGAATATTACTAGGACTATAAGGACAGGATAGAACTAAAAGAATATAAATAGAATACGGACCCTAAGAATAGGATACGCATAGACAAGAACCCTTAAAAAATAAATAAACACTAGAAATTACCTAATACCTATACTACTATATTAAGAAATATAGCAGCTGGCAAAGCAGCCGTAGGACCCTTTACTACCTCTAATAGTAAAATGGTAACTAACTTAAACTCCTAGGTAGAGCTCGCGGCAGCTAATGCCGAAATTAAATAACTTTAAGGGCTGCTTAAAACTAGAGACACCCCTATACCTTCTAAGAAGTTATTAAACACTTAGAGACTTACTATGGTCTTAAGGCCTTAGCTTAATATATAGTATTAATATTGTTGCGGTCCGCGAAGGTCGCGGACCCCCTATTACTTACAGATAAAACCAACCCTATATTTAATAATTAGAAGCTTTAACTTCATAACCCCATCACTTGCGTTACTAACAGCGATGAATAGAGGCGGAGTTAGCGATTTTTTTTTTTCTAATATTAACAGGTTAATAGTTGACGTTCGCGTTTTCGGCGGGTAATTGTCCAAGGAATCCCCATATACCCTTTTTGCCTGACCATTTAGACCCTTTCTTCCACCATGATGTAAAAACTTGGCCCTTGTAGTTACAGGTGAATAAATCCAAGTGCTCTGGAGAACGTGCCACACCGGCAATGATCGCCCCACTTGGGCACTCTCTACTAATATCTTCCCAATTTTCACGGAGAGCATGCCAACCATAGCCTCTACGCCACCACGTTGTGTAAATATGTTCATCCTTACCGTAGACAAACAGATCAAGTTGCTCCGGGTTGCGAGCCACTGCGCTCACATTAATAGCAGGGGGGAACAATCCACCCAGGCATTTCCAGCCGTTGGAAATACCAGACCAATCATGGCCGTTATCTGTCCACCAAGACGTGTAGATGCAACCATCAAGGCCGCAAGCGAAGAGGTCGATCTGGCCGGATTTTCGGCTCACCGCAGTAACATATGCTCCTGGCGGTAATGGCGGACTACCGATCCGCTTCCATTGTTTTGACCAACCGAAATTTCGGGACCACCATTTTGTATACACAGAGCCATCAGTCGCGCAGACAAAGAGATCGAGTTGATTCGGCTTACGTGCCACTGCAGCGACGTTCGCGCAATGAAGTCCAGACCCTCCGAGAAGCTTCCACCCCTCTTTAACACTTGACCAAGAAGAGTCTTTTGACCAGTTACTTGTGTATATGTGCGCGTCTCGTCCACAAGCAAATACGTCCAGATTCTCGGGGCCTCGGGCCACAACAGTTATCTGAGCACCCGACTGAAATGATCCGCCAAGGCACTTCCAATAGGCATACCACCCAGACGTTTTCGACCACCAGGTTGTGTAGACGCGGCCATCCTTTCCGCAGACGAACAAGTCAAGATGGTCTGGTCGTCGGGCTACTGCAGAGACATAAGCTTGCGGTGTGAGAACTATACCTCCGAGGCATTTCCAGCCGCTGCGTATGCTGGACCAGATGGAGCCTTGCATCCACGAAGACGTGTATACAAGGCCATCATTACCGCAAACAAACAAGTCGAGGTAATCGACCAGATTTGAATGCCGGGAAACAGCTGTAATAGGGCAACGTACATTCCCTCTGTTCTCAATACTATTCCGTGTCTCTCCACCTGCGGTCTCCATAATGCTCTGCGCAGTACTTGGAGCAGCGACCTCGATCGCAGGTATAACCGATAAGACCTCCTTTGCGCACGCAGCTGCCGTTGCCGCTGCATAACCCTGCCAACTCTTGTTCTTATGTGAGTCCGCATAGTCGCAGATTCCTCGAATTACCAGGCATGGAAAGCTGTTCATTAGTCCTGCAGCTTCCATCTCAAAGCAGAGCACGCCGCCTAGCTTCGAGCGGATCCTGTCTCTAGTGACGCCATCTCTTATGACTTGATTACCGGACGCTATTGTACCGTAGTGGACTACAATCTCCCGACTTCCACGCGAGGGCCGCTCCACCAATCTGTCTCTGCTACACATTTCACATGTATCCCCTCCGACATGATTGTAAGTCGACTCGAAGAGAATGTCAGGTCCTGCATTATCGCGTGCGAATTTCGGTAGGTGATTGAATTTGGAGAGGTATAAAGAGAGACTACTCTTGCGTCTAAGGTGAATGGCTCGTACGTTCGCCAGCGCGTTTAGGAGAAGGGTTGGTGGTGTGTTGAGGAAACCCGTCTGTATAAATCCTCTAGGCGTACTTTTCCCAAAGTCATATTGAACCACTCCACCATGCTCCATACAAGGCTGACTAACCACCACATCCCCAAGCCATATGTCTGCCTCGGCACTTGGGACGCCGCCTCCGATGCCAACCATCAGACCGAACTGGATAGAGGCAAATTTGGACTTCATCTTGACTGCTACTGCGGCCGCAGAGTTGGTCCCCGTCTGGCCGGCCGGCAGACACGCCACAACAATATTGTGTTCGCCAATGCGACCGAGGGTGTACAGGTTAGTGTCATTGGCGTCTCGAGGGAGGTCCTGATGTTCTTCGTCCAGCATCTCCTGCGCAGCAGCGAGCTCGATCGGGAGGGCACACACCCATCCTACCGTATAGTCTTCGCCGCGAAGGCGGCGTCGATTCATGGAATAAGTGTCGGCAAGACAATATTATCACGATAGAGTCGTATGTGAGATGTTCTAGTGTATGTCCTACCGAGGTCGCTCTCCCCTCGTTGTATGTGGGAGTCAGCTACGGATCACGAGAAGATCACCAGAGGTGCTCAGCGCGGCCGTCAGCTAGGCATTTACCTCAGCGAGCTCAGACGTGATTTTGGTTGGCGCGGATATTCTATCGGTCCGCTACGCTGACTAAACTCTTTATAGACGCGTCGCCAAAATCACGTCTGAGCCTGTTTCGCAAGGTTGGTAGAACTTATATTGATATCCGCATTACGGACGGTGCGGATATTTAAATTGTTCAACCATAACATATAATATTGGTTTAAAAAGTTTATTAATTATACACTAGTATATAGGCTTTTAGAAGAACTAATTATTATATTCTAGTAACTGCTTAGGTAGGTGATTAATTCTTTTTAAGTTAAAAAACGCGTTGTTAAGCATATATTAATGTATTAACCCTCTATATAACGCAATAAAAAAACCCGCTAATATATATAAAATCTATATAGGTCTGCAATAGCGGCTACTAGTACCTATTTCTACTTTATAGACCCGCTACTTTCGCGTTCTATATCTGTCTTAAGTCTAACACTATATCTAATACCGCGTCCGCTGCATACAGCTACCTATCTGTAACCTCTCTATACTATACCACCTCTAAAAGCTATTAAATAATAGGGTAGAAAGCCAGGTAGAACTAGGAGAAGTAATCTAGATATCTAGCTACCAGATAATTAGTCTTAGGAGGGTTTTAGAATATAGTAAGATAGACAGCTATGGGACTTATAAGATAAGCTTTAAGCGCTTTAAGAAGGGGATAAAGCTTAGTAGCTAAGTAAGCTTAATAAAGTTATTGCATTCCTATATCTGTATAGCGGACGCCTAGAGTAACTTAAAGTGCTAAGGTGGCTATTATTCTAGAAAGAAAATGTAATACTTATAGTAAGGACTTCCTTTAGAAAGAGCATAATACTATAGGCGATGCCGTGTCTTTATTAGGGCTTTATTATAATTGTTATCTTGCTATTAAATGTGATTAGAATAGAGCAGAAGAATAAGATTAAAGAACTCCCAGGTACCTACCTAGTTTATATATACTCCGCGATAATATCCACAGTAATATTAGACAATATCCGTATAGGTAAATATATATATATCCTGCTGTCTCCAGAGCTGCTAGCTAGTAAGAAGTTCTATAATATTCTAACTTGCCCTACCTTTTATATATATATAGGGTTAGTTATAGTTAATAAAGTCCATCTAGTTACCAACTAGGGGAGGGCCTTTTAATCTGTATATGTAATACTCTATAAAGTACGGTCGCTCCTAGGTCTAAAGCCGTGGTTTACTTATATGGTAATGCTTAATAACAAGACGTTTAAGATTGTATAGGAGCTGGCCCATTTTTAACCTAATACGCGTCTACTCTATACCTTAATTAACCAATAAGACCTATTTATTATTAGGGAGTATATTAAGAGGGGGGATAAGCTTAGCTTTAAGGCGCTATACTTTATTATAGGCCAAGTATATAGGAGGATTTTAAATAAGAGCTAACTATCTATACCCTCCGCATAGGGGTTAGGAATATCCACTAAGTGGACGGATTATTATATTCTAACTCCGCACTAGATCCCTAAAATAATTATTTTCCCTAATTCTAAAGATAGGATAATGTTATATAGGGATTGTATCTGCTTATGGCTAGTATACTACGGCTATAATAAAGCCCTTACTAGGGAAACTGTCCAGCTCTACTATATATCCTTAGCTAAGTTTAACAAGACAAGACTATATAAGGAGTTTTACCGGCCTAATTTAAAAATCTATATTATAATTTCCTTTAACGCGCTTACCCATAGTGCGGATATTCTAGATATTAATTATTATTATTCATTGCTTAACGTCCGATTCGGATCCCTGTTAGGCCCACGCGGACTACTCCTTATATACATATAGGGAGAAAACTCTATTTGAGAAAACCCCGTGATCCGTCTCCCCGCCTTTTAGGGCTTGCTTACAAGTTGCCTATAAGTCACCAGTAGTGCTCTACTACCTTACTTTTTGACCTCCTTGGGAACTACTGCTGCCGTAACAAACCTACGGATGTGCTAGTATTACACACTGTACTCTACTCCTGTAGAGTTATTAGGGGGCGCCTATTACTCACCCCTTTGCCTTTTATTACTATTTCCTTTGCAACCCGGAACTGGTCTAGTATATTTTAGCTAATAAGCCACCAGGTAGCCGCCTTAAGGCCTTTCTATGTTAAGAGTAGTGTATTATAGTTTTCTATACCAGCTGCTGAGAGTATTACTTCTTAGCTAGTGCGTAAGGGGCATAACAGTATTACGTGTTTTGGTGTCTATCTTAGCTAGCTATATTTGCACCTTAGGCTACCTATTGGAACACCTACCTAGTAATGCCAATCTTTTAGTCCTATTATTCCTGTCCTTAAGAGTGTTGCTATTGTATTTTCTGCCTTTGTTAGGCCCTCTTGGAGCCCTTAGGTATTTACCCCCCATAGCATTACCTATGCTATAGCTTAGGTTCCCCTTGCTTAAGTCTACCTCTATACCTTTAACTCCTATTTATCTCTCTAGTGTCGGTCTAACCAGTATTGTGTTGCGGTAGATGGTTTTCCAGTACTCTTTTATGCTCTACTTTGGCTCCTTTCTCTCCCTTACTGTTGTCTTTGCTGGCCTCTTACGCGTCTCCCTTCCTCCTCTATATAGGCCTGGGCCCTAGCGCCGTACTATTCTTCTTCTGCTTTCTCCACCTGTTTTCCTAATATATCTTCCCTACTTTGGGGTTGCTGGTTCCTTCTCCTATAGGGCACCCTAGGGTCCCTCTATAGTTTATTTAGGCGTGTCTTAATATACTTTATAATATTAGAGTTACGTTCCTTTTACACCCTTTGCATTGCATCGGCTTCAATATATAGTTGTAAGGGGGGAATATTAGCTTCCTTCTTAAGCAGTACTGTGGCCGTTCGCTTATACCCACCTGTTATACTCCTAAGGCAGGCTGTTTAGACCTTTTGGAGTAGTTTAAGGAGTGATTTAGGGGGGCCTTTCTCGGTTTCTCTAGTGGCCTAAATACTAGATCTATACGTTATGGTTAGCCGGACAACTGCTGTATATAGTAGGCGTAACCTCTAGAAGCATGGACCCCATATTAAATTAACGATCCTGGACATAGCGATATACTATACTTAGCCCTTACGGGCCACTTATACCGCATGTGCGCTCCACCAGAGCTTACTATCTACCCATACTCCCAATACCCTTAGGCCTTAAACCGGTTAACCCCCAAAGCCTTAAATATAGATTATATACTAAAGATCTGCAGATTGGTTATGTTTTCTTATAAAATAGATTAGCTGGTATTTCTCTGGTAAAAATTAGACTCCATATTGTCTTGCCTATTCTATATAGGTATCGTGGGCTTTCTCTAGTGTCCTACAGTTCTCTGCGGCTGTTGGCCTATATATAATTAGGTTTGTGTTATCAACAAAGCCTATTCCCTAGGTCGCCTCTTCCTTAAAGGTATTAAGCAGGCAGGTAGTTATATAGTAGAGTTCGACATGCCTGCTTATCTAGGCCTCTACCCTAGTTTTCTAGTATTTAGTCCCAGTTACCTAGGCCTAAAGGCCTAGGGGGCTTTCCATAAGCAGTTAGCTGCCACTACCAATTAACGGGGGGTTTCACCATTCTTTTGGATATCTTATAATGGGGTTAACCCAAGTACTAGACCGCCCCCTAGCGGTCTATATAAGAATCTCCTTCTAGAGTTAGTATGCTTTCGCACAGCTTAGGAGCCTTCTATAGCCTTTAGTTTTACGCCTTTTTTCATTATTTCCGCCGGCATAGGCATAAGCTGCCGCTTCTAGGGGTTGCAACTCCCTTTTTATATGCCTACTGGCGTAATCCTATGAGGGCGTCATAGCTGCATTCTGCAATATAGAAGCCTTAGGTACCTTCTATAGTTAAGGCCCAGACTAAAAGCCTCCCCTACCTAAGTAACTCCTATTTGCTCCTTAAGCATACCTTACTAGCGTACCGCCCTAGAGGCGAACAGTTCCGTCTATTAGTATACCAACACGCGCATCCGTTCTCTTAAGCCATATAATAGTCTCTCTAGCCAGGACATAATCCTGCCTGCCTACTAAGTGCACTAAGGGTTAGGGCCTAGCTAAGGGGTAAGGTCCTTAGAGCTAGCAGTGGCTACTACACACTACGCCCTACGGGAGGCTAGTAGTAATATAGGGGCGTAACACCCTATACTGCTGCCAGTTCCCGTTTTACATTGCCTATAAAAGTCTCCTTATAATAGGCCGACCGTGTCTTATAGGAGAGGGGCTGTAGAGACACTAGGTCCTATACCAGATAACCTACTCTCCCCTCTCCTACTAACCAAGCTTGTGTCCCCCCCTTTTATAAGCTGGCCTGTGTCTCTAACTGTCAAGTCCTTATCTAACTGGCCTATGTTTCCCCTATAGCCTCCCCTATATATATACATTAGGTTGCAAGCACCACGCCTATTAAGACCCTCCTATAAGTCGCCTTATACATATACGCATTAGGTTACATGTACTACGCCTATTAAAACCCTCCTATAAGTCGCCTATAAGTCAACTATAGGTTAACTATAAGTCAACTATAAGTTGAACGCCATAGGGCTGTTAAAGCTGGCCTATGTTTCCGCTGCCTAGAGCTTTACCTATATTTCCACCTCGTTAAGCCGTCTGGTCGCCATCACATCGCCATTACGTCGCTGTCGCTGTACCAGGTCGCGCGTACTATGCCTATTAAGACCCTCTTCTGAGTTACCTAAGTGTACCGGATACCAGATAAGCCCTTATAGAGGGGCCTTAATAAGTTCTCTAGGTAGGGCCTTAATAAGTTCTTCGCGGTAGCCTTAGGGCCTTAATAAGTTTCGTACAAAGTATCTATAATACGTTAACCTTAACAAGTTCTTATAAAAGAAGGATCCTTACGCCCTTATCGCGTATACTTCGCGATTTTAGAGCTAGTATAAGCCCAAGGGTGTCCTGTTATACGCCTAGGACGCGTCCACATTAACTAGCTGGATAAAGCCAGTTTCAGGCCTAGCTGCGAGCCAGGTAGTCGTATATCGGGCGGTTTTCATATCCCAGTTTCCCTTGCTAGGCCTCCCTAGATGGTAGAACAAGAGCTTTAAGCAAAGGTAGTAAGGCTCCTAGTGTTATTAAGGGCGATGCTTTGTACGCGTCGTGGGCCCATTACCACAGAGTCGAACGACAGCGCTATACGCGCTGCAACGGCTCTCTACCATCGCCTCTGCACTTGGCCATTAATAGGAATAGGATTCCAGATAATGTTTCCACCCGCAGCAACGTAGACGCGTGCAGTAGGGCTTCGCGGGCTCTAGATATTAATTAAGTTATGCTATATAGCATACTGTTGGATATATCCTTAAATATGCTATTATAGCGATTTAAATGGGCTGCTTAAGCCAGTAGGCAAACTAGGGAGGTAATATTTCTATAACAGGACTAGCCCAGTTACAGTAGGAATGTCTTGGTAAAACACTTAACAGATAAATTCCGACGCTTTGATTAAATTCTGCTAAATTCTGCCAAAGTCGATTAAATTCCGCCAAATTCTGCTAACTTAATTAAATTCCACCAAATTCTACTGACGTAATAGAATTTGGTTGAAACCTATTAAAATCCGCGTGGGCTTATGCCCATGCGTCTACTGCCAAGACCTTAAATATTTAGTTATAAGTTTCCTATGTTCCTTTCTCTTCTTTACGTAACGTCTTGTTCCTAGCAAGAGCTATATACCCTTAGATTTAGATAGAATTTATATTATTCCTTTAAATCTTTTCTAAAGCCTCTTTACGCCCTTATATTACATTGCGTTAAAAACAACTACTATTAAAATGGCAAACAACCTTAAATCCTACGCGTTAACTATAAGCATTATAACCCTAGTTAGGGAACAGTTAACTGCAATACAAGAAGCCTTTATAGATGCTTTGGCTTAGCAGTAGGCTGTACTGGAAGCCCAGTATTAGCAATTAATAGAAACACTCTATAAAGAACTCCGTAACGTTAATACACTTATAATAGAGACCCTAACAGCAACAGCTACAAATAAAATTAAGATAACTGTATATAAACCCGGCCTGTTAAATGCAAACCCTAAACTAGTAACGGTAGCTTAACTTATACCTATAACAAACCCAGTACTTACTATAAAATTAAAAAAGCTTCCTAACCCTTTAATGTTTAATAGAAATTAAAATAACCTGCGTCCCTTTATAACTAAGCTCCATCTTAAACTTTTAATAAACTATAACTAATACCCTACTAAAGCTAGTAAGATTAGCTATAGGATATCTTAATTAAGTAAAGACGCTGCATGAACTATAGACCTATTCTTCCGTAATAGCACCTTTGTTAATTTTAAAATCTTTATCTCTCTATTAGAACGAATGTATAATAATACTAGCTGTAAATATACCACTGTTACTAAACTTAAAAACCTATAACAATGGAATTAAGACTTTACCAGCTTCTTTTTGGAATTTTTAGGCCTTGTTAGTAAACTAGATTGGAATAAAGCCGCTAAAGTTGCTGCTCTTTAATGAGCTATTTTGGATGAAATTAGAGCACAGTTAGTAGGTAGGGAATTGCTAAAGGACCTACCCAAATTTGCTATAATGTGTTAATGAATTGATAAGGACCTTTAATATAATAAACAAACTCGTTCTCTAAAGCTAACCACGCCTTGCGTTTAAGACTCTACGAAACTGATATATACCCTAAAGCGCGACCCTTCTCCGAAACCTACGCACGACCCTATAGACCTTGACGTCACTTAATCCTACGCACCCTTAGGAACCAATGAATAAAGAACTTAAGCCATAAATGGAGAATGCTTTAGATATAGTAGGAAAGGATATATCTAAAGGAATTGCCAAACTTACCCTTTTAAAAAAGTCCGCTGTAGTTCCTTCTGGTCTTTAAATCATACCTACTTCTTAAATTGCACTTGTTCTTTAAGCCATACTCACTCCTTAACTTATACTTGTTCTATAAATTATACCCGGTTGTTATGAAGCATCTTATACTTAGCTAAGTTGGAAAATGAATTGTCCTAGGGCTAAATTGCGCCTTAGGATAAGAAGTAAAAGAGTATAAGTGTTTAGGCTCTTCTAGCGCTAATACACAATATAACTCCCTTAATATACTTGGCGATATTTAAATACTTAAAAAATAGAAGGAGGTATAAATCCTTATAGACAGCAGAGCTATTAGTATAGGCTTTATTAATATAAACTACGTAAAAACCTAATGCCTAAATTTAAATAAACTTAATAAGCCCCGAGGCCTATAAGGCTTTAACGGCAAACCCTTAATATATAGCGAATTAATGCACTACGCTTTTGTAAAAATGTAAATAGGCAAATACCTTAAATATATTTCCCTATTTATAACACCCCTAAAGCAATATAAGATGATACTTGGATATAAATAGCTAAAACGGCATGACCCTTTAATTAGCTGGGTTAAAGAAACACTAAAATTCCGTATAACCTACTGCTGAAGTTATTGTTTAAAACACTACCTGCCCTATAAATATGTATAAGACTCTTTGAATTTAATATAATATAAATTGCCCTTACTATAAACCTTAAACCGATATAATAAAACTATAACTGCTAATTATAGTAAAGAATGCGAAGATGATATATTAAAACCCCTTAAAATTATATAATACAAGCCGCACCTTTTGTTTTGTTAGCAAGAAAACAAGACTATAAAATCTTTGTTATAATAATAGAAGATATTAAGAAGGCGCTAGAACCAAAGCAGTATATTAACCCTTAACCTCTTATACCTAAGGAGTACCATAATCTAATTAATAAGTTTAAAAAATGATTTACAAACCAGCTACCTCCATATTAGGATAAATATAATTTTAAGATAGAACTTAAACCTAGTATAACACTAAAATTTAGTCCGCTATACAGTATATTATAAGAAAAACTGCTTATAATGTAATAATACCTTAACAAGTATTTAGAAAAAGGATTTATTTGCCCTAGTTAATCTCTATTTGCCTTACCTATATTATTTATTAAAAAGCTAGGAGGAGGCTTAAGATTCTATATTAATTACTAAGCCCTAAACATAATTACAATTTAAAACTAATATCCAATCCCCTTAATCTAAGAGACGCTTAACCACCTAGTAAAGGTATAATATTTTATAAAGCTTAATATAGTTACTACCTTTAATTAAATTTGCATTTAAGAAGGAGATAAGAAGTATATAGCCTTTTGTATATAATAGGGACTCTTTAAATACCTAGTAATACCATTTAGTATAAAGAACGGTCCTGGTATATTTTAGCAATATATTAACAATACGCTTTATAAATTCCTTAATATATTTATTACTACGTATATTAATAATATCCTAATTTACTTATCTTTACTTTCTAAGTATTAAAAACATATCTAAATGGTCCTTAAATATTTGTGAGATATGGGTTTATGTTGGTTATATAAGGGGATATTACGTAGCTACGGTTCGTAGATAGTATAATAGTTGTTCTTCTTTTTAATAGGAATGAGGAAAGGGGTAAGGAACTTAAGGTTCCTCACCACGCTAGGGCCACGTCAGCACGTGACGGCAACATGCCTAGCGTGACGGCAGCTTGCCTTATTCCCGACACTGGCAACTCTTCTTTTTGTAGTTGCCATCTATATATAGATAAACAGACAGGATGCGACAATACTAGACAGTATATAACAATACTAAATAATATACGACAATACCAAACAATATACGACAATACTAAACAATATGCGATAATACCAAATAATATACAGCAATACCAAACAATATGCGACAATATGCGACAATGCGGCAGTTGGCAGATAACGTAAAGACGGGTAGGCCGCTAAGGCGCTAATAGTAAGCGAGCTAATAGCGATTTTCTATCCCAGGGATGGAAAATCCTAATTGGCTAGTTTGAGTTAGGGTCTATAGAATGTTATACTCCTACTCCCTTTTAACCTAACCTTTAACTTATACACGTAGAGTGTTTGTGTTAATAAACGTTTCTAGAGCCTTGTTTAGGTTTGCCTTTGTTATTACATCTACTAGGTTATCTTAACCGTTAATCTATTAAATCTTAAAGAGTTCTCGCCGTTTGTAGGATTGACGAAGTGCTATAATATTAATTATAAGGTGCTTCTCCTTTGTAGTACCAAGCTTAACTAAGCACTTATAGAGGGAGTATAAATCGGTGCATACAATTATAGGGATAATAGGAAGTTTGAGTTAATCTATAATTATCTTTAGGGTAGTTCCAATTGTAATTGCTATATTAACTCTGCTAACTATTCCATATATCTCTAACGCTAAAACACTTTGGGTAACGCGCTTGCTCTTAGTTAAGCTCTAATAGATAAGGTTACTATAGATTATAAAGTTATTCTCTCTAGTAAACTCGTTTGTAATAATAATCTTATATCCTAGCTGGGAGCTAAAATCTTTATTATTTGCGAACGATCTATCGATAAATACAAAGAGCTTAGCGGTGGGAAGATTAATAGGCATATAGTATAGGCCCTGGTTGAGATAGTTTATTTGCCAGGAAAGGCGTTTATTTAGGGCAAGAATATCGTCCTTAGTTAGTTCCTGGTATTAGGCGGCAACAGAGAGATTAAATAAAGCCTTAGGTTAACAGATAGAAGCAATATAAGCTCCGCAAGCGCGTTACTCTACATATCCTTGCTTTAGAGAATTAGTGTTAATAACGTTAATCTTCTTACCTTAACCCTTCTGGCGCAGAGCAATAGAATCCTCATTTAGGGAGAGGATGCATCTATTAAAGAGTAATAGTATTGTTAAACTAAGCTTTTCCTTTAGCTTTACTATAAGATTTGCCTTTACTAGCTTATCTTCTTTAAGAGCTAAGAATTGGTCGTCTCCTAAGATAATTGTATTATTAGTTTACATACCGACAATTCCAAATAGAGTTCCCATAGTTATAATAAGGAAGCAGGGATTAAATATAGAAGTAGTTATTAAAAGCTTCTCTTTATAGTGCTTGCTATAGGTAGCCCACCAGTGAGTTCCTGCCTCTGCGATCCCATATAATGGCTTAAGCACAACCATAATCGTATCTTTAGGATACTAGTGGCGAATTTGCTCTAGAAGGTATGCCAATATTAAGCGCTAAAGGTACGTCTCTAATTAGGTGTAGGCTTAAGTAATATCTCGCAAATAAACCACCATTCTATTCTTTATCAAGGAGGGAGCTAGCGCAATAATAACTCGCTAACTAGCTTGTTAAATTATAGGAGACTATATAAGAATCACCTCCTTACCATCGTCGTTGTAGCCTTAGATAACAAGCCTTAATTTCTTAAATAGGGCGTCGGTAGCTTTGCCCTTAATTTTATTAACTATTCTTAACTTAAAGATGCGAACTCCATTAAACTTAGTAGGGTTATACTTCTCAAATTTAAAGACTCCTCTTATAATAAGACCCTCGATCTCCTACTTATTAGATACTTAGAAAGGAGCTCCTAAAGTTATAATACAACCTTCCTTTTAGAGCTGTTTTGCGAGTTCGAAGTCATCCTTCTCCTTAGCTGTTATAAAGGCCATTAATAACTTAACTCCATTTTTAATGGCGGCAATAGATTGCTCTTTAAAATTAACAAGATATTAGCGATTTCGTGATCCCTTTAGGCGACCTCTACCGCGTTGTGGTTGTAGCGCATCTACTAATATTATATTGGGATTATAGTTACCTTCTAGAGCACGTTAATCGTGGTTCTCCTCTAGGGCATCTTCTAGGGTATCCTACAAAGGCTCAAAACTGTTATCTTTATAGTAAGGCTTAATAACAGTTAAATGGAATTAAGTGGGTCCGTAAGGCATCTAAATAGTGCAAGTCTGGCCATTAATTGCAATAAGTTAATATAGGCCTAACCATTCTCCCTTTTTACGCCATACGCGTACCTTAGACTGGAGTGGTAGATCAAGCGTAGTTAAGGTATTTGGGCCATTTCTCATTCCTAATGCGTCGTTGACTTGGCGTGTGGCGTAGAGACGTCGTACCTCCTTTATTGCCTTGCGAATAGCCTCAGCTCGTTACACAACGGAGGGAGATGGTAGAGAATTATTAGTTATTTAAGGGTAGGCGCCAAAGACTAGCAACGTGGGTATAAGTCTATCCAGGCCAGCAGAATTATTAATAGCTTTAACAGCTATTTATAAGGTAAGTTCTTCGCTAGCGTCCTCTAGTTCTAAAAAGATAATCTTATATACGCGGCGTAATAGCGCGTAATATCGCTCCACTTTTCCAATACTATTATGTGCCTTAATAGGGACTTCCTTAACCTTAATTGCCATTGCCTTTATCTATTATCAAAACTCTGTAGATAAGAAGTTCTTTCCTACATCATAAATGATTTAATTAGGGGGTCCTAGGTAGACATTAATCTAGCATAACTAAAGGGTATCCTATGCGTTCCTAGCTAACATATCCTTTAAGAATTGTGCGGCTTGGAAGGAGGTTAAGAAGTTAATAACTTAGAGTACTAGCTTACCGCTAAGATATATAACGTCAACGATAATACAGAAGTTAAAGTTATAGTTATCTTTAAGGGTGAACTTAAATCGGCTAGGGGACTTCTAGTTCATTTGGCAGTGATGGCAGTACTTTATAAAATGCTCAATTGCCTTAACCTTAACTTTATAGCCTGCTCGCTGAAGAACCCTAAGCAATTAATAAACGGATAGGTGGCCAAAACAATGGTATAGTTAGCATAATTCCAACTTAGTTAAGTGGCTTTAAGCAACACTCTTTTCTAGTTAATAAAGGAGCAACCAGGGGTAACCCTACTTACGTACAACGGGCACCTAATTGTCTCCCTAAACAAGTACATTCTTAAGGTTGTCAAGCCTGACGCCTAACTTATCCATATCTTTAATGCAAAATAGAAACGGAGTGTTTGTAGGAATAATATAGAAAGTAATATATCCTAAGGGGGTTTGGACCCTAATTGTGCTAAGAGAGATTGTAGTACCTTTACCAAAGCAAATCGTATATTGGCCTGCCGTTAATTAGTTAATCTAAACAGAGCTATTAAGCTACTAAAGGGCTCGAACTTAAGGTTCTCCTGCTATAGATACTCCTGCGGCTCTAGTATCCGGCATAATACTATAGAAGATGTTCGCCGAGTATCTATTATTAAAGGAAAACGCGGAGCTCTTCTTTGGCTCGTTAAAGATATCTAACTTCGTGATAAAATGGAGCATAGATTAGTTATTAAGAACAGCGACGGTTTGTATACCATTTACCTTACCATACTCAGTAAAGTATTGGTTAGGAGAGTAGTCCTCAATTTCCATATCTATAAGGAGCTGTTTAACCTTATTAACCTCACCCTTAAGGTCTTCTACGCCTTCGTATTAAACTAGGAAGCTTTAGAAGTAGGCCGCAGTAACCTTATAATTTCTAACATTTCTTACACTTTAACGGAACTTGTTATATACCTCTTTTCGCTTATTAAGGGAGTGTCTAGTTAACTAGCACTTTAGCTTTTTACAAACGTAGCACTTCTTCTGGTGATTACTTTGAAATAAACCTCTATAAGGACCTCTATAGTTGCCTTATAGTTGACATTAATTGTACCCTCTTCTGTATTCCCTACCATAGCTACCATATGTTTAATCAGTCCAGTTGTGATTGTGTTAGTTAGGAATACTTATTTAGGTAGGGTTTTTAGTATAGAGCTATTAAGATTCTTGTGTTCGCATTACAGTACCTATAGCAGAGCGTAGCTTAGTATATACTCCTTCAAATATATCCATAGGTTTGTATAGCGCCAAGTTATACTTAGGAACGCTATGGCATGCTAAAATAACCTAGTCCCTTAGGCTGTTCTTATTTTAGTAGGTTTTAGTAAGGCCACGTTAGATTTTCTAAAGTTTATTAAAGAGTAGTTAAAGGCACTCTAAACAAGTCTTTATTGGGTTAGAAGCAATAACTCTCTAAAACATAGTCTCTCGCCATTCAGATATATAAAGTTGGCGATTCTCGTTAGTCTTAAAGTGGGCTCTGGTAAGCTAAAGCATTATATTAAAGCTATAGTTTTTACCCGCAATATAGTTATAATAGAATGTTGCTGCCCATCCCTTTAACATAACAGAGAAAGCGTAATGGTACTAGTAGCATTAAATTCTAACCTTATTGCAACAGTTATAAAAGACCTGTAGTTTTGCTCTAAGCATGTCATACAGTTCTCCTCTAAACTTCTTCTCTTTATCTAAATATACCTTCATCAGATTTATGACTTCTCGTAATAAAGGCTCACCGGTTAGCTGGAGTGGAGGAGGTAGAGGCGGAGCAACTCTAAGTAGGAGGGCACCTCTAGGTGGGAGAGCAGCTCTAGGTAGGGAGTCAGCGTTTTAGGGTTTTTAATATGAATTAAAGTTGCCTTCTAAAGAATATAGGTTATTTTTAGGTTTCTATAGTTAACGTATAATCTCAGCTTCCGTCCATATTGGTTCTTCTATACTAGTAATAACGGCCTAAATATTACTAGCAATTAGGTTACTGTTCTTAGCAACGTATACCCCATTCCTATAGAGGAAGTCTTAAAAATCCTAAACAATATTAACGTTGCCAAGTGCCTAGGTATCAGCAGTCCATCCTATAAAATCCTCCCTAAAATACTCCCATAGTTGTAAATCGGCGTAGCATCTATTTCGGTAGAATATAATATAGTGTAGGAGAAAGCCGTTAACTTATTTTGCGGTATAAGTTGTTATATTAAAGGCGAATTCATCCTAATCTTTATTAATAAGTTTCGCGTGCTTAGCTACCCCTAGTAGTAAGGAGTCTTTCCAGTTATTTAAAGTAGGCGTAGCCATGTTTTCGGAGGGAGGGAAGTGTTATTGGTATAGGGATTGTCGTTTGGTACGCGTTTGTAATGTATATTTGTCGTTTAGTACGCGTTTATGGTTTGGTACGCGTTCGTGATAAGAATTTGCAATTATAGGGCTTAGGACTAGTTCTGGCCTTAAATCGCGAAGACTTATAAAGCGTGTTATTCTGCGTAATGGACGCAAGAATCTGTAATCTTAGAAAGGCTTAGGACCAGTTCTGGCCTTTTAAATCCTTAGATTTGTGGAAGAGTTCTATTTAAGATTTAGGACCAGTTCTAACCTTAAAAGACAGCTTCCTCTAGCACAAGTAGCACTGGTACAGTGGCTTGTCTCTTCTTAGTGATACCTAGCTGTTCTATGGTATAACAGTAAAGTTAACCACTAATCAGTATTGGTTACATAAGGGGATATCACGTAGCTACGGTTCGTAGATAGTATAATAGTTGTTCTTCTTTTTAATAGGAATAAGAAAAGGGGTAAGGAACTTAAGGTTCCTCACCACGCTAGGGCCACGTCAGCACGTGACGGCAACATGCCTGGCGTAACGGCAGCTTGCCTCATTCCCGACAGTTTATAATGCAATATTAAAAAATATAAGTTTTATACGTCTGAAGTTACATACCTAGGCCTAATTATATCCTATAATGGAATTAAAATAGACCCTAAAAAGGTTGCTATAATTATAAACTAGGGAAGCCCTAATAATATATAAGACATTTAAGAATTCCTAGGATTTGTAAATTTCTATTACTAATTTATTAACTAGTTCTTAAAAATTGCCTAACTATTAGTAAATCTAATAAGAAAGAATATGAAATTTAAATGGACTGCCAGATATAAATAAGCTTTTAATAACTTAAAGCAACGCTTTATAAACGCTCTAATTCTTACCTACTTTAACCCTGACCTTAAATATGTTGTTAAAACAGACTTATTTAATTATGCCCTAGGGGGAGTGTTATCGCAATACAATAAGGACGGTAAGCTGCGTCTAGTAGCCTTTCTCTCTTAAAAGCTCACCCCTGCTGAATTAAACTATAAGATATATAATAAGGAACTACTTGCAATTGTTAGATGCTTTAAATAATGGCGCCTAGAACTTAAAGGATTGTTGTTTTTAATACGCGTGTTAATGGATTATAAAAACCTGTAGTACTTTATAATTACAAAGCAGTTAACGCAGCGCTAAATTCATTAGGCCGAATACCTTTTATAATTTAACTTTAAGATTATGTACTAACTAGGCAAACTTAATTAGAAGCCTAATACATTAATATAATAATTATAAGACTTACCTGCAAATGCCTTAGATAAATGGATTATAAATTAATTATAGATTTTATTGCCCCCTAAATGTTTTAAAAAACTACATCCTATATTCCTAAATATAGAACTCAATAGAAACAAATTGGAAATTAATAAATAGAAAATAGAAATTAATGAGCTAATAGAATATAAATATAAGAATAATATATAGATAGTAAATATAATAAAAGTGATTTAAATAGGAAAATGATAGTATAAAGATATTACACTCGCTGAATGCGAAATTTGTAATAATTGACTATACTATTAATAGAAGATAGTAGTTCCGAATTCCAAACCCTTATAATTTAAGATACTTAAATTTGTATATAATTCCCCTATAGCAGGACATCCTGGCCATGTAAAGACTTATAAGATTGTTTAATAAGTATATTACTGGCCTATGATGTATAAGTATGTATGAAAATACGTTTAAGCATATAGAATGTGCGTATGTGGAAAGACCTCTTATATAAAGAAGCAAGGAGTACTTTGACCGCTACTAGTTCTAATGCAAAGATGGCGTGACATCTTAATTAACTTTATAGTTGACTTGCCTAGCAGTAATAGGTTTATGAATATTATAGTAGTAGTTAACTATTTTACGAAAATGCGACATATAATTCCTATGGACTTAATTAATATAATATTAGTAGCTGAATGTTTTATTAAGTACGTCTTTAAGCTATATAGACTTCCTAATACAATAATATCTAACTATGGAAGCTAGTTTGTTTTGGACTTCTGGCAAGCTTTATGTAAACAATTAAGCATTTAAACACAACTCTTAACTGTATTTTATCTAGAGATAGATGGCCAAACTGAAATTGCGAACGCGATTATAGAATAATACTTATAAATGTACTGCTCCTACCTATAAGACAACTGGGAAAAACGGCTACCTTTAGCTAAGTTTACTGCAAATAATATAATAAATGTATTAATAGGCGTAACGCTGTTCTACGCAACCTACGGATAAAACCCTTAACTTGGATTTAAACCATGACCTAAAATTAATATAATAGGACCTATGATTAAACGGATCTAGTTAATTAACGCGTATAACTTCGCTAATTAAATAAAGCAGTTAACGGAACTATTACGAAGTGAATTAATATACGCTTAAATGTTATAGGAATGGCATGCGAATAAAGGACGAGCTCCTATATGGGACTTTAAGGAAGGTAATATAGCCTACCTAAATATATAAAACCTAAAGACTTAACGGCCCTTAAAGAAACTTAATTGGAAGTTCGTGGGCCTGTACTAAATTAAAAAGAAACTAAGCCTGTACGCCTATAAGCTTAAACTGCCGACTAAGATGAAAATACACCTAATATTTCATATAAGCTTATTACAACCTTTAAAAAACAATCCTATAACTTATAAAGTGCCGCCACTACCTTTTATAATTATTGACAATAGTAACGGTTCTGTTTGTATCAACTTAATGATACAAGTGAGTCATATCCAGGGGCACGAAATACGTATAGTATTGTATGCTCGTTTGGATGGTGGTGACTGTCGATTCTATAAAGCAGACTACGTAGTCTATATACTAATGCGCCTCCCCCTTGATTAGTCAGTGCTCTAGGAGTGCACCAGACGCGTAAGCGGGTGGTTAGTGCACC
>Ga0307507_10002966_pt1 | contig 34054 bp, 33 predicted proteins | sample 7_EM_MG_FD_207223 | JGI IMG/M metagenome (GOLD analysis project Ga0307507, IMG submission 207223) | Populus trichocarpa ectomycorrhiza microbial communities from riparian zone in the Pacific Northwest, United States - 7_EM | ecosystem: Host-associated > Plants > Roots > Unclassified | place...
TTTCATCGTAATTGTGCGGCCACCATCTCGCTTTTTAATGACTCATGTAACTTAGTCATTTTTTCTGGTTTCCTTTGTTTTCCTTGTATCAGATGACCGATCATCTCGTATTCGGGGTTGATTCCGTAGTTTGCAAAGAAGTGTGTGTTCTTGATGGTTTCCTGATATCCGTTGTTGTATGCAAATTCTGCTAATGGGAGGTAACCACACCAATCGTCCTGTGGATAGTTGATGTATGCCCGTAGATATTCTTCCAATATGGCATTGGTCCTTTCGCTTTGGCCATCCGTTTGTGGATGGAAAGCCGTGCTGAGTCTTCGCTGGATTCCTAATTTCCCCGTGGTTTCCTTCTATAGGTCTGAGGTGAATAGAGTCCCTCTGTCGGTGATGATATCGTGTGGTAGTCCGTGTAGCCTGACTATCTCTTTCATGAAGAGGTTGGCGAACTGCCGTGCCTCTAGGTCCTTCGAGCATAGAATGAAATGGCTCATTTTGGTTAGCCGATCGATGAGCACCAGTATGGTGTCATACCCGTCCGATTTCGGCAGGTCCGTGATGAAGTCCATAGCTATTGATTTCCATGGTCGATCTGTGGCCTCGTTTGACTGTATCAGTCCGTAGGGTGCGTGTCGAACCACTTTGGTCCTCTGACATATGTCGCAATTTTTTATGAATCGTTTGATGGCTTCTCTTATCTTTAGCCAATGATATCGTCGGTTTATGAGTTCGGTAGTTTTTGCTGTACCTCCGTGTCCTATTTGTGGGGGGTCGTGGTGTTTGGCAATAAGAGCTGTTCGTATCCCTTCGTCGTTTGGTATCCAAATTTTTCCTTGGTACCATAAGAGGCCCACCTTCCACCTGCATAGCCCTAGCGCTACTCCTTTCATCTCTTTTTTCCCTTTGTCCAAGCTTCTTTTGATGTCTTGGATTTCGGCGTCGTCGTTGCTTGCCTTCTGTATCTCTCCTTCGTTCTTGTCTTGAAACTCAGTTGTTTCCATGATGTCGAGCTTGACTTCTTCGGTCTCCGGGATCTCCCAGTATCGTTCTTTTGGCAGTAAGATTGCCACATTTCGTGTGAGTCTCTTGTCGCCTGCCGTAGGTAGGTCCCCTTCTCGTTGTATGAGGGCGTCTGGCTTTCCCCCCTCCTTTCCTGGTCTGTATTCAATTTTAAAATTGTATTGACTTAATTCTTGCATCTCTCGTGCTTGTCGTTCGCTTAGTTCCTTCGTTGTCATGAAGGTGACCAAGTTCTTGTGGTCCGTGAGGACTCGTATTGGCTTTGGGTTTCCTCTCGTGTATCGTTTCCATTCGTCGAATGCTTGAACTATCACTAGTAGTTCCTTATTTTGTATATCGTAGTTGCATTCGGCTTCCAACAATGTCTTGGATCGGTACCCTACTGGTCTCCATTTTCCGTCCTGGCAGTGTTGTGACAGTATACTGGAGGAGACGTATTTTGAGGCGTCTCTTTTGATCTTGGTCGGTGCAAGGGGGTCGAAGTAGACCAGTACTGGTGGGGTGGTGAGTTTCGTTCTTAGTTTGCCGAACACTTTTTGTTCTTTGTCTCCCCATTCCCAATTGCCGATGCATTCCTCTTTTGTTTTTGCATATAGTGGCCTTGCTGTTCTGCTGAATCCTTCTATAAATCGTCGATAGAAGTTGCGGAAACCTAGGAAGCATTGGATTTCTTTTATTTTCTTGAGGGCCGTCCAGTCCCAGATGGCCTGTGTCTTGACTGGGACTGTCTTGACCCCTTCTTGACCGATGATGCATCCTAGGTATTCTGTTTCGTTTTGGTGGAATTCGCATTTGGATGGTTTGACCTTCATCCCTGATTTTCGTATTGCTTCGAGGATGCTGCTAATGTCTTTTCGGTGTTGTTGTAGAGTGTTCGAATATATCAGCACGTCATCCGGATAGACTATGCAACACATGTCGATGTGTTCCATAAGGACCTCGTTGATCTCTCGTTGGAACGCCGCCGGTGCGTTGCATAGTCCAAATGGCATGACTAGGTATTCATAAGTTCCTAGTTTTGTTGAAAAGGTTGTCTTCCATTCGTCCCCTTCCCTGATCCTAATGTTGTGGTAGGCGTCTTTGATGTCTAGCTTGGTGAAGTAGTTGGCTCCTCCCAGTCTATCCAGTGCTTCGCTAATGAGTGGTAGCGGATGTCGATCCTTCTTGGTAACTTTGTTGAGCGCCCGATAGTCGGCGCAGAGCCTGAGTTTGCCGTCTTTTTTCTTGACAAACATGATTGGTGAGGCCCTTCCTGATTTCACCCTCCGGATCCATCCTGGGCTTTCGTTTTGTTTGATGTATCAATGGAGTTCCTGCAATTGGTCGTAACTCAGGGCGTATATCTTCTTGATGGGTACCCTTTTTCCTTCTTCCAGATCGATTCCTAGATCGATGCCTGGTCGGTGTGGTGGTACCATTGTTTTCTCTCCTTTTTCGAACACATCCAACATGTGGTGATATTCTCAAGGGACCGTGTCTCTCACGTCCTGGTCTTCGTTGTTCTTTTTGTTTTTTATCGCCAGTTCGGTGCTAATGTTGATAGCTTCCAACAGAATTTCGTCTTCGATTTCATCCCATCTTAGTATGCCTGTTGTTTCTCCTCTGCGGTAAAACTGCCCAAACACTCTTGCTGATATCTCATTGATCTCCATTCCTGTGGTGGCGCTCTGGCCCGTGACCTCTTAGTCCATGGTGGTGTTGGAGCTCTGCCTTCCTGTTTTGGCACTCTGGCCCGTGACCTCTTGGTCCATGCTGGTGTTGGAGTTCTTCCTTCCTGTTTTGGCACTCTGGCCCGTGACCTCTTGGTCCATGGGGCTGTTGGAGTTCTTCCTTCCTGTTTTGGCACTCTGGCCCGTGACCTCTTGGTCCATGGTGGTGTTGGAGCTTCCGAATCCTTGATCTCCCCTCTTGGTATAGTCCAACTGGGTTACTTCTTGTAGCTCCCTGTTGTCGATTTTCTCGATGATCAGTTGTGCTATCCGGTCTCCTTTTTCCACTCGGTATGGTTGGTCTCCTAGGTTGACTAGGACCACCTTCACTTCTCCTCTATAATCGGAATCTATCACATCTGTATTTGTCGTGTGTCGGTGTTTGACTGCTAGACCGCTTCGTGGTGCAATTCGTCCATAGGTGTTGTGAGGTAATCCAATAGCTATCCCCGTCCCAACAACTGCTTGCCCTCTGGCAGGAACGTCGGTTCCTTTGTTTGCTTACAGGTCGTGTCCTGCCCCTCTTGCTGTTCCCTTTGTAGGCACTCTGGCCTTAGCGAATAGCTTCTTGACTCTGACTCTCTGGCCACTGGCCGTCGGGCCTTTCTTGGCCTGGACCTTTGAGAATCTGGTGATGAGATTCTCTTCCAGGGCTTTTTCTTCGGGTACCGCATATGCAACGGGCGAACTGTTGAGACACCAAGTCGTACATCGTTCGCTGTTGAATGTGATCCTTTTGTCGCTCCAATCGATTGTTGGATTGTGTTCTCTTAACCATGGCATCCCAAGGATGACCTCCTGGTTTTGGAGATTTGCCACTTGGAAGGTCGCCATTTCCCTATGGCTGTTGATGTCTATAGGTACTTTTGTCATATGGGTAACAGGGCCCATAGCGCTTGGCTTTCCATCTGCGAGGTAAATCTCCCTTGGGTTTTTTGCTTTGATCATCTTGATCCCGTGTTTGTTGCAGACTCCTTCATCGATGAAGTCTTCTGTTGCTCCAGAGTCAATCATGGCATTGATAGTGACGGACTCCTTGCTACCGTGTTGTTGTATCTAAACCATGATATGGTCCTTGTCATTATCGAGTGTTTCCGTGTAGTTGAGTGCCGCGTAGTAGTTCCCCATGCTGATGGGTTTTCGTTCGGGTCTGTCTCTCAGACCATCTCTTACTGGGGACCTTCGTCGTTTCCCGACTGTTCGGGTTCCTCTTCGACTTCTATTTCCCTGATCTTGGGTCGTGTTTGCCAAGGGGCAGGTTTCTTCGTGGGTTGCCAACTCCTAGTTCGTGCGTTGAAGGGCTTGGTTCCTTCCCTCTTCGTACAATCCCTGGCTAGATGTCCGGGCTGTGCGCATTTGAGGCATAGTTGTTCTCGAATCCTTCTTTGAAACTCTGATCATGAGATGTTGAACCTTGGTCGTTTCCTGGTAGCGTCCAGTTCCATTGGGTCGCCGTAGTCCTGATTGCCATTGTTTGTGGGCCGGTATGTCCCATCTGGGTTTCTTGGTGTGATGATTTCTTTTTGGACGCTTTTTGTCGATGTTGATCCTTGAATATGTCTGACTGTCGCTAGTTTGGTTCCCTTCCTAATTGCCCATGGTGCTAGGGCTTCGAGGTACGACGTCCTCGTATTCTTCGCTGCTGGCTCCCCATGCGTTTTGGAGGTCTATGTTCATTCCTCCGAGGAGTAGTTCCCCTCCTGTTGAGTCGTCCAACTCGGCTTCACTGGCCACTAGGCGGAATTCATTCCAGTATTCCATGACTGATCGTTGGCCTTGTTTCATGTCTTTTAGTTTGATTCTTGCTTCTCCCTTGGCGTCAATTACGCCAAATTGTCTCTGTAATTCTGCTTTGAATTCTGCCCCGGTTTCCCAGGCTGGGGTGATTCGTTCCTCTGCGTATGGTGTGATCCAGGTTCCTGCATCGTCCCTTAGGAGGCTTGTTGCATATAGGATTTTTTCCTCGGCGTGGCCATTTTGCCATCCTACTGTCCTGTAGTACACTATGAGTTGGGCTAATCATCCTCGTAGTTTGTGTTGTTCTCCTCGGTAGACCTCGGGTTCCTTGGCCTTTGCCCTTCTGGTCCCTCCGCTTAGGGATGCGATGATTTGTCTCATCTGTTCCGGGTTCAGGATCGGGGTCGTTTCCGAGGATGTCGCTCCTCCCTGTTCTGTTGTAGCCGCCATTGTGTTTTGTCTTGTCCTTCCTTGTTCCTCTGTTTCTTCTGATCCACTTGGTGATGGTGGCTCTGGTGTTGTAGGGCTTGCCCCCCTCTCTTCCGTTAATGCCCTTTCAAGTCCTTCTTCTAGTGATGAAAGGTCGAGATTTTCCGCTAGGGGGTCGATGTCGTTTTCGTTGTTGGTCTCCCTTTTGTCTGTTTGTTAGGTGCTACTGGTTTGACACAACCAAATGTTACAATCCTCTCCTCTTCGGGTGATACTTGCAGCAGGTAACCGATAGTCTTCTAAGGATCACTTCTTCGTTGCCCGATAGCTGTTGCGATAGCTAAGTCCGTTGACGCCTATCTAGCAACTTCGATCGCTAGGCTCATATACGACGGTCGTGTCGTGATTCCCGAAAGCGTGATAGATAAAGATCTCGGTATTGAAAGTATAGTGTATGAAATAGCTTAGATGGTTGCGTGAAGACCTCAAATCCAATGTCCCCGAGGGTGCCCTTATATCAGGGTTCTTCCCTCAACCCTAACCCTGCGTGACTCGTACTCTCGCGTCACACGACCCATGACTCATAATGAGTCATGTTGTGAAATCCATCAGCTGACTCGTCCGAGTCAGCTGCGCCCTATCTCGCAAACAATCAAAACCCATAAAACCAGTCATGTGCCCTAACAGGGTCACATGCGTGAAACCCATGACTCATAACTATGAGTCATGTGCGAGATACATAAACCACATGACCACAATCGTGCGTCATGTCAAATATCAACCAATAACAAGAAACCAATGACACGCTATTGCGTCGTCATATGAAACCCTATGAGTCAACTGATCTCATAGCGTGAAAGATAACAAACCGATGACTAATAACTATTAGTCATGTGAGAGTCTGCCTTGCTTAGTCACCGTTTGTGACAGGCGTCTTGGTATCGCTTCATGAGTTGTTTCCAACCACTGAGATTTAATTGACCGGCTGGCATGGGGAGTTTGTTTTCGCTGTAGAGGGGATAGTGGATAGCGGTATTGGGGCGCGCAAGCCGTTTGCTAACAGGTTGTGGGAAGAATGTGGAAGTGTTTTTTGCCCGGACTGGATACATCATGGGGGGAGGAGTGGTTATTATGTGTGTAGCGGTAAGCGAAGATTGTGCATGCAATTGATAATAAACAGAGTAGATAATAGGAGACTGGGTGGGAAAGCGTGAGTGTAGTAAGAGAATGGGAAAATGCTAACTTCTAGGCAGAGTTGTCGGAACAGATGTGGATAGTGCACTATCTCCCTGCCGGCACTGAGTTGCCTTCTGGCTGCTGCCACATAGCGCACAAGAATAGGGGTAACGGCAGCTGGAGTTTCTGCAATCCCGGTAATTCCAATTCTGGCAGACTTGCATATATGTTTGGGTAGGTGTATGTCCTATTCCAGGCCGGTTTCCTAGTTGAGGGGATGGGAAGGGATATCCCCAGAGTGGGAGTTCGGTAATTCGCTCTTTTGGGGCTTGGATTTTGGTGTTGCTCGGTTGCCTAGTCCTTCGGATGATCGGGTGTGCAAAGCATTTGGAGGCTATGAGCTCGCTGTCAATCTGTCTCCACTCACTTGGTAGATAAATGGTGGTTCCGCTGGCGACTCTGTTTCGATGATACTGGAAGTGGTATGCCTTAACGCCCTCACATGTATATCGTTCGAGTAAGTCGTAAAGGTTCATGGTGTATATGACCAGAGCGGTTGCCAGGTCTCCCTGTAGGCCATGCGGACCTAATTTCACCAGTATCCCGTTATATGCCGCCCATGCCTTCAAGAAATTGCTTATTTGGTAGTCCCTCTCTTTTCCGTCCTGCTCTGCCTACTCGAATTCCACCTTCCCTATCATAATAGTCCTCTGAGTTTCGGCACCCTCTTTTTCGCTTGCGACCAGCCTGTGTATATTCATGGGTTTAAACCGGTTTTGCATTATTTGTGTCAGGGTACTGCGTTCGACACCAGTAAAAAGGGATTCTATCGATTCGGCTCCTGCTCTTGCGCTCCCTATCGTTACTGTGGTTGGTGGTAGAATGGGGTTATCCATACCAAGTTCTGGAAGTCTTTGGGGGGCGGGGTCCGGAGGGTCTTGTCCACTAGGCAGTTGTCGGATCTGTTCCTCCAGCTCTCAGATCTTGAGTAGGGTGGGATCGATTGGTGTATGGTCAACCCGCGGGATGGCAGAGAGTAGCGGCTGAGCTTGGTCTGCATTGGAGTTTGTCCTGTTTTCTGAACGGAGGCGAGAGACAACACGTGTTATTAGGTCCTCTTCATGAGAACGTAGTAGCTCGCGCATATCATCGATGGTTATACCGTCATTTGCAGGTGGGGAGCTTGATTGCCTAGTGGCGGGTAGCCGTGGGTAAATAGTTATTGCTGACTGTACCGAGTCGGTCTGGGGTGTATTGTAGGGTGGGGCTGCTGAGAGTGAGGAGGGTTCGGTTTGCCTCTCAGGTTCGCTTGGGTTGACTGCTTCGTTTTGGTTGTCCGCTTCGCCTTTGCTCTCCAAAGTAGCACTCTCTATGCTGCCAGCTAGGCTGGTCGCATCCTTGGATGGCTGTTGATTACTGCGCCCAGTTCGGCGCGTTCTTGCAGTCTTTCGAACTCCACCTCGTGTTCTTTGGCCCCTACCTGCTGTTTGGGCAGCGGTCTGGGTATGTCCTCGACCACGAGCCATCGTCTCTTCTTCTGGTCGTCTGCTAACGTATAGAGTGGGATATGACGTCTGCTGTCTGAAGTTGCTTTCTACTCGGTATAGGACTATCGATCAAGAAGACAATCGATAGCGAGGTTAAAGGAGTTCGTGTGTGGTATCAGCTGATGCAGTCGCGGTTGAGCTGATGTTCGCGAGGTTGAGGAGGTTTCCTGCTACAAGCCGTTGGCTGGCCAGCAGTAGTGGAGCTTGGGCCCCCCACTTCACGCGTTTGCGGCTATACCTTTTTCCATTATCCCCAAGGACAATCCGTTGCCTCGGTACCCGGCGAGATATGCTTTCCCCAATTGGCAATAGCTTCTCCAAAGCCGTCATCTAACGGAGAGTTCGGGAAATTTTCTAACTCCAGGTTCTGGTAGGGTAGTGGAATCGGAGTTGGATTATTATTTTTGTTGCTTTAATTTTGACGCTTCATTATCGCCGTCGCCGTTTTAAACCCATAGCACATGGCTTTTCAGTTTGTTAAATGCCCCTCTAATCCCCAATAACCTTCATCTTCTCACCCTGTATCCTGTTCCGAAAAATGCGCAGCTCAATTCACTGTGTCAATAGACTTGTTGTGATGAATGAACTCAAAACCGGTAACTTAGGCTTATATTTCAGGCTCCAGTCATAAATGTAAAACCGTAGGAAATCATTTCTGGGATCTGGGGAAAAATACTGTACCTAAACCTTGACCGAAACAAAAAATATTTAACTCTATACCCAATCGGGATCATGCACATTCTGCGAAGAAAACCCAACACTAGAGCATACAGTACTTCAGAACTGTTTAGTAAGATTCTGGAGGTGCTTAGGCGTTGCCCCAATTCACTACTCGAGTACCCGAGTACATTCCCCACATGAGTCAATCTCTCAGGCGTGCTTGGTTGAAGAAATGAAAGGGAACCTCGGTTGTCTAACACAATCCCATATTTCTACGCCCGGAAGGGTACTCGCGCGCAAATTAAGTTATGGTACTGATCAATGAAGAAACACACCAAAATCTAAGGCTCATTGCACTAGGACTCAGTCGGAGGTACAAATAACAAAATGTCTTATTCTCCCGCGCACCTGATCCGGACTACCATCACAGCCCATCACTCGCTTAAGCGAGAATTCTAACCATAAAGTTACATAGTGTACGATATCACTACAGAATGATATAGCACGGTAGCCTGGTGTAACCTCACCGGTCGCCATAACTAGGGTTAGAATAAAAATACACTTTAGCGGGTTCTAGAGGAGTAGGGGGAATGAGGGGCTCCACAGGGCCTTCAAGGAAGGAAGGGAAACCCCAAATTGGATTTTGAGACCACAATTAACCTCGGCATGTCGGATGAAAGAACATAGATCTGAATTTACGTTTTTCTCGGTAACATCACCCTGGACACAATCGTCTTGACATGCTACCAAAGCCCCATAGTCAAGTCCTTCGAGAAACCATCCTCCAATCTCTGCCATTTTGCTCTCCCACATTCACTTGTTATGAGGAAGTTTACTTAATCAGCTCTTCCGCAACCCCTGCTCCTATAGTAAAAGACTTAATCACGCGGCCTCAAGTTTTATAGTGCGAGTTACCGCCCGGGGGGACTGTACAGTAGGGTTATGATTTGTGCTCCGCCATTAGTGGTACACATACAGGGTTCGCAAGCGGCTAGTTTGGTCAGGCTTGGGGTCTAAGGCAGCTGGCCTGGGCTTTTTTTGCGGCGGGCTTCAGTCCGGCTTTCAGGGCCTATCTGGCCGGGCCTGGCCGGATCGCGGATATCTGCAGGCTTTCGAGTGATAAGATGTGATTAAGATAAGATCAGCAGATGAAACGTCAAGAGTTACGATAACGTACGGTACGCGCAACCGAGGAGGAAACTTCGGCCATGACAACAGTGCTCTCCCACCTACCCGACTATTATGAAAACCAATGAATGAATTAAAAATGTAAACACATAGAAGATCACCTAGTAGAAATTATATTCGATCTAGAGAAATTTCTTTATGTGGTGTTGAAAGGGCTACCAGTAAGTAATAAGGAGGGTTCCATTGCTGTAGTCGTTGGGGCATAGTTAATTTTGTCAATGCACTAGAGCAATAAATCGAGTGAGAAGAGAAAGCGAGAACCTACCCGATCGCCGGTTATAATAATGGTATGATATGAACCTATCATGAGTCATTTCGGCTGGGAAGGTGTGACCCAAGCGATAATAAGTGGTTGATATCTGCGGGCATCTTCAGATATCTGTAGATGTGAGCCACCCATTAACAAATAATAACCTGTCATAAGGAATATGCCAAAAGCCTACCGGCGCCAAGCACCCATGAAGCCGGCAGGCCTCTCCAAAGCCTGGCCTGAAAAGCCCAGGTCAGTCTTACTTTGGCCTGGCTAGGCCGGACTGAAAGCCTGCCGGTGTTCTGCAGGCCGAACTGGCCGCCTGCAAACGCTGGGAAAGTTCCTACGCAGGTTTCTGGGTAGCGGGAACTTCGAAAACGGGCGAGGAAGGAGTGGGAGGGGGTAGATTTCACGGTGAGGGTGCGTGCAGTGTATTAATTGTGACCAAAGAAAGATGATGGGAGTAAGAAGTTGGGGTGGCTTTGGTGCCGGCAAGGAGGTGTTAATAAGGAGAGAGGTTTATCTCACAACATGGAAAACAGATGAGCAGCTAAGAACCGGTGGCGGGAGGGAAGAAATATATGTGAGAAGGGAGAAAAAGTAAAGCCAATACTACTAATTATGGATCACGAACTCTGCTCTGGAGGTTCCTGCAATGCACTCACTCTCCTTTGTATAGTGTGAGTGCGTAATCTCATTTATAGTTATATCTATAAATCTTTCATCAATCCTGCTTATAATCTGATCATGTTTCTATCTAAGTTATATAATAACACAAACGACTACATATAAAATCATAGACAGACCTTAGGTGACTTAATCGAATGGGAATGAGGGGGGGGAGGCAAATCAAAATGGTGTATATGTAGAGAAAGTAGAACATTGGAATGCACCCATGGGGCACGGAAATGAGAAAATTGGTTAAACAGCTAAGGAATAAAGCAACAAGAAGTGGGGAAGGGCCTAGGGTGATTTGGGGGAACCCAAGAGATAACGAGAGACTCCAGGCAAATTATGTGGATGTTTGACGTCTGCAATGACTTGTCAGTCCACATGAAAAGAATGACGGTGGTGGGCGGGTGTAGGATTTTGCTTTGCTATATTCCCCTGCTGGGAGGGTATGTCAGATGGATGGAGAGGGAATTGTCTGGTTTTATCCTTGGATATCAAACTGGGGGCTGTTATGCGGGGAGATCTAGATAGCTCGACAACTCGGGGGACAAGGGCTATGTTGATTAAAGACTTGCTGAATATTTGGAAATCCGGTTCGTCGGTCCCACTTATCCGCCTCATTGGGATTGAGGTTGTTGATCATCGGCAAGACGCCGCGATGTCCACCAGAGCAGTGTTCGGCGCCGCCTCTCTGGTTTGTGGGGATTAGCGTCGTTCTGTTCTTGCAGCATCCTTACGACCCCCTCATGCTTCTTGGCGGAAGCCAACAGGAGTGGTGTTCGACCGAAGAAACCTTGGTTGGGATTAATGTCGTTCCGTTCCAACAACACCTTTACGACCCCGTCATACCCCTTCTTGGAACCTAACATGAGTGGTGTTAGACCGAACGAACTCTAGTTGGGATTGATATCATTCCGTTCCAGCAGCATCTTTACGATCCCCTCATGGCCCTTCTCGGAAGCCAACCAGAGCGGTGTTTGACCGAACGAACTCTGGTTAGGATTGATGTCGTTCCGGCTCAGTAGCATTCTTACAACTCCGTAATGCCCCTCGCCGGAAGCCATGTGGAGTGGTGTTAGACCGAACGAACTGTGGTTGGGATTGATATCGTTCCGTTCCAGCAACATCTTAACGACCCCCTCATGCCCCTTAAGGGAAGCCCACGAGAGTGGCGTTGGACGGGAAAAATCCCGTTTGTCGGGATTGACGTCGTTCCGTTCCAGCAGCATCCTTACGACCCCCTCGTGCCCATTCTTGGAAGCCCACAAGAGTGGGGTTCGACGGTGCCCATCTAGCTTGTTGGGATTGACGTCATTCCGCTCTAGCAGTATTCTCACCACCCCCTCATGTCCATTCTCAGCAGCCCATAAGAGCGGCGCTGAGCCATATTTGGTGCTAGGTGTGCCGGAATTGATGTCGCTCCGTTCCAGCAGTACCCTTACTACCCGCTCATGCCCCCTCTGAGAAGCCCAAGCAATTGCTACATTACCAAGGATATCAGTTGCCCGTACATCCCCTTTATTGGTCTCCAATAAAGCAACTATTATCTCCATGCACCCGAAGTATGCGGCACCATGAAGTCCTGTAAATCCTCTAGGGGTATCATCTCCATCCAATGGCTGCTCCTCAGCTCTCACACTGTGCAACAATAGCACCTTCGAAGATATGTGCTTGTCGTACCCATCAAGTAGCTTCAATTCAAGAATTTTCACACTCTCTGTAGTTTCTAATCTAGCATGTTCACCCCAGTAGCAAGAAGCATATTCGACAAAAGGGGCCGTTGAGGGGGCGGAATGAAGGGCAGGCGAAAAGCGCCTCATGCGGGGAAAATTGAGGTAGGTTAAGCAAACCTCAGCAATTATCGAGTGGGGGCTAGGGAATAAGTTGGAGTTATTGGAGAGGTACTCTTGCAGAGTATAGTGGACAAGCCGAACAGTAGACGAGGACTTCTCCACTGTGACGAGCCCAAGAGAGCATGCTAGTAATGTCTCTATTGCAGGAATATCGCCAATACCCAAGTCGATAGACCCTTCTACGCCCAAGGCGTGGCATAACTCGTCAACTTGTAGTGGCCGCTCTGCATGCGATACCCACATTAGAACTTTCATGCCGAGTTTTGATCTGCTTCCGGGTTGCTCCTTTATTCGTGATAATGTTTCCGTGTAAGCCCCAATTAGGCCGTCGCCTTTAGTCATCTCATCAAGCTTCTTTCTTCTCCGCGTGAGAGTAATCTCGCCTAGGATTGCATCCATTTTTAGTGAAACGAGAAGGAAACTAGACACCTCTGTTAGTAAGTACACCACGGACTTTGTCTTCGGAATGTATTTGATATTCTTGCTCACCTTTCCGAGATCTTCTCTGGAATGATTCTCCTAATATCCGCCCGCAATTCGTTATTCATTGCACGAGGATCAGTGTCACTGTTCAGTCTCATCTCCAGATAACTATTAATATCGCTATGGGTCGGGCTGAGGGGTATCCGGAGCGCCTTGCTAAAACATCTCACAATCTCGTCGTCGATATTGGGCCTGCCAGTAAGGAATACTCGCGCGCCCGGGGATACTCGAACAATTTCTCGTAGTGACTCGATGAGCTCCTGTCGGTACTTCGGTGTGCATTCGTCTGAAGCGTCAATACATATAAACAGCCGCGGCAGAGTCGAAATAGTCTTCTTTAGCGCATCTACCATGTCGGGGAGCTGGAGACCCCGGCCGCCAAACTCTCTTTCGGCCTCCCTAAAGGCCTTCCGTATATACTTGGGGATTCCTCTTCTGCTGACTAGTTGCTTGAGCATGGCGCCCAACATATTTGTGGTGGACTGTTCCTGTCGGGCATGGGAATCGCAATATATTCCCACTACAGCAACATCTTTCCCCACAGCCTGACCGCACAGGTTATCGATAACTAGGGAATTGTTATTTACTAATCGTCAGCGACATCTGTGCTATCTCGCTCTAGAGTCCTTCCCACCTGACATAAGTTTTCCCCACCCCCGGATTCCCGTAACAGAACAACACTGGCTCAACACAACCATCTTCCGCATCCCTCCATTTTCTGAACGCGCTAGTTTCTAGTACCCAGTTTCCCACGCCATCGAGTCGGTCGGCCTGCACTCCTTGGTGCCGTTGCTGTGGTTCAAGTGGCGATAGCCACTGCAGAATTTGACGCCCCTCGTCGCCTATTTCGGGAATGAAGTTGGCGATATTGTTGAACGGATTATTATTGTTGAACGAGTTCATGTTACTGGTGGGCTGCTGGTGCTTGGGCCACATCTGCGCTATTGATGGTGATCTGAATTTCTTGTGAGTTAGAGAGAGATCGTGTGCAATAAGAATATGACTTCTCTCGGAAGGCGAGAGGATCTTTCGACCTAAAGAAAGAGAGGGTGGTGACTCATAAGGTTCCGGCGTTGCACAAGTTTGCTCTGGCCCAATCATTACTCGCAGTGGTCGCAAGCTTCAAGGCTCCCGATTGAGAAGACTTCACCGACTAATTTTGCCTCTAGCGCAGGTAACCGTGCCAATGTTGTGGCGGAGCCACAACCTGGGGCACTTCTCCCAGGTGCCTAACTGCTCAACGTAAGATTCAGCTCAACGTCACATTCAATTTGCACGCGAATTTATGAATTACAAACCACCACCAAATATTCTTTCATGCGTTAAATATCCTTCTGGCTTTCTCACATATTGTTTTAAGCCTTTGCAAATCGCTTCCCAGTTTTTTTCCTCTCCATTACCACTCTTTTACAGTAGATTCAGGGCAAAATCACTTTCACACCTAAATTAACTCAAAACAAAGTCCCACCCAGCGAAAATAAAAGTTTTAAAAGAGAGGGAAAAAAAGTGGTTAAAAAATTTGTGAGAAAGCCAAAAGTTCATTTAGGGCATCACAGTGTTTGGAAGTGGTTTGTAATTCATAAATTCGCGTGCAAATTGAATGTGACGTTGAGCTGAATCTTACATTGAGCTGCTGGGCACCTAGGAGAGGTGCCTCAGCTTGCGAGCAAGCGAGCAATCGAGGATTGTGGCAGAGCCGCAACATTGGCACGGTTATCAAACTTTTGCGTGAAAAATTTCATTTACCTGCACCACACCTGTCGTAGCACTCGTAATTCGCAGTTCTGTAGAGTGAGGTATCTTTTTATGATCGTGCATTTTTGCATACTCGTCGTTTTCTTCAAATGCAACAGCAAATACATAAGCATTTTCATCAAGTTATGGCCCTAACTCCTCCGGTTGTTTCTTAAGTGCGCGCAGTACTAGCCTAAATTAGTGCTTGTTTTTTTCCCATCCCATCGGTCCAATTTAAACATCTACCCAACATAGAATCTTGACAACACCTCCCTAGCACTACGGTGGGTGGTGAGCATAAGTCAGTTCGAACTCGGGCTTATACACTGCAAAGTTAAGTTACTAGTAGAGGGAGAAAGCACGGAGAATAAAGAGTTAAGCGAACTCTTGGTAAATTTACTATCACTATAACGAGTCGTACAAAATAAAATATAATTACTATTATGGAATTCACTTAGATATCTTCTATTAAACTAGATATTTTATAATGATATTACAATACACCAAAAGTTTACTCCATATCCTAGGCCAATTCTAAAAATGAGGGAGAGATTGGAAAAGCTCGGGAAAGGCTTGGTGGATATGATACGGTACTGGTAGATTCGTTAATTTTTTTATTCCCATTCACATCACAGCTCAGCCGTCGACCAGCAGGGGAAGCTTCCCCATGGCTGGCTGAATTGTCCCAATGCAGCTCGGAAAGAAAGAAAAAATAGAAAAAAGATACTGTAGAGGACACTGCCACTGTAGGCTCATAACCCGACCGTGGAGTTCTACCAGCGCTCCTAATCCGCTTGGACCTCCCGGGCTCACGATTGCGTGACCCACTCAAAGTCAATTGAGGCCCCCCAGGGACATAGCACAGGATCAAGCATACTCAACAGGAGGACGCAGCCCACCACCGATGTGAATTAGTTTCGTTAAGACAGATAGCACCCCATGCAAGGCTAGATTTCGGGGGGTTTTTTTTTTGAATTGCTTTCTCGCCCTCGATGGCTCCCTCCCTCTGATCCCATATCCCAAATAATAAGATAGGCCGTTAGATTTAGTATGCCAATAGACTTGCGATGTTGAAAGAATGCAATACAAGTATCATACCGTGACCTAATTTTATATATCGGGCTTCGGTTGGAGAAGTGAAAACATACCGCTACTATAGGAAATTACCCCCGCTGTTTGTAGACAAATACTTTAATCTCTCCTGAATTACGGAATGCAGCTCTATCGCAAACCAAAATACCTTACTGCATGTGCGAGCGAAGCTAATTGTTGGAGTATGACGGCAGCTTAACACTTCTAGTGAATGGTATCCACAGGCTTTTAAGGTTTCAGGGATTCATCACATAAGTTAACCTTGCACTTGGGCTACGATATTCCAAGATGTGCCGCCAGCCACCGGAGGCTGATCAAGCACAGCCACAAAGCAGCGCAAATTGTCCGACAGGACTCTGTGGGCCAGGGATTGCTCGTGCCAAGGTTGTGGCTGCGCGCCACGGCCCCCGGGTGGTCGCGGGCTCGGGACCGTTTGCACACTGCCGGGGAGCCGAATTGAAGTTGGACACTTTGTGTGGGCGCTTCCACCTTGACTGTCTGGCCACAATTCTGTCGCGAGTAAAGAGTGGCCAACGGCCCAACGGGTAGCCTTACGCTCAAAGTAATTTGTGGCTTAAGTTACCATAGTACAGTACCTTTGTAGGCTCAACATCACTTTGTGGCTTAATGTGGCTTTGTTTTACAAAGTACCGATATAGTTGTTGCTTTCAATAATATAGGCCCTGCCTATGTCCACTACCGTCCACACCGCCGCCTATTGTGCTGCAAGCATCCCTCATATGCGGGTCATGCCCTATACCAACAGCGAAGCTCGCATTCAGACCTCACCTGCCTCCCTTTACTCGAGTATACTGTACGAGTACAACTGAGCAGCAGCTACAGGGTTATGTCGAGCCACAAAGCGATGCTAAGCCACAAAGTTACGTTGAGGCGTGAAATTAGGTTGAGCCATCAGGCACTCTTTAGAGTAGAGTGCCCACGGCTGTGAGCCTGCGAGTGTCAGGGGGTTCCGGCGCCTAGCCACAACCTTAGCACGAGCAGCAGTATGGTTATCATCAAGTGCCCAAAGCACTTATTTACCCTCTTCAAAATAATCTATATCTCTCCGCTTAGCTAACCGAATCGTTAGCGTCCTCTATCTCTTACTCGATTGTAGTGTAGGTGGTTGGGGGGAGCACTTAGCGAGGGTTAGCATTAAAAGAAGGCTTCGTTTAGTTCGAAACTACCGTACTCAAATGCCTGCTAATATTTGCCAAGCCTCGCTAAGGGTGCTGCCTCGCTTAGCGGTTTAGGACCCCGTCTAAGCTTTAACCTATGACTTTCTACTCTCGCAACATTCCGCACAGCGTTCCGAGAAGCTGCGACTTACAAAACCCGTAGGAAATGGTGAGCGGAAGACGGGGGTGGATTTAAGAGTGAGGGCACAATGCGCTGATTGTCATGTTCAAAGTGAGATGGGGGTGTGTAAAGCTGTGACGCCTTTGGTATTGATAAGGGGGGAACTTTATCTTATAATACGGGAAATACGCGAGTGGCCAAGGATAGGTGGAAGAGAGGGCGGAGGTGAAAAAAGCGGCAAACTAGAAAATAGGTCAAACTGGTTGAATCAGACACTTTAAGCTCTTCTCCGTTGATTCCTGCGGGGCATCCGCTCCCCATGTACATAGTATATGTGCCTATCTAATTTGTGTCTATATGAAGCTTTCACTCACCCGGCTTAGAATACAACACGGTCGGCTGTCTATGGTATGCAATAATAGAAGGATAAGGTCAATGATTGGCAGATAGGGAATAAGCCCGCCCGGTTGGTATGAGAGATAAAAGGAAAATCAGGAGGGCATATGAATATAGAGAAGGAAGTATAGAAACGCACCAAGGGGCACGGGTGGAGAAAAAATTGGCTAAGTAGAAGCTAAAAATTATAGTGATAAGAAATGGGAAGAGGTTAGGGATATTTGGGGGGGCTAAAGAGACAACGAGACATTCCAGGCAAGTGATCCAAAGGCTTGACATTTGCAGTAACTTGCCAATCCACGTGCAAAGAACTCTCGGCAGCGGGCGTAATATTTTGCTTCGGTTGGTTTGTTCCCCTGCTGAGAGGGTACGTTCGGTGGATGGAGACGGAAGGGCTGGATTTTGTCCTTGGATACTAAAACCGGCGGATCCTGCTGGAAGGGGGTCAGATAGCTCGGAAGGCACGGAGAAGAGCTTTATTGATTGCAGGTCTGCTGCATGTTTGGGAACGAAATTGGGCTGCTGAAGTAGCTGTACAATTCCCTCATGCCCATTGTCGAGGGCCCACGAGAGCGGTGTTCGGTTCCGTTTGTCCGCTTTCGCGGGTTCGATGTCCTTGCGTTCAAGGAATGCCCTCACGACCCCCTCATGTCCCCTCCTAGCAGCCCAGGCGATTGCTGTGTTACCACTGAAATCAGTTGCCTGCACATCCCACCTATTCGTCTCGAGCAAAGCGACTACTATCTCTGTGCATCCGAAGTATGCGGCACAGTGAAGACCTGTAAATCCTTCCGGGGTGTCTTCTGGATCCAAAGGCTGATCCGAAACCCGGATCTCATGCAATAACAACATCTTTGAAGATACGTGATTCTCATATGCGGAGAGTAATTGCAGGGCCAGGGTTTTCACGCTTTCCGTGGTTTCCCGTCTAGCATGTGCACCCCAATAACAAGAAGCATATGTGAGGAAAGGGATGGCCGGTGGGGCGGAATAAACCGTAGGTGAAAGGCCCCTAATATACCGGAAATTGAGGTAGGTCAAACAGACCTCAGCAATCATTGAGTTGGGCTTAACGAACAAGTTGGGGCTATGGGAGAGGAATTCTTGTAGTGTGTAGTGGACAAGCCGGATGGTAGATGATGATTTTTCGACCGTGACGAGCCCTAGAGAGCATGCCAGCAGTGTTTCTATCGCAGGAATATTCTGAATATTCAAGTCAATAGATCCATCTTCTACCCCTAGAGCATGGCATAACTCGTCGACATGTAATGGCCGCTCCGCATGCGATACCCACATTAGAACTCCCATCCCGAGTCTCGATCTACTTCTCGGCTGCGCACCTATTCGTGATAAGGTTGCCACATAAGCACCTTCCAGACCTTTCCCTTTAGTTATCTCATCAAGTTTCTTTTTTCTCCGAGTGAGAGTAATCTCGCCCAGGATTGCATCAATGCTTAAAGAAACGAGGAGGAAACTAGACACTGTCAGAGAGTTATACCTCACACTTAGATGAGGAAAGTATTTGATATTCTTCCCTACATTTCTGAGATCGTCTGTGGAATTATTTTCATAATATCTGCCCGCAGTTCGTTATCCATTGCATAGGGATCAGTATCACCCTCTAGCCTCTTCTCCAGATAATTCTCAATATCCCCATGGGTCGGACTGAGGGGTGTTCGGATGGCTCGGCTAAAATATTTCACGATTTCGTCATCAAGATGGGGTCTCCCCGTAAGGAACACTCGCGTGTTTGGTGACACACTAACAATTTCGCGTATTGAATTGAGGAGTTCTCGTCGGTGTTTCGCCGCGCATTCGTCTAACGCGTCAATGCATATAAATAACCGTGAGAACGATGTAATAGTCTTCTTCAGAATATCCACCATATCGGGAAGTCGGAGACCGCGGCTCCCGAACTCCTTTTTGGCATTCTGAAAAGCCTTCCATACATGCTCTGGGATTCCTCCACCGATAGCTAGTTGCTTGAGGAGAGCACCCAACATATTTGTAGTGGACTGTTCTTGCTGCGCGAGGAAATCACAGTATAACCCCACGACGGCAACGTCTTTCCCCCCCCCCCCGATCGCAAAGATTATCAATAACCAAGGAACTATTATTTGCTGCTCGTCAATGATGTCTGTACTATCTTTCTCTAGGCAAGGACACTGCTCACCTGACATAGGTTTTCCCTACCCCTGGATTCCCGAAACAAAACAACACTGGCTCAACGCAACCATCTTCCACATCACGCCATTTTCTGAACTCACTTGTTTCTAGCACCCAGTTTCCCACGCCATCAAGTCGGTCGGTCTGCACACCCCGGTGCCGTTGCTGTGGTTCAAGTGGCGATAGCCACTGCAGAATCTGATGCCTCTCAGCGTTCTGTCCTCCAGTGAAATTGATGACATTTGTGATATTGAATGAGTTGATATTTCCGGTGGCCTGCTGGTGTCCTGACGGCATCTGAACTGTGGCCATTGTCGGGACTCGGTTTGTTGTGAGAGGTAAGGAGTAATTGTGCGCGATGGGAACCTGACTTCGCTCCGAGCTTGAGGGAATCTGTAGGACCCAGAGAAAGAGGGGCTGTATCTGAGAAAGGTTCTGGTGTTGCACAAGGAGAAAACCGATCCCTTGGGCGGTCTGAGACAGTGTGAGTAAAATTCGCAACCCGCACGCTGAGCCTAGATCGAATTAGTCAAATAGCTAGCTATTTTAGGTTCTGGATTTGGCTTTTAAAGGCCAAAGCGACTTAGCATCTTTACAAATATTTTAATCTCCAGGGATCACTCTCTTCGGGTGGCTCCAAAGCAAGATTAGGGTGCTGGTCGCTAATCTAATGTCTCAAACCGCGCAAGGGATAATGCCAGCGAATTCTGGGCTCCTATTATACAAAATAAAGTGGAATTAGGTGAATTTGTTAATATTTTTTTTAAATCACTGAAGAAATATTTGGTACAGAAAAACGTGATTTGTGCAAAAGTCGACTTCTTTGTAGTGAGTGCTCTTGGCAGGAGAAGCTCTGTAAATTTCCTAAGATGGTGATTATTGCATTTGAATATTAAGCAACACAGGCCATCTGAATAATTACTTCTTAAAAAATAAAAATAAAAATGCTTATTTTAGAAGTACCCCTCGATTACCCGGTGGATCAATTTCTCCCCACTACCGAGATTTTGCACTGGCTGCGCGCACTCCACGGGTGAGAATTATAAACCAAGTGCCAGATGGGAAAAAAGCTAGGTTTGGAGGTATCGCTGAACACTTTGATTTCTTGGAGAGGATAATTATTCCCTAGTAGAGCGACGAACGAAAATCTTAGGAGACCGTGGCAACCGCACCAATCATAGCATTTGTTTACCCCCAAATTCAAGGTGAGGCGCGTGCGGAGCGCTGCGGGCGAGCCACTTCCAGTCTGCACTCCAGTAACCCTTACCCACGTTGTCGCTGTGGCAACTGGAGTGCGTTCGGCCGTGCACAATCTCGATAATGAGTAATTCTGGAGTTTCGGCTGGCGTTATCATTTATTACTGCTAGGGGTTTTCGAGGTTAAAGGTGTGGAAAAAGATTAGCTTACTAAATTAACTGTTCGGAAACTTTATCCTTGGCAACCAAATATGCTATGGTGCCGGCACCTTAGAATCAACCTTATGACAACCAAATTTTCCCAACTTTTCGATGAACAACAACAACACCACATGCTATTATTTTACTTATTCCTTCTGTATAATTGTTCTAAATCATCTAAAGAACACATTTACCGAGGGGATTTAGTTCTAGGCAACTGGTTCTTGATATAATGGCTCTTAAAGGGAAGGCAAAATTTGTATGGGCTTAGGGTGTTGGCACTTGTGTGTGGGAAGGGAGTTTTAGCTGAGTAATATTAAATATATTGCCTAAAGTAGTAAGGTCAGTTACCATATTAGGACTAGTGCCCTGACTCCGGATGGCACTGAAGGTCGATTATAAGGTGCCGGCACCATACTCACAATGTAAGAACAATATTGGCTAACACTATTAGGTAACCTAATGCAACTGTGGGTGTTTACTCATCACCGAAAAGACATTTTTTAATTTTGAAAACCCCTGCTGTAGTATTCTATGGGTCTGAGAGTCGCTAGTATTGAAAAAGTTGCCCCGCTCTGGGCGAATACGGTACCGGTATTTGAGAAGGAAGAAAACTCCTCGCAGCAAGAAGCTCGCATCATCGCGTATTGATTGCCTTTCTCCGGCGTTGCCTCGGGCATAATTAGCAAGACTTACTGGGGTGCCGTCACTCTCACGCCTAGAAAGTTAGTTAGTTAATATACTCGAGTGCTTCTGTTGCCACCAAGCCTCGCTAGAGTACTTATAGATTAGCGAGAACCTTTTGGACAGGAGTGTATATAAACCATGGCGAAGTCCTCCTCCCCTCCCTTCCAGCGATGGTGGCACTTGTCCTTTCTCCTCCATGTATGCCCCCTTTCCCTTTTACGAACTCCCGTGCTAACAAAAGAAAATATAGGCATGATGAAGAGTCCCACGGCATAAAGAGTCTCGCGGATCATGGCCTTCATCCATCCGACTCTTTCATTTTCTTTCCAGCTCATCCGTTTTCCTCCCCGCGGATGTATCAATCAAAAGTGCATTTCCGAACGCTTTTTTCCGAACGATAAAGCCGTTGGAAGTTTTTGATGTTGCTTGACATGTTCGCCTATTGCGCGCCCGCAGCTTATCCCTTTATCGTTTAGACAAAGCCTTCGGATACGCGCCTGAGATCGATGCAGCGCCGGAAGGAATGCGAGTCTGAGAGAGTCAGATGCGCGAAGGACCAGATGCGCGGAGGCTATGGAAAGTGGGAGATTTTTGATGCTTGTCTTTCTTTTGTTAGCACGGGAGTCTGCGGAAGTGAAAGGAGACATACGTGGAAGAGAATGGACCCGTATCGCGATCGACAGAAGGATGGGAGGTTCCGTTGTCTTATGTGTAATCCTGTCTTTACCGTTAGTCAGTTAGAGCGTTGTGTGAGTGTGATTGTGAGCGAGTAGTTGAATGAGAGAAGAGGTTCCCCACTCCTAAGTTGTGCGTTGGCGATCGAAGTCTTTTGTTGCTTACTCTTGGCGTTTTGTTTTGCTTTGCCGTCCTGTTTCGCCGTTTCATCGTCGTCCTAGCCGCCGTTAAGTCATCCACCCCCGTTTTTTAAAAAGCGCCTCCCGCTAGACATGCCGAGCAGCATCAAAGACTTCCAATAGCATTTCCGCCGTGAACCCATAGCGCAGCCGGGAGGTTTTACTCCAATCCTGCGGGCCTCAGGGGGCCTACCGGGTAGGATGGGGGTCCACTAGAGGTCACTTAAAACACACCCGGAGGGATGGACAGTACTCGAGTATAGCATAGGGCATACTTGAGAGGAGGATGCAGCCCGCCATCAATGTGAACCTTTCTTGTTATGACTCATTGCGCCCGGGCAAGAGCAGACTTCTTTTCAATTGTCTGAATTCCTTTATAATCCCCGATGACTTCCATCCTCTCATCTTATGTTCTATTTAGCAATATACACAGCCCTACTCACAAAGCCACTAGACTTGACAGGTCGAACAGATGTAATGCAAGTTGCGAAACTTTATATTACAAGCTTCTATTAACGAACTAAAACCACGGCAGATTACCTTTAGTACCTGTAGGCGAATACTCTAATCTTGTCTAAAATAGGAAGGATACAACTCTATCCTAAATTGAAATATTACATATGCCAAGAACAAATTATTGGAGTACAGCCACACTTTGGCGCTGTGTCAGTACTGCATGTAGAATTTATTCAAGTTGCTTGAATCCATTATATACAGTACTAGGGCAAAAGTATTCGTCTGATGCCCTTTTTACACCAAAAGTGCCCATCTTCACAACCCTCTCTCATTGCACAATTTCTATCAGAATTAGCGAAAATTTGTCCTTGAATTAGAAAACATGTAGATAACATGAAGAAAGTTACAGAATCCTTAAATATTACCAGGTGATGGAGAAAAATTTGTTTTAGTATCTGGTATCGGTTGCCATGTACTTTTTTGTATGAAGCTCCATACAAAAATCCAAGTCACTTTCATACAAGTTGACACAATCATGAACAATGAAGGCGGCTTTGATTCCTTACACTTCTACTTGTAGATGTTTGAATATATAGTGATTCCCTAGCTGATGGAAACATTTCAAGGGTTTTTATATAAGCAGTGTTGAGAATTGTTTATTTAAAAATGTCCATTTTTGGTGTAAAAAGGGCATCGGACGAGAACTTTTGCACTGGGACTTTACTTGTAGGAGATATAATTCCTTGGGGATTCCTGGTCTGAGCGATGATTAAGAATTTTGATTCCTTAACAAAAATCTTGTTTCTATAAGCCTAGAAATATACATATAAAGGGAGTTTCCACTCCCCCTGACAACTTGAGGCTAAGGGCCTGTTGAACTATCCGTCTAGTTTAGAGATTTTCATGTGGAAACTAGATGGTGGCATCTCAACCAGCATCAGATCCCAATAGGCGTGGCACCACTGTTTACCTACATTTGAACCGTCATATATTCTGGCTGCTAGACGGTCAAAACAAGACACTGCTCAAGAGGTCGTCTTGCTACCTCTGTCTAGCAACACCACCACAATGCCCTCACCTGCCACTGGCGCAATCACAAGGATAGCTACCAATCAGCTCTATTTTCCTTAGGCAATCAACAATTACCTTTCTCATTATCCAGTGTGGGTTCAGAGAAACAATTTCCATCTTGCATTTGCAAGGAGGTAATGTTCGTTGGTCCAAAATCTGCTGTTGATAATTGAAATCTACATGGTTGCACACCTCACATTTGTTTATCAAAATTTCCACACTAAACCATAGTAAATAGTATATTAGGTAAACCCCCAACCAGCTATTTTCCCTACACATCTCTCACTGTCTAACTTTCCTTAACGGTCGGCCCCGTCTCCGGTTGCTAGACGGCCGTCTATAGGTAAACGGGCCCTAAAGCTCATCAAAGTTCATCATTCGCTCCTGATCAAGTTAGCACCAAAGGTTTAAGTAGCATACTATTCCATTCAATACAGTTTGGCATGAAACCCTACCGCAAACTTTCCTGGTCTCATTTTTCAGCCTTGTGTACAAAAAAGGGCTTTTAAACTACAATGGAGGCACAAGAGTCAATATTACACATGGTGTACAGCCTAAGGAAAGGAGAGGAAACCCAATTTTAGATTTTTAGACCTAGGATTAACCTCGGAATTGTGGAATAGAAAATTATGGATCTAACTCAGCTTGTAGCAGGATCCTACTACACATAATCCTCTCCATAGACTACCAAACCTCGTATTTCAAGTTAGGTTTTTGCTAAGCTATCTCCTAATATCTGCAGGTCCGCTACCCCTAATCCACTTGTTATATGGAAGCTTAACCAACTCTTTCTGCAACCTGGCGTCTTATGGTAAGAGAAAAGTTTATCCTAAGTCAAATAATATAGTGCAAAGCACTACCCTTGCGGATCGTACCATCAAATTGTAATTTGTGTTCCGTTGTCAGTAATACAATGCCGTAAAGGAATGTTTTTTTTTAAAAATTAAATAGGGCTAGGGCTTGAGCTGCAAATATAGACTGGGATTAATGGTGCAGCATAATGTGGGTATATTACCCTTCAACCTTAGGACTTAGCTAACCAACTACGCATAGTATTTTATTACACCTTCAGGTTTTATGGGTATGATAGGTTTCGGAGCGAGTCTGGGGTGTGGTTGTCCACGGTTAGGGCCCCCCTTTTGTTGATATTTTAATACATACAGAAAGCCTTCTGCCAGTGTGCAGCGTTTCGAGTAGTGGAAACTTGCATATCCTCTAGGGAAAGAAAGGAAGGAGAAGGTAGATTTGGTAGTGGAGGTACTTTGTCTCAATTGTGATGCCTAAGGCGAAATAGGGGAGAAGAAGGCTATGATGCCTTTGGTATTAGTAAGGAGAAGGGCTATCTCACAATCGGTGAATAGGTGAGTGGCCGTGGATGGGTAGAAGAAAGAATAAAAGGGAAAAGGCGAGAAAGGAGAAGAAAAAAACTCCCCAAACTCTATTAATCGCGCACCATAAATTCTGCCCCGTCTATGTCTGCAGTGCACCTGCTCTCATGTGTATAGTATATGTACCTAAGGTAATTCATGTCTATATTTATGAAGCTTCCATCCCCCCCTCTTACAATATAACGTGGTTGCTGTTAGAGTTATGAATACCACACGTAGATACAAAGTCAATCGCTGACGGGTATGAGATAGGTTAACCTAATGGGTATGAGAAGAAGAAAGAAATTTTAAAGGGTGTACAGATAGAGAGAAGGAATTATAGGAATATGCTAATAGGGGACGGATATACAAAGATTGGTTAGAAAAAAGCCATATAAAAAGGCAACAAGAAATGGGAAAGGTGTTAGGGTGAGTGAGGGGGACCAAAGAGATAAAGATTCCAGGCAAATGACCCAAAGGCCTAACACCGGCAGTAATTTGTCGATCCAGGTGCAGAGAACTGGCTGTGACGGGCGTAGTATTTTGTCTCACAAGGTTTGTTCCCCTGGTGGGAGGGTCTAGTATATCGGGGGGTGCCGGGCTTGACCCTTGGATGCCCAAACCTACTTGTACATTAGGAAGAAGGTTCCGATACTCGAGATGGCTCGGGGGGTAGAGCTCTTTTAATAACCAGCTTTCCGGGTGTTTGGGAATCAAACTCGCGGTTCCCACAGCAGCCTTACGATTCCCTCATGCCCATACGTAACGGCCCACGAGAGTGGTGTTAGGTTCCACTTATCCGCAATATGGGGGTTGACACCGTCCAGTTCCAGCAGCGCGACCACAACCCCCACATGCCCATTTGCGGCAGCAAACGAGAGCGGTGTTCGGCCGTCCTCTGTATCAGCTGTGTTGGGGTCGACGTCCCCCCGCTCGAGCAACATCCTGACGACCCCCACATGTCCATTCTCGGCAGCAAACGAGAGCGGGGTTCGGCCGTCTTCCGCGTCAGCTGTGTTAGGGTTGACGTCCTCCCGCTCAAGGAGCATCCCCACGACCCCCTCACGCCCTTTCTGGGCGGCCCTCGAGAGCGGTGTTCGGTTTGACTTATCCGCTTTGTCGGGATTGACTCCCCCCTGTTCTAGCAGCATCCTGACGACCCCCTCATGCCCATTCACGGCTGCGCCAGAAAGCGGTGTTCGACCATGCTCGTCGGCTGTGTTAGGGTTGACGTCCCCCCGCTTGAGGAGCATCCCCACGACTCCCTCATGTCCATTCTCGGCAGCCCACGAGAGGGGTGTTTGGCTCCATCTATCGGCTTTGTCGGGACTGAGGTCCCTCCGTTCCAGCAGTACGCTCACAACTCCCTCATGCCCCCTTCTAGCAGCCCAAGCGATTGCTGTGTTACCATTAAAATCAGTTGCCTGTACGTCCCATTTGCCCGACTCCAATAACGCAACTGTTATTTCCACGCATCCGAGGTATGCGGCGCCATGAAGCCCGGTAAATCCTCTAGGGGTGCCTTCACGATCAAGGGGCGGGTTCCAAAGGCCCACCCCGCGCAATAATAGTATTTTCGAAGATATGTGGTTGTCGTATCCATCAAGTAGTTTCAACGCAAGAGTTTTCACACTTTCAGTGGTTTCGCGCCTAGCATGTGTACCCCAGTAGCAAGAAGCATATTCGACAAAAGGGGCAGTTGCTGGGACGGAAGGAAGGGCTGGTGAAAAGTCCCTCACATGCAGGAAATTCAGGTAAGTCAAACAGACAGCAGCGATCATCGAGTGGGGCTTAAGGTAAAGGTTGGGGCTATTGAAGAGGTGCTCTTGCAGAGTGTAGTGGACAAGCTGGACGATAGAAGCAGAGGCGGACGAGGACTTCTTGACAGTGACGAGCCCCAGAGAGCATGACAGCAGTGTTTCAATTGCAGGAATATTCCGAGTATCCAAGTCGATCGATCCTTCTTCTACACCCAGGGCATGGCATAGCTCGTCAACTTGCAGTGGCCGCTCCGCATACGCTACCCACATTAAAACCTCCATACCGAGTTTTGCTCTCATTCTTGGCTGCATCCTTATTCGTGATAAGGTTGCGGCGTAAGCATCTCCCAGACCCTCCCCTTTGGTCATCTCATCAAGCTTCTTTCTTCTGTGGTAGAGGGTAACCTCGCTCAGGATTGCGTCAATGTTTAATGAAACGAGAAGGAAACTAGACACTACCATTAGCGAACCCTGCCTCGGGCCTCCACTTGGAATGTATTTGATATTTTTGCTTACATTTCCGAGACTTTCTCTGGAACGATTCTCATAATATCTGCCCGCAATTCGTCATCCATCGCATAGGGATCAGTGTCACCGTCCAGCCTCATCTCCAGATAACTCTTAATATCCCCATGCGTAGGGCTCAGGGGTATCCTGACAATCTCGACAAAACATCTCACGATTTCGTCGTCGATATTGGGCCTGGCAGTAAGGAATACTCGCATGTTTGGCGACACACGAACAATTTCCCGTAGTGAGTCGAGGAGCTCCCGTCGGTGCTTCGCAGCGCATTCGTCTAAAGCATCGACGCATATAAATATCCGTGGTAGTGATGTAATAGCCCTTTTTAGCGTTTCTACTATATCGGGAAGCCGGAGGCCTCGGCCGCCAAACTCTGTTTTGGCCTTCTCAAACGCCTCCCTTATATACTCCGGGATACCTTCTGTGCTGGCTAGTTGCTTGAGGATGGCACCCAACATATTCGTGGTAGACTGTTCCTGTTGGGAAAGGAAATCGCAGTATAGTCCCACAACTGCAATGTCTTTACCACTAGCCTGATCGCATAGACTATCAATAACTAGGGAACTATTATTTGCTGCTCGTCAGCGACATCTACACTGTCTTTCTCCAGACAAGAGTCCTTCCTACCTAACATAAGTTTTCCCCACCCCGGGATTCCCGTAACAGAACAATACTGGTTCAACACAACCATCCTCCGCATCACGCCATTTTCTGAACTCGTTGGTTTCTAGCACCCAGTTTCCTACGCCATCAAGTCGGTCGACTCTCACACCCCGGTGCCTTTGCTGTGGTTCGAGCGGCGATAGCCACTGAAGAATTTGATCCCACTCGTCGTCTATCTCTGTGGCGAAGTTGACAAAATTGTTGAACGGGCTGATAGTGTTGAATGAGTTGATATTACTGGCTACCTGCGTGTGCCAGGACGACATCTGGGCTATCGTCTGTTATCTGAATTTCTTTTATGGTGATAGTTGGAGAGGGATCTTGTGAAGTGAGAATCCAAGTCTCCTTAGAACTAGGCGGTATGGTATCTCTAAGACGCGAGGGAAGATAGTAGTAACTTATAAGGCTCTTGCGTAGCGTAAGCATGCGCCGGTTCCACCCTTGTGGATAGAGTTTAGAAAGGCCTCGATAGAGGCCGGTTCACAATTTTTTCTTTGCAGATGTGCCGGAACCTGGGGCAAAAAACAAGGCTGATCGGCATCAGATGATCAGGTTGGGTGGAAAATGCCATTTTCCTGCATCACATCCTGCACTCGTCGCTTAGGGTACCGTACGGTACATGGAGGGAAAATTCTCTACCAATTAAGATTTTTGGGAGCGCGATTGACCCTAGCGTTCTCGATTGTGAGAGTTGGTCTCTTGCATTTCTGTACCCGTAACTACTTTCCTAAATAAGATGGCGAAAAGCGGGGCCCGGAAAATGGAGGAGGGAACTTGGTGATTGACGGCACCGCAACATAATATTGGTCAGTTTTCGGACTTGGCTGGAGGGCTCATGCATAGTGCTTTACCGCTCCCGCTGGGATGGTGTGTATGATAATGAGTCAGCTTTTGGAACGGGTTCTGACTCTAGTTTCCCACTCTTGAGGCGCTGAACTTGTTGAGCTCCTGATACTTTAAAAGGCTACCGCAAGGCTTTCCGAGGAGCGGGGACTTGCAAAAACTGCGAGGAAGTGTAAGTGGGAGGGAGTAGATTTAGTGGCAAAGGTACTCGAGTACTGTGTTTTACAGCGATTTGCAAAGGTTTTGTCCCAGGAGCGGGAGAGTTTGAATTTTTTTTGTTCAATATTAGTGGGATAGACTATTGTATACTATACGTGTTAAAATATTCACGAAGGTTCCATATCTTCAACACTACTACGGCACTGGATGTTTGGATGAGGAGAGTTAGGTTATGGAAAGGGTTGCGGAACATGGGAGTTGAGACGATGGTTGTTAGGACGAAAGGTTAGCTGCAGCGGAGATGTTTTGGGATGTTGTAGGAATACGCACAAGAGGTGCTAAAGGTTTGGATCTAAGGTTAGTAGGAAGACGGAACAAATAAGTGTCGCACTATGATGATAGCGAAACTGGCAAAGGTATCAGGAATGTTCGGACAGGGAAAACTCTGTAAGTAGTTGAAACGAAGCCAAGGGATAGAGGGACGAAATATGTTTGATGGTTGTGAGTGTGCATTGGAAAGAAAGAGAAGGTGATGGAAGAGAAGTCTTGAGCGAAGATGAGGAAGAGTTTTTCCTGTATGAGAGATTTGTGTATATATAGGACGCTGCTGGCAGCACAGAAAGAATAAGGACTGCAATACCCTCTCTCTCGATCATAGCCTATTTACTTTAATACGAACTGTGGTAAGAACATATGTGTTGGGAAAATTGGGGCGAGGTCAACCGGAAATTACAAGTACAAAGGTAAATTCTATGCAAAATTTGGTATACTCTCTCGCCCCACACGCCCCAATACATACAGTCTTACCATAGCTGATACAGTGCGCGCTAATTTATCCCACTAATATTGAGCAAACAAAAAAAAAAACACCTTTCCCACCCTTGGACAATACTTTTGCAAATCGCTATAAATCTGATGTTCAAAGTGATATAGGAGGGGCGGAGACTCTGGCACAAATTAAAGATTCAGAAAGAGTGACCTTGATATCTATGTTGCAACCATGTATTTTGTTTGTCACCTCTTCCTAATCTTTAATTTGCGCCCGAGTAAGTTAGGCTCTATTAACGACGTGCCATAAAGTCTTCTCCGCTGATCCCTACAGTGCACTTGGTCTCAACGTGTATAGTATATGTGTCTACTGTGATTTGTATCTATATATCTGAAGGTTCTATCCTCCACCCTTACAATAAAATCTGGTTGCTGTTGGGGGCATAGAAATACACCAACAGCGCACGGATGTAAACAAAATTTGCTAAAAGAGAAGCTATACAATAAAGTAATAAGACATGGCAAAGGTGTTAGGGTTATTTGAGGAAACAAGAGGATAGCAAGAGATTCTAGACAAATGATCTAAAGGTTTAACATCCGTAGGAACTTGCCAATCCATGTGGTAAGAGATGGCTGTGGCGGGCAAAGGATTTTGTTGCATTAACTTTGTTCTCCTAGTGGGAGGGTACATCTGCTAGATAAAGAGGGAAGTGTCGGGTTTTATCATTGGATGTCAAGGCTGCGGGCTCTTTGGGAAGGAGGCCACTATAATGTAGAGGGTTCGGGGAAGAAGAGCTTTTTTGATTGCAGGTTTGGTGAGTGTTTGGGAGTTAAATAGACAGCTCCGGCAGCAGCTTTATGATTCTCTCATACCCGTACCCGAGAGCTCACTAGAGCGGCATTAGGTTCCACATGCCAGAATTGATGTTGTCCCATTTCAGCAGTATGCTCGCAGCCCCTCATGCCAGCGAGAGTCTTGTTTGGCCACACTCGGTGCCAGCTATGTTGGGATCAACGCCCCCCGTCCACGCAGTATCTTGGCGATCCCCTCGTGCCCATTCACGGCGGCACCAGAGAGCGGTGTTCGGCCATACTCGTCAACTATGTTGGGATTAACGTCGCTTCGTTCCAGCAGCGTCCTTACGACCCCCTCATGGCCATTCACGGCAGCGCCAAAGAGCGGTGTACGGCCATACTCGTCAGCTGTGTTGGGATTGACGTCGCTCCGTTCCAGAAGCGTCCTTACAACCTCCTCATGCCCATTCACTGCAGCCCACAGAAGGGGCGTTTGGCTCCACTTATCCGCTTTGTCGGGATTGACATCGCTGCGTTCCAACAGTACCCTCACCACCCTCTCATGCCCCCTCCTAGCAGCCCAGGCGATTGCCGTGTTACCATTGAAATCAGTTGCCTGTACATCCCATTTATTTGACTCCAACAGAGCAGCCGTTATTTCCACGCAACCGAGGTATGCAGCGCCGTGAAGCCCGGTGAATCCTCTGGGGGTATTTTCTCGATCAAGGGGTGGGTTCCAAATGCCCACCCCGCGTAATAACAGCATTTTGGAAGATATGTGCTTATCGTATCTAGCGAGTAGTTTCAACGCAAGAGCCTTCACACCCTCAGTGGTTTCGCGCCTAGCATGTGGGCCCCAGTAACAAGAAGCATATTCAACAAAGGGGGCAGTTGGCGGGGCAGAAGAGAGAGCAGGCGAAAAGGCTTTAACATGCCGGAAATTTAGGTAGGTTAGACAGACCTCCGCAATCACCGAGTGGGGCTTAATGAACAAGTTAGGGTTATGAGAGAGGTACTCTTGTAGAGTGTAGTGGACAAGTCGAACAATAGACGAGGACTTCTCCACTGTGACAAGCCCTAGACAGCATGCTAGTAATGTTTCCATCGTCGGAATATTTCGAATATTCAAGTCGGCAGATCCTTCTTCTACACCTAGGGCGTGGCGTAACTCGTCGACACGTAATGGCCGCTCCGCATGCGATACCCACATTAGAACTTCCAGGCCGAGTTTCGATCTGCTTCCGGGCTGCTCCTTCATTCGTGATAAGGTTTCCGCGTAAGCGTCCCCCAGACGCTCCCCCTTAGTCATCTCATCAAGCTTCTTTCTTCTCTTATGCAGAGTCATCTCGCTCAGGATTGCATCCATGTTCAGAGAAACAAGAAGGAAACTAGACACTACCGTTAGTGAACCATCCCTCGGGCCTGTATTGGACACTTCGATATTCTTGCTTACATTTCCGAGATCTTCGCCGGGATGATTCGCATAATATCCGCCCGCAATTCATCATCCATCGCGTCGGGATCATAGTCGCGGTCCAACCTCATCTCCAGATAACTCTTAATATCCCCGTGTGTAGGGCTGAGAGGTATCCGGACCACTTGGCTAAAATATTTCACGATTTCTTTTTCGATATGGGGCCTCCCAGTAAGGAACACTCGCGTATTTGGGGACACTACGACAATTTCTCGCAGTGACTCTAGGAGGTCCCGCCGGTGGTGCTGAGTGCATTCGTCTAAAGCGTCGATGCACACAAATAGCCGAGGTAAGGATGTAATAGTCTTCTTCAGAATATCTACCATATCGCGAAGGAGGAGACCTCGACCGCCAAACTCTCTTTTTGCCCTCTCAAAGGCCTCCCGTACTTGCTCCGGGATTCCACCTCTACGGACCAGTTGTTTGAGCATGGAGCCCAACATGTTTGCAGTGGATTGTTCCTGCTGGGTAAGGAAATCGCAGTACAGCCCCACGACGGCAACGTCGCTCCCCGCCTGATCGCATAGACTATCAATAACTAGGGAACTACCGGTATAATTTACTGATCATCAGCGAAATCTGCCTTGTCCTTCCCGAGCCGGGCGCTTCCTACCTGACATAAGTCTTCCCCACCCCGGGGTTCCCGGAGCAGAACAACACCGGCTCAAAATAGCCATCTTTCGCATCACGCCATTTCCTGAACTCCGTGGTTTCTAGTATCCCATTTCCCACGCCGGGAAGTCGCTCAGTTCGTATGCCGTGGTGCCGTATTTGTGGTTCAAGTGGCGATAGCCACCGGATAATTTGACGCCCCTTAGCGTCTATATCTGTAAACAAGTTGATATTATTGAAGGTGTTATTGTTCGAGTTGATAGTATTGAAGGATTTATTGTTCGAGTTGAAATTACCGGTGATCTGCTGCTGCGGAGACGACATCTGGGCTATCGCCTATTTTCTAAGTTGCCCTGTTTGGGGGGGGGGGAGTTAGAGAAGGATCGTGTGCACAGAGAATCTAACTTCTCCGGAAACTAGAGGGGTTCTCCACGACTGAAGAATGAGGGGGTGGTAATTTATGAACCTCTGGCGTTCCACAAGTATGCATTGACTATACCATTGTGGGCGATACTTAGAAAACTCTCGGCAGACGCCCTTTCACCAATGGATTTTGCTTGCAGATCCGTCTTAGAACCCACAAAAACAAAACGAGTTTAACTGTTTTCAATCGTTTGAAGGACGCCACCCCCCTGCATTCTAGTTCCCTGCCACCTATTAAAATCTATCTGCTAAGACTAATCTCTGCTCATTCTCTGCCTTTCAATAGTTTTATTTGTTAATGCCACATGCTTTAATTCTACATTTAATCTCGGGTCTAAGTTTGTTTGAGGGGGGGGATTTTAGTGAGTGTAAGCGAAGCTATCGCTTAACATCGCAACGAGCGCACGAAATAATTGCTTGTAAATCATCTAGGGGTAGCTCTCACAGCTTCCGGCGGGGGTGTCAAATAAATGCGAACACTTGTACCTCGCAACTAAGTACCTTAGCTTAATACTAGCAATAATAATTCGGCAATTTTAATAATAATAAAAATAAAATACACTTAGCCTTGCTCCTAGAGCGAAAGGGTGCTGCTATCGAGGTAAAAGATTGGCTGTCTCATTTGGGTCTGGTGGCTATCGAAGTGCTTTCACCAATTTTCAGCTAGGTACAACCACCGGGTGGAAAGTCTTGGCACCCCCCCGCTTTGAAGATAGCACAGTAAGGACAAAAATCGTGAATACAAAACAAAAGCAAAACATAAAATTTTAACAAAGATATCAAAGTAATGCAGA
>Ga0307507_10002967_pt1 | contig 34053 bp, 6 predicted proteins | sample 7_EM_MG_FD_207223 | JGI IMG/M metagenome (GOLD analysis project Ga0307507, IMG submission 207223) | Populus trichocarpa ectomycorrhiza microbial communities from riparian zone in the Pacific Northwest, United States - 7_EM | ecosystem: Host-associated > Plants > Roots > Unclassified | place...
CCAAATAAAGTGCGGGATACTTATTATAACTATAACCGCCTAATAATAAAACCAAACTAATTCTTTACTAAGTTCTAGACCTAGTTCTTATACCTAGTAGGCGAAGGCCAGGTTCCCCCTAAAAACTACTATTTAGACCTATATAATAAGCTAACAGTCTAACTATAAAAGAAGATCGCGGTAGCCTTAAATAACCTACTAACCTACTAAAGACTTGCAGCCTAATATTTATTACTAGATTTAGAACTAAAATAAATTAATGCTTGTTTTAATTAACTAAAGGGGTCCTATAGCAACCAAAATCTACCTACTATATTAACGGGAGCTAGCGTTGGAAAACAAACCATAACCGCCCTTATACTAAAAGCGGTTATAACTACCTACCCTTAAGCCTTGCCTAACTTATTACGTACTATACCTTTAGTTAATGCTTGTTATAATACCCTAATTAACCCTGCTATAGTCACATGCTTTAATTGCGGAAAGGATAATTACTTTACTATATCCTACCTAGAGCTAAAGGATATAGGTAATATTAAGGAGATAGAGGAAAAAGAAACGTCTAATAAGTTAGAAAAAAAAGAACCATAGGAAAAGACTCACCCCTAAGGTATTCTATTAATCTTAAAGAGATTAATCTAAGTTAGCTAATAGGTGGAAAATACTTTATAGTTCTATATATAGTATCTTAAAATAGATATGGAGTTAATATAAATGCCCTTATTAACATTAGAGCAAATGACTTTACCTTTATAAATACTGCTTATATAAATAACGTTACTAAGTTCTTAAATATAAATGCTACCTAACTAGAGAAGCCTATTTAAGTAAAAGGCTATAACGGCCAAGCCGGTAAGCCAGTTACCTATATCTTAAAGCTATATATCGCTATTAATAGACAACGCTAGTTTAGCATCCCCTTCTATATCCTAGACCTAAGGGTCCTATAATATAATCCTTAGCCGAAAATAGATGTCCTACTTTAATATTTAGTTAAATATGCGATAAAGACAGTTTATCTAGCCAGAGAATAGACTAAAATTACCCTTCTTTATTAGAGAAATTTAGACCGACTATAAGATATTAGCCGTAAAGGCTAACCCTATTTATTAATAGGATGTTAGAGACCGTAACCTAGCCTTTACTTAAGAAGATGCCCGTCGTAAGGCCGGTAGGAATTCTATACCAATAATAATACTCCCCTAAAGCACTGTAGTTAAGGAGGACTCTACTTATAAAAGTAGAATGGATAGTAACATAGATAACTTTTAAATTATAAAGATCCGGCTAATATGGAAGAGGACGTACTAATAGGATATAAAAGATAACCTTTAGAAGATGTAGTAAGAGCTAAAAGAAGTAAGAATAACGCTAATATATTAAAAGCCCCTAAGGCTATGGACATCCCTACTACTATATAACATCCCTATAGTAGATATTACGGCAATTAGTGCTATAGGTTTTCACTTTAATATATATTAGAAGGATAATAAAGTCTTTATAACTAGCTTATATAAAATTAACCAGATTATTAATAAGAAGGAAGAAGGGCTAGTAAAGGAAACTAATAAAGAACTAGTTAAGCGCCTTCTCCCTACTTACCTCTTAAATTATAGAGACGCGTTCTTAAAAGCAGCTTTAGATATACTGCCCCCCTACTAAACCTATAATTATAAAATTTAGCTAGAGGCCGATAACTCTTTAGGCTATAGCCCCCTTTACTAGCAAACTATGGAAGAACTAAAAGCTATAAAATAGTACTTAATTAACAGCCTCTATAAAGAGTTTATTAAACTAAGTTAGGCCCCTTTTACTTCCTCTATTCTATTTATAAAGAAACCTAATAAAGGCCTCCGCTTCTACATTGACTATTAGAAACTAAACGCCATTACTTAAAAAGATTATTACCCTCTCCCCATAATTAATAAGACCCTTATATGTCTAAGCTAAGCTAAAATCTTTATAAAGCTTAATGTCTGCTAAGCTTTTTACTAAATTAGGATAGACCCTATATTAAAGAATCTAACAATATTCTGTACCTGCTACGGTTCTTATAAATATAAAGTCCTTCCTTTTAGACTAATAAATGGGCCAGCCACGTACCAACGGTATATAAATAATGTTCTTTTTAACTACTTTAACAAATTCCACACGGCATACTTAGATAACATTCTTATATACTTAGACAATAAACTTAAGCACTAAGTTCACGTTAAAAAGGCCCTAGAAAGGCTGCGGGATATAGGCCTATAAGTTAATACTAAAAAAATATATATTCGGAGTAAAACAAATAAAGGACCTTAGGTTTATCGTTAGTATAAAAGGAATTAAAGTTAACCCTAAGAAGGTTAAGGTGATATGTAATTAGAAACCCCCTTATATAGTAAAAGGTATCTAGTCCTTTCTTAGCGTCTATAACTTCTACCATTAGTTTATCCATAACTATAGGGTTGTAGCTAAGCCTCTTATATAACTAACTAAGAACGACACGCCTTTTATTTTTAATAATAATTATATAGAAGCTTTTAAGGAGTTAAAGGACCGACTTACCTCCTCTCTAATTCTTCGTTACTATAACCTAGACCTTAAATTAATATTAGAAACAGATGCCTCTAACGGAGTAGTAATAGAGGTTCTCTTACAGTTATACCTAGATGGCGAGTAGTATCCTATTATATTTTTCTTAAAGATAATAGCCCTAGCTGAGTATAACTACGAGGTATATAATAAGGAAATGCTAGCTATTATATAATTGTTATCCCAGTAGCGCGTAGAGCTTAAAAGCATAGACTTTTAGATTAAAGTCTATTCTAATCATTATTACGGACGCTTTAAGTACGATGTTATGACTACTTAGAGAGGAGTCGGAAGAAGCTAGTTAGTTAATATAGGCACGGTCCAGGATGGAACCCGTAGAACTATATAACGAAGAATAGTAAGCGAGTCACGTAATGTTGTACGCAGAGTACGCGGTATATAAACGGAACGTACGTATAACACGTATAACATGTACTTTACGTATAAGGAGGATTTCTTAGGAGTAAGGATGTGTATTTAAAGGATCACAGTCCCTACCTAGATGGTTTCTTTTCTTATAGTAAATCTTAGAATATAATTAGAGTTAATCTATTAGGAAACTACTCTACCAGTTGTTATTATTATTGTTATACTATTAACTTCCTGTTTACCTACACACCTAACCCATTAATAAGTCCACCGTGGTATTTCCTATAAGGCTTCGTTACATATTTACTACCTAGTTATGGTATTAACAAAGTTAAACAGTATGCCACTAAAAGCGCAAGTCACGACGCCATTAAAGGCACCGGTTATGACACTATCTATAGTAGCTACGACCTTAGGAACAGGAGGAGATACTAGTATGGAAAATACTAATTCATAGCTAGTTACGGTGGGTTAGTTATAAGAAATGGTTAATTAATTAATAGACAATAATTAAATACTTAAAGATTAAATTAATGGCATTAGAGTAGCTAAGGTTAAGTTACTATTAATTAAATAATTCGCAGGAGAGAAGTTAAAGCTTAAGGGATTCCTTATATAAATACACTTTAAGGTTATATAAGAGGGGGCTAAGTTAGTAACACCTATGGATTAAGTAGCGTATGCAGGATTATTCCTAACTAGAAGAGCACTTAAGTGGTTTAAACCTTACCTTACTAAAATCTAAATAAATAGAATAACAACTACTAATTAGGAAGTATAGTTTATATTTACTAACTAGAACAGGTTCGCGGAAAGACTAACGCAGATATTTAAAGACCTAGAAGCAACAACCACAGTAGAAAGAAAACTTCAAAACCTAGTATAACGCACTTTAGTAATTAAGTATATAACACAGTTTCAGATACTTATAATATAGGTTAAATAGAATAATAGGGCGCTTATAGCATAGTATAAATAGGTACTTAAGGCTAAAGTCTAGGATATAATTATCCTAATAGAAGATGCGGAAACTCTAAAGGAGTTAATAGATTAATTAATAAAGATTAATAATAGGATCTATTAGAGGGAACAAGCTAAGAAAGGGCAAGATAGAGTTCCTTAGTTGTATAAGGCGCAGAGTATGCAATAATAGACATAAAGTTATAAACTATAAAATAGTGGACCAGAGCTAATGGACCTAAGCGGTACCAAAGAATCCAGATAATAAAATAAAAAACTATAGAAACCTAGAGGTTAAGGATTAAGTAATTATAAAACTAAAGAGCAGAGGCTAAACCAAGGATCTTAACAGTAAAAGACATTTAGGCAAACTCTATAATAAAAGTAATGTTTTAAAGATAGAGCTTGCATAAATTATAGAAAACAAGGTCACTACGCAAGAGACTATAGAGGTAGTTAGAACAACTATATAGTAAAAGGAACTAAGCAAGGTAAACCAGGACTAGTAATATAAAGGTTACGAGGTATAAAGAAATGTTCCATTAAACACTTTACGTTTTGCTACAACAACGTATACCAAATTTATAAGGACACTAAGTACGGCGCAAGCTATTAGCTATAAGAGCCAGAGTTAAGAGGACTTAAAGGAACTAGAGAGTTAAATAAAAAACAAGATCAACTCTATAAGCTAGATTAAGATGTCACAGTAATATACGGACAAAGATCAGCAACAATAACAATAAAGTTAGAGTACTTATTAATTAGCAGTAAGAAGGTAGAAAAAAAGGCTAATTAGGGGCACTTAAACCTTAATAACGCAATAAAAGCAGAGACTGAGACCACTATAAAACGCGGTTTAGTAACGGACATTATAACACTATTAGATACGGCATCCATCACTTTATAAAATGGAAGGAGCAATATCTATAAATAATTAAGCAAGTAGATAACTGCTAGTGCTAGCTTACTACTTAATAAAGGCAAAAGGCCACAGGCTTAAGATTCTTAAGAAGAGATAAAAGACGCTTAAGATTCTTTAGAGGAGATAAGACATACCTAAGGACCCACAACGGACGAAAACCAATGGGAAAGGGCAGCAGCTTAGTTTAAAAATAAGTAAATAAGCACGGGACGTAGTTTTCCCAAGGCACAAGACTCTTAAGACAAGATAAGTAAGATTTAAAATTCTTAAGACAAAATAAGAACACTAGTAAAGCCTAGTTGGACTAAGGCAGAAGTAAGGCTTAAGAAAGAAGCAAGCTTAGGACTAAGTAGTCCTTAGAACTAAGAATTTAAAGAATAAATAAGGTCTATAACAATTCTAGGTAAACAAAGTATTCAGCCTAAAGAATACAAGGTCGACATAACAGTTAAGAAGTATAAAAACTTTAGTAATCTATTTAGGAGACAACAATCTAAGGAAACTATGGATAAGTTTAGGCATTAAATTATTATATAGCAAGAGCAAAAACTAGATTAGAGATCTAGTATGCTAAGTTATTTAAGGGACAGAGCACCCATATAAAAGGTTACTAATAGGCTAAGGGTAAGTACACCTAGAGCTAAGTGGCTAAACAAACTGGAATAAGAAGAGGATCTAGGGATTCTAACCAGATTCGCAAAACAATACATAAAAGGCTGTTATTAAGCAGTAATAGAAAGATACTTCCTTACGGATAAGTCGTATACACTTATAGAGCTGTACCAAAAGTGGTATAGGCAGCAACACAACGATAAGTAGGAAGATTTCTATATATAGCTAGATAAGAAGGTTATATCCAATAAAGCCATAACAGAGCAATAGATGAGTCACATTAAAGGCGCATTAGTAATAACGTTAAAAGATCTAGAAAAACAGGCTATAGACTAGAGAGAAATAATATAAGTAGCAGTACCAGCAAACAATACAGCAATGTTTAGATTAATATAGGAGAGGCTTAAACTAAAGCCTAAGGATAAGGCATAAATTGACCTAAAGCACCCAGCGTATTACACATTGGCGTGGATTGCATATATAGATAATATATACAGTATGCATAGAGTACTAAAAGATAAACATTACAAGTACCTAATGAGGATGTATTAGGCACCAGACAAACAAAGGTTTAGAAATACTAAGTATATATATAGCTGGCATTTAGTAGAAGTTTAGGAGTTAGGAGACTTAATACTTTAACTAGGAAGATTCCTTACGGAAGAATGCCTAGACGGATAATAGTAGTGGGAATGCCTAAAGAACACTTATCTATAGTATATAAAGGAAAAGAAACAAACTAAGTATTAGCCTAAGGAAAACCAAGAATAGTTGGGAAAAGGGGAGGCCTATAGAACTAGAGGGAGCTAGTAGTAGAGCCTTAGACCCTTAAAGGAATTTAAGGACAATACCTAAATTTAAGAGTAAGATGGTAAAATCAACAGTTTAAAGCGCTAGTGGATAGTAGAGTAATGAGGAATTACATATTACCAGCAGCAGTAAAAAGGATGGGGTTACTATATAGGCAAAAAGAACACCTATATCCGTTAATAACAATTTCAGGAGACCAGATAGCCTATAGAGGAGGCATTATTAATCTTAAAACAGGACTTATTTAGTTAACTATTAAGGGGAGATAAGTTAAAATGTCTTTTAATATTCTACCATTAGGGAAGGACAAGGCAATACTAAGAATGCCTTAATTACAAAAATACAATCTAAAGATCAATTAGGTTATAGGTTAGGTTAATATTAAGAATACACAATAATATAGAATATAATAACAAACCAAGATAGTATAGTACCAAGTTGGAGCGACATATAAAGAAACTAAGCGAGGCTTAAGTTATATACCAAAGAGATACTATAAGTACGGGAAAAACTATGGAGCCTAGAAGTAAGAAGCTGTTAGAATATATAGTATAGGACTATAAAATAGAATTAGAACTAGGAACTAGTCCAAAGTTCTTTTTAATCTATAAGCTTACTAAAACCAAGTCAGTGGCGCTTAAGGAGTTTATCCAGGAGAACTTACGAAAGGGATATATTAAACCATTGCAATTATTAGTGGGATATCCAGTATTGTTTATACTAAAGAAAAACGGAAAACTTAGGATAGGATTAGCAATGCGCAAATCTTCATAAAGATAGATCTAAGATAGGCATACTATTAAATTAGGATTAAGAAAGGCGATAAATAGAAAGCAGCCTTTAGGTCAAAGGAAGGACTATATAAGCTATTAGTTATGCAGTTTAGACTTATAAACGCACCAGTAACGTTTTAGAAGAGAATTAACAATATATTAGGAGAACACTTAGATGAGTTTATTATAGTATATCTTAATAATATTATCATCTACTTAATGAGCGAGAAGGAACACGAGGAATATATTTAATAGGTTTTAAGAAGACTATAAGAAGAACAGATGCTAGTAGCAATTAAGAAATGCGAGTTCTTTACAAAAAAACCAATTTCGTAGGATTTGTTATTAAGCTAGGAAAAATTAGCATAGACCTAAAGAAGGTAGACGCTATAGTAAATTAGCAAGAACTAGAGAACGTTACGCAGTTAAAATCGTTTTTAGGGTTTTGCAATTACTATAGGAAGTTCATTGTATAATGGGTAAAGAATATTAAACTATTTACAAGGCTTATAAAGAAAGAGGAACCGTGGGTATAGGGCAATAAATAAAAAATATTATTTAAGGAACTTAAGGGATTATTTACCTAGGAACTAATCCTTAAAATCTATTAACTACAGTTAGACATAGTTATAGAAACAGATATATTAGACTTTACATTAGGAGTATATCTACTATAGAGACAACAAGACGGTTGGCACCTAGTAGCGTATTACAGTTAAAAAATAACACCACTAGAACTAAACTACAATATTTATAATAAGGAGTTATTAGGAGTAGTTACAGCACTTAAAGAGTAGAGAACATTCTTATAAGACACAGAGAAACTATTTATGGTTAAGATAGATTATAAGAACCTAGTGTAACAGAACCTTATAGCAGTAACTACGGGGGGTCCTGTCAATAGGCTGGGTATATAGGTATAAACAATAAGTCAACAATATAATAACAACTAGTAGAGTGGTTGCCCAACAGATTAACTCCAATTGTATTCTAAGATTCACTATAAAGAGAGAACTATCTGGGTAGGAACTATAGTCCTTTAAATACACAACCATACGCCTAAGAAACCTCTTCGCTCTATCTACTCTGTTTGCTCTGTTACAGATCTTATAGATTATACAGATTATATAGATTATATTATATAACTTCAGTTACCATTCCTTGTTATATAGTTCCACCAGATCCATCCTAGACCGTACCTATATTAACTAACTAGCTTCCTCCAACTCTTCTCTAAGTAGTTATAATATTATACTTAAGCTGTCCGTAATACCATCTCCCTTCTCTTTATCTTTATCCTTAAAGATTCCTAACATCTTTAAGTTGTCTACTAGAGGTGTAATATCCGTTTAATTATTCTAGTTAATATTATTGCTTATTATGCCTAAAGCATCTTCTTCTTTTTCTACCGCCTAATATGCTTGCACTATGGCTGCCATACTATTACTAGGTAAGATAATACCGTCTCTATATTCTTATTATGCGAAAGAGGGGTTAGTCTATATTACGCTAGCAAGTCCTTTATCTCAACAACCGTTCTTTTGCTTGGAGTGCACTAAAGCGAATATTTAATCATCCTATAACGTTCGCTCTATTTCTAATGCTAAGTGTACGCGTCCTATAACTCTTAGTAGTCTTCAAGTTCCCTAAATAACTTATTATAGGGTCTCACATTTAATCTGCCGCTAAGAAGCTCAATAATAAGCTATTAGTCGCTCTAGTAGAGCTCTGGCGTTCTTGTAACGCTAAGCAAGAGGCTACTAATACTTAGCAACAGGCTTTTAAGTCTTGTCTTACTGCTTCTACTTAGTTAATTCGTCTTAAGAAGGTTTATAAGAAGGTTCATTCTAAGAAGTAGAAACTTGTTTAATAGGGTTTATTTAAGCTAGGTAATAAAAGGGTAGTGTCTCTAAAGATAAAAACAACTCTAAGTAATATAGTAGTTACTCCTCCTAAGTCCCTTTTAGGTAGTTTATCCTTTAGCAATCCTTTTTTAATACTTCCTAACCTGCTCTCTTTTAATACTTCTATACCTTTCCTATAGCGTTCTCTAGGTTGCTTAGTAGTTCCTAGGTAGTCTCACTATAGCCTATCTACTTTACTTTATACTATATTTCATTATCTACGTCCTTATAGCTAACAATTTTTAAAACTTACTATTTATCCTCTTTCTATCCTCTATACATATCTGCCTTATAGACTAGTAGCTCAACACTCCCGTATGCTAGTTCTAGCATTGTAATATATTATATAGGGTAGATTCTTATTTTAGCTAGTAGGTTTAACTTATATATAACTAATAAAATTCTCTCTATAATTTTAAAAGGTTCTAGTCTAACATAGTCTAACTTCTTGCTTAATTATCTACTCTTAAAATTTTTATATAGTAGCCACACTTTATCTCCCTCCTTAAAATCTAGTCCCTTAAATCTCTTAGCATTATAGTACCTTTTTATTCTCTATTATACTAGTTTAGCTATTTCTTTAAGGTCTATATAAAGATTCATTAACGTCTCCGTTCTTTCTTTAGCCGTGCTACTTGTTTTCTTTACTTAATATAGCGATAATAACGTTCTTAGTTTATACCCGTAATTTACCTTAAATAGTAATATTCCCATTCTTTCCTATAGTGTTATATTGTATACAAACTATATAACTAGTAATAGCGATACCAAATTATTCTATACGTAATTAATATAATGCCTTAAATACTATTTTAGTGTCTAGTTTAATCTTTCTATTTATCTATCTGTCTACGGATAATATGCTATTAAGGTTACTACGCAAACTCCCTATTCCGCTAAAAATACCTCCTAGAATACTACTATAAATCTTAGATCTCTGTCTAATATAATCTTACTTAGTGCTCTATGTCTTACAAACACTTCTTTAATATAGATTCTAGCGACATCCTCTACTAATATCTCTTCTATATATACTATAAAGTATCCCCACTTTATAAGCTTATCTACTATTACTAAAATCGCGTTATAATCTTATCCTATAATAGGATCTCTTAACTTTAGTAACTTAACAATAAAGTCCTATAATATGACTTCCTATAGTCTTTCTAGTATTTTAACAGATTGTAGCCCTCCATATAGCTTATACCTTATTAGTTTATTTCTTTAGTAATCTAGACACTCTTTTATAACTTATCTTACTAGTCCCCAGATTCCTTAAATAATATACTCTTCTTAAAGTCTTAACACTAGTCCTATAGACCCATTATGTCCTTATATCTTTCCCTTATAAAATTCTCTTACAAACTCTTCTACAATAGACTTTAGAACATAAGTCGCTTCTTTATTTTTATACTGCTCTAAGTCTAGATCCTCTACCTATATGTTTTAGATCTTCTGCGTCTAATTACTCTCTAGTAACTTATAGACCTAACTCTCTCTAGTCGCTATAATCCTTAAGTAATTATACCTAATTAACCTATCTTAATCTTTTCGTAGTAAAGCCCCTAACAGCTTTTTATCACTTTGGAATTCAGCCTTTCTACTTAGAGCGTCTGCTTTTGCATTTTCAGTACCCTTAGTATACTAAATTTTAAAATAATATTCTGCCAGCATTTCCGCCCATCTAACTTGCCTTCTATTTAGCTCTTTTATTATTAAGAACCTCGTTAGGTTCTTATGGTCCATTTTAACCACAAATAGTTTCTCTATACCTTATAAGAATGCTCTCTATTCCTTAAGTGCTGCAACTATACCTAACAACTCCTTATTGTAGATGTCATAGTTTAACTTAGGTGGTATCATTTTTTGACTATAGTATGCTATTGGATGCCACGCGTCCTAATGCTTTTATAGTAAACATACTCCTAGTACAAAGTCTAACTTATCTGTTTTAACAACCATTTCTAACTTTAGTTAATAGATCTTAAGAACTGGTTCCTAAATAAACAACTCTTTTAGTTCCTTAAATAACTTCTTTTACTCTTCTACCTAAACCCACAGCTCCTCTTTTTTTATTAGCCTTATAAATAGCTTAATACTCTTTAACCACTATACTATAAACCTCCTATAGTAATTGCAACCCCCTAGAAACAACCTTAACTATATAATATTCTCTAGTTCTTGCCAGTTTACTATAGCTTTAACTTTCTTTAGGTCTATACTAATCTTTCCTAGTTCAATAATAAATTCTATAAAATTAGTCTTCCTTATAAAGAACTTACACTTTTTAATTACTACTAGCATCTGTTTTTCTTACAGTCTCTTTAAGACCCACTTAATATATTCTCTATATTCTTTCTTACTTACTAAGTAGATAATAATATTGTTAAGATATACTATAACAAACTTATTAAGGTGTTCTCCTAATACACTATTAATTTGCTTCTAAAACGTCGCTAGTGCGTTTATAAGTCTAAATTGTATAACTAATGGTTTATATAGTCCTTCCTTTAACCTAAAAGCTGCCTTCTATTTATTGCCTTTTTTAATTCTAATCTAATGGTACACCCACCTTAGATCTATCTTTATAAAGATTTACACATTATCTATTCTGTCTTAGATTTCGCTAATTAAGGGTAAAGAATACCTATTCTTCCTAGTAATGCTGTTTAACTGTCTATAGTCTATACATATCCTAAGTTTTCTATTTTTCTTTAGGATAAACAGTACTGGATATCCTACTAATAACTACAACGGTCTAATATATCCCTTTTATAAGTTCTCCTAGATAAACTCCTTAAGTGCCACTAACTTAGTTTTAGTAAGCTTATAGATTGGAAAGAACCTTAGACTTATTTCTGGTTCCAACTCTATCTTATAGTCCCATACTATATACTCTAACAGCTTTTTACTTTCTGGTAACTATAACTTTTTACTATACTTATGGTATCTTTTTAGTACATAACTTAAGCCTTACTTAGTTTCTTTGTACGTCACTCTAACCTAGTACTATACTAACTTGGTTTATTATTGCATCTTATATTATTAAGTATCTCTAATATTAACTTAACCTATAACCTAATCGATCTTTAGATTATATTCCTATAACTAAGGCATCCCTAGTATCGCCTTATCCTTTCCTAATAGTAGGATATTAAAAGACACCTTAACCTGTCTTTCTTTAATAGTTAACTAAATAGGTCCTATTTTAAGATTAATAATACCTCCTCTATAGGCTATCTAATCTCCTAAAATTATTATAAGTGGATATAGGTATTCCTTCTATCTATATAGTAACCCCATCCTTTCTATTACTGCTAGTAATATATAGTTCCTTATTACTCCACTATCTATTAATGCTTTAAACTGCTAATCTTGCCACTTAATTTATAAATTTAGGTGTTGTCCTTAAATTCCTTTAAGGGTCTAAGGCTCTACTACTAGTTCCCTCTAGTTCTATAGGCCTCCCCCTTTCCCAACTATTAGCTGCTAGATCCTATCTATACTTAGTCCTCTCTAGGCCAATACTTAGTTTATTTCTTTTCCTCTATATGCTATAGATAAGTATTTTCTAGATAACTTTACCACTATCTTCCATCTAGGCATTCTTCCGTAAGGAATCTTCCTAGTTAAAGTATTAAATCCCCTTAGCTTTGTACTTCTACTAGGTGCTATCTATATATATACTTAGTATCTCTAAACCTTTTCTCTTCTAGTATCCAATATACTCTTACTAGGTACTTCCGGTTCTTATCCTTAGGTGCTCTATATATATTACTAAAGATGTCTATTCAAAGCGAAGCCACGCCTCCTCCGAACAGCAACATCAATATCTATCACAATCAGCCTTTCGGCTTTTCGCTTTGAAATAAGGCTTATTTGATAGAGAATTTGTTGTTCATTCGTCTTATAGCCTTGATAATGCTATGCCGTACGGCGTTGTGTTGTCGTCGCGATAAAACGTCTTACCCCTTGGAGGATCGCGAAGTTTCGCGTCGCGTCTTTCCACAGCTGTTGATAAGTAGTCTTTCCTGACAATTTTTCCCATAGGGTTTTTAACAGGTTTTAAATTAACGCTTTCCAGCTTCCTCCTTGTCGTTAATGATACCCTACGGGCGTAAAGAGACGACATATATTCCTACTTCTATATTGGTTGTTGGGCGTAGGCCTCGTACCGCGGTACGCGTTATTGGGGGAATGAGTGCGTAATCATCTACCACTGCTTAAGACAGTAGAGAACCTACTGCAAGACAGCAGGCTGAGGCGAGATTACCCTCTCCTTAGGCCTACACCCTACGGGCGCAAAGAGAATATTAGTTGTTGGGCGCAGGCCTCGTGCCGCTAGGTTCTAACGGTACGCGTTGTGGGGGCAATGAGTGTGTAATCATCTACCACTGCTTAAGACAGTAGGACCTACTATTCAAGCAGGCTGAGGCGAGATTACCCTCTCCTTGGGCCTACACCCCCCAATACAATACATTATTCAAAGTACATCTCTGCGAGCAAGTGAATAGAATATATTATCCACATAAACTATCCACAATAGTATATAATACGCTAGGTGCTTTAGGTTAACTCTTAGTTTGTCTTTATCCTTAAGTTTAAACCTATACTATATTAACTTAACTACTAGTATCTCTATTTTGGGTACTAAAATTTACCGCTTACTTTTCTAGTCCCTAGATCCTTCTTCTAGGTCCCTTAACATTATAATTAATACTCCTTTAATATAACTTATATATTTCTCTATAATAGGTTGGTTTTAGATAACTTTTTCGTTTAGCTATATATAAAAGTCTTCCTATTTATTATTATATCTTTGCCTATACCACTTTCCATATAACTGGTTTAGTATATATGGTCTATCTGTTAGCGACTCGGTCAATCGAGGCACGAGCACGGCAAGAAGGTCGCGCAAGCCTATACAATTAGATTGTCTATAAACGAGGATCCAAAGCTAGAGAAAGGAAAGGAGGAGAAGGGCAGCGTCACTCGAAGTCTTATACGATCCTCGGGTTACATAAGCTCACGTAACTCTACGTCTACCATAACGTCTACCATAATCCACCGTTTTCCACTAGCGCCATAACATTACCCCCCCCTCCGAAAAAGCCTGCCCTTAGGCTTTATAGTCCGTATTATACTCATAGGGCGTTCTTATCTTTATACTCTTCTGGTAGCTTATCATCTTTATTATGCTAGCATTCCATCCATTCGTCTAGGTATTTTGGCGGTCCAGGTTTATTAGGGTAACGGCTATAAAAGTCCTAAAGCTTATAGGGGCTACCTATAAAGTTCCATATAGGGTACCAAGTAGGGTCCAGGTCATATCCTTTCCAACTAACATAATACTTTAGCGTTCCCCTTATAAGTTTACAGGCTAGTATTTCTTTAATTTCCCATTTATTGTTGCTATTAACTTAAATTGGTAGGGGCGGTTCATTCTTTTATCTAGGTAGTAGGTTATTTGTAGCTTTCTATAGCTTATCTAGCAAGAAGATAGGGTAGACCTTAATTAAATCCAGAAGCTTTACTTTATAGGAGTTGCCTTTCTTCTTAAGGACCTTATATGGTCCTGCCATCTAATAGTCTAGCTTATAGCTAGGCCGTTCTATTTTCTAGTTCTTTGTTATAACCCAGACCTTATTGCCTATAGTAAAGTCGGGCTTACGCCTATGCTTATTTACCTACTGTTCCATTGATTTCTAGGCCTTTTTTAGGTTTATATAGGCTACTTTCCAGGCTTCTTCTAAGCGTTTAGCGTAATGCCGTGCTTCCTCATAAGATAGTTTTTTACGTACGGTCTGTGGCCCTTCCGGTCTTTCCCAGTTAAAGCTTATATAGGGTAAATACCCTATTTCTAGCTAGATAGGTGCAAATCCTATAGAGTTATAGGGTAGGGTAGCCTAGGTATAGTCTATTATAGGTAGTAGTTCGCTCTAGTTATCCTAAAAGTAATTAACAAAGGGCCGGAGTCTCTGGTCCAAGTATTAATTTATAATCTCCGTCTAACCGTCTATCTGGGGGTGGTATACTATAAAGAGCTTTAGCCTAATACCTAGAATCTGGGTAAACTCGTTCCAGAAGGCCAATATAAACTACGGCTTATAGTCGAACACGATAGTATCTAGTAGTCCGTAAATTCGGTAGACGTAGTGGATATATAGTTAGGCCACCTCTTTAGCATTAATATTCTTGTAACAGGGAATTAAGAACGGGCGCTTGCCAAAGCGGTTAACTAGAATTATAACCATATTATATCCGTCACGGTCTATAGGTAGCTTATAGAAATCCATAGAGATATACTACTAGGGGCGTTCTGGTATTAGGAGTAGTTTTAACAGTCCTAGGGTCTTGTCTCGTAGAATTATAGACCTACAGCAGTTATTACAGTTCCGTATATAGCGGTTAATATCCGTAACCATTCCGGGCTAGTAGTAACGGTTGCCAATAATCTTACAAGTCTTATTTTTTCCTAGGTGGGCCGTAGAGACTTAAGTATATGCTTCGGCAATAATCTAAGTCCGTAAATTCTATTCCTCTGCCACCGCTAGCCGTTTATAGTACTTAAGAAGTTCTTTTTTAAGGGACTATAGGCTAGTAGCATCCTTTACCTTTTCGCGGTACTCCTGTAGAGAAGGGGCCGTACGGTTTGCCTACAGCAGTTTATTAATAAGGTCAAGTTCCATAGTGTTAATAGGGCACATCTTAGCCTTTACAGGGTCCGTATTTAGTTCTGCCTGTATTTAGGGGTTAAGGTGCTCTGGTTATAGCAGCATCTAGGTCTATAATATAATCTTTATAGCAATCTGGTTATCTAGGTCTTATTCGCGCCTTATAAGGGCATCTGCATAGTTGGTTGCGCCTAGCCTATATATAATTAGGAAGTGGAATTAAGACAGAATATCCGCCCAGCGTGCCTACTAGGCCGTAAGGGCCTTTGTTATTATAAAGTATTCTAAGGCCTTATAATCCAAAACCACCTTAATAGGCTTAGGGGTCCCTTCTAGCTATATACACCAGTGCTAAAAGCTAGAGATAATAGCCAGCATTTCTTTGTTATAGATATAGTAGTTTAGCTCGGCATCTATTATAGTCTTTAAATAGTAAGCAATAGGGTACTATTCTCCGTCCAGTTACTTCTAGGAAAAGATACCAGCTATCACACTATCTAAGGCATCAGTTTCTAGCATTAAGGGCCATTCTAGGTCAAAGTGGGCAAGCAGGGGAGCTGATACTAGCCGTTTTTTAAGCTTATTAAAGGCCTGCCTATATATGGCGTTAAAGTGGAAGGGCTGGTCTTTCCTAGTAAGATGGTTAAGGGGCTAGGCGATCCTGCTATAGTTCTTAATAAAGTGTTGGTAGAAGTTACAGAAACCTAAAAATAATTATACCCCCTTTACGGTCCGTGGGGGTGTCCACTAGTTAATTACAGCTATCTTCTTTAGGTTGGCCTTAATTCCGTCTATACTAATAATAAAACCTAGGTACTTTATACACTTAACACTAAATTCCAACTTCTTAATATCGGCCTGGAGACCAGCCTTATAGAGCCGTTATAGGACTTTACGGACATATTCCTAATGTTCCAGTTTATTCTTAGAGTAGATCATAATATCGTCTAGGTATACTGTGTAGAAGTTATTAAGGTAGTTAAAGAGTACGTTATTTATATACCGCTAGTATGTAGCTAGTCCGTTAGTTAATCTAAAAGGTAGTACTTTATATTTATACAATCCATAACGGGTCCGAAATGTGGTAAGATCCTTAGATCCTAGGTTTATCCTAATTCGGTAAAAGGCCTGGCGGATATTAAGCTTTATAAAAATCTTAGCCTTATTTATGCGGGCTAGCGTTTCCTCAAGCAAGGGCAGCGGATATTGGTCTTTATAGGTTATATGGTTTAGTTTACGGTAGTTAATACAGAAACGGAGTCCGCCGTTAGGCTTTTTTGCAAAGAGAATAGGTGCGGTAAAGGGGACTTGGCTAGGCTCGATGAAGCCCTTATTAAGGTTGTTAATAAGGTACTGCTTAGTAGCCTATAGTTCATTAGTAGATTGCTAGCGGAGGGGGCTATAGCTAAGGGTATTTTCTTTGTCTGGCTTAATCTCAATCTTATAGTCGTACGGTCGGTGAGGCGGGAGTATATTAGATACTGCCTTGGAGAATACGTCCTTAAATTCCTAGTATTAGTGGGGTAGTTTCTGTTCCACTAGCTCCTTATCTATAAGCTTACTTTCCCCACTAAGCTGGTTATGGGCTAGGGCTTCCTTATCTTTAATTATCTGGTCAATTTCGTATAAGCTAGTCGTAAAGGCAATAGTATTAGGCTGTTTTAAGTTCTGGTAGAACCCTATAGCACTAATACAGCAGATATCGACCGGTGGGAGGTTTATAGGTTTCTTTACGGACGTTCCATAGACCGTATTTTATGGTAGAGGGGTTATAACCCTCCTTAGCTCCTATTCCATCTTCCGTAAGTTATCCTTCTAGTCCATACATTTAGTACAGCGTCTGATATTCCTTGCTGCTCTTTATAGCTATATAGGGCCTAAGCTAGCTGGCTTATTATTAACTTCCTGGGTTTCTAGTACTGGTAGTACAACATCAGTAGTCTAGGGGCGGCGTAGTATACGGACCCGTTATAGATTGAGCTGTATATCTTTCTCCAAGGCCTAGTCCCTACGCATAGCATCAGCCTGGTGGACAGTGTCTATCTATAGCCGTATAAGATTTTCCATTGTAATGCTGATTTCCTTTATAAAAGAAGGGGTTAAGGGTAGGGTTTCAGGCCAGATAAGCCGTCTACTCCGTACGTTAAGCTGTAAGCCTAGATAGGCTAGCCATTTTCTTTCTAAGATTATATCGTAACTTCCTAGGTCCGTAATGAGAAAGGGGACGTTATACTACCCTTATCCGTCTACACGGAGGTAAATCCGTAAGATAGTTATAATGGGTAGTCCTATCCGTCCGTTATACCCGCGAATAGGAATTGGTTTGGGCAGTTCTTTAAGGGGTGTATTTAAAAAGTTAGCCAGCTTTACAGCATACTATGTGTCTATTAAGGCAAAGGCATTTGCTCTAGAGTTAGCTAAAGTAGAGGTTAAAACTTAATATCTATTACGGAATAAAGTATAAGGGGTAGTGCAGCTTCTTCTACCAACTAGCCAACCCAGATTAATATATAATATATCAATTCCTTTTAACCCTAGAGAGGAGTTTTGCTCTAGGGTTTCTCTTTTTCTAACTCTATATCATCCTCCTAAATTAACAGGACCTCGTTTGTCTTTGCCGCTATTAGGCAGTCTTTTGCAAAGTAGTCTTTTTAGCCATATAAAAAGCAGGCTCCTTGATTACTAAGGGCCTGTCTTTAGAAGTTACTATATATAGGTTAAGTATTTGCCGGACCTATAGTAGGGCTAGCTATATAGCTAGCCGCTAGGTTAACGGCGGGCGGTACAGTTAGTGCTATAGGGGTTGCAGATCTTACTAGGGCGCTATAGCCTATTTTTATAGTACTTATATTTTGGTTAGCGGAGCTTCTAGTCTTGTACCACTTAGCGTGTGCCTTAATTCGGCGGAGGCCCTAGTTAATAGCTAGGCACTAATCCATAAGTTCCTTTAGCGTCTATACGGTAGTATAAACCGGTAGCATAGCGCGCTGTAGGTCCAGGGTAAGCTTGTCAAAGAGATCTAGTATTAAATCTTCCTAGGGGATTCGAGCCTATCCGGCTAGGTATAGAAAGCGGGTCTAGAAGACTAAAAAGGTCTCTATTGTTTTCATATTAAGGGCTTTATAGTCAAGACGGGCGTTTTATATCTTAAAGGGGTCCTTATAAATAAAAGACAGGTAGTCAATTATCTCTTCTCTAAAGAGGAAGGGGTCTGCCAAGTCCTAGGCATATTGCGGACGTAGATACGTCTATGCGTCCCTACCAGTACGGCCAAAGACGTAGGCCATTTTAGCTTGGGTAGTAGGGAAGTAGTCCATATTGACTTTAAGCTTGTCTTGCAGTTAAAGCTTCCAATTGTTAAATATAGGGTTAGTTCCGTCTGTAAGCAATAGGGGGTCCGCGACCTTTATAGACCGCGACGATACTAATGCTGTACGTTAGGCTAGGGCCTTAAGAACTATAGCAAGTCTCTAGGTATCTAATAACTCCTTACTAGGTATAGGGGTGTCTCTAGTTTTAAGCAGCTCTTAAAGCCGCTCAATTTTAGCATTAGCTACTGCGAGCTCTTCCTAGGGGGTTAAGACGGCGACTGTTTTACTATTAGAGGTATTTACGGGTCCTGCAGCGGCTTTACCAACTGCTGTATTTCTTGGCATGGTGGTAGGGGTATTAGGTAATTTCTAGTATTTATTTATTTCCTAGGGGGTCTGGTCCATGCGTGTCCTATTCTTAGGTTTTGCGTTCTGTTCGTATTCTTTTGGTTCTTGGGGGTCTATCCTGTCCTTATAGTCCTGGTGATGTCCTTAGGGTCCTATTCTATATCCTTATCCTATTTATGGCCTTGTAGATATATTTAAGTTCCTTCTTAGGAAAGAAGAGTAGTAACGAGCTTTGGATAATATTAGCAACTCAGTTAATCGAGGCACGAGCACAGCAAGAAGGTCGCGCAAGCCTATATAATTGGATTGTCTATAAACGAGGATCCAAAGCTAGAGAAAGGAAAGGAGGAGAAGGGCAGCGTCACTTGAAGTCTTATACGATCCTTAGGTCACGTGAGCTTACGTGACTCTACGTCTACTATAACGTCTACCATAATCCACCGTTTTCCACCAGCGCCGTAACACTATCTGTTAGAAAGTACCTTATTATCACTGCGTTATAATATCCTTTAGTATATCTTTCTTTAAATCTAGTTAGAATTCCTAAATCCTCTTCTTATTCTAGTTTACTTAACCACTTTACTCTAGGCGTCCCTACCTTTAGCTTATTAATAACTCTTTATATAGATACTCTATCCCTTATATAACCTATTACGCTAGATCTCTAGTCTAGTTTTCGCTCTTACTATACGATAATTCTTATCCTAAATTTATCCATAGTTTCTTACTTTCTATATCTTGTAGCTAGATTCTTAAAGTTATCTTACTTCTTAATCCTAGTATTAACTTTTTAATCTTTAGGCTAAACACTACATTCACCTAGGACTAATACTCTTACTTATTCCCTAAACTTGTAGTTCTTAAACTTACGTCCTATACTTATTCGTTTATCTTTAAACTAAGCCGTTACTCTTTCCTATTAGTTTTCGTCCATTATAGGTGCTTAAGCCTTCCTTATTATACTTTATAAATCTTAGGTATGTCTTATCTTATCTTAAAAGTCTTAAGTATCTTATATCTCTTTCTAAGAATCTTAAGCCTGTGGCCTTTTGCCTTTTATAAGTAGTAAGCTAGCACTAGCAGTTATCTACTTACTTAATTACCTTTAGATATTGCTCCTTCCGTCTTATAAAGCAATAGATGTTGTATTTAACGATATTGTAATACCCGTTACTAATCCGCGTTTTATAGTGGTTTTAGTCTCTGCTTCTATTACGTTACTAAGGTTTAAGTGCTCCTAGTTAGCCTCTTATTTATCCTTATTACTATTAATTAATAAGTACTCTAACTCCATTATTATTATTACTAATTCTTATCCGCATATTACTATAATATCTTAATCTAGCTTATAGAGTTAATCTTGTTCTTTATCTAACTCTCTAGTTCCTTTAAGTCCTCTTAACTTTAGCTCTTATAGCCAATAGCTTGCGCCGTACTTAGCATCCTTATAAATTTAGTATATATTGTTATAATAAAACGCGAAGTATTTAATTAAACACTCTTTAGTCCTACGCAATATACCTATATCCGCGTTATTGTACTCTAATAACCTAGTGCCTTTTACTATATAGTTACTCTAACCACCTCTATAGTCTCTGGCGAAATAACCCTATTTTCCGTAATTTATGCAAGCTCCTAACTTAAACTACTATTCTTACTGTGGAGTCCGCCTAAACGTCTTCTACTACTAAGATCCCTAGTTTAGCCTTTACTCCTTAGTTCTATAATTACTTAATCCTTAACCTCTAGGTTTCTATAGTTTCTTTATCTATCTCTTAAATTCTTTAGTACCACTTAGGTTTATTAGCTCCGCGCTATTCTATAGTTTTTAACTCTATGTCTGTTATTGCGTACTCTACGCCTTATACAACTATAGAACTCTATCTTACCCTTTCTTAGCTTGTTCCCTTTAATAGATCCTATTATTAATCTTTATTACTTAATCTATTAAGTCTCTTAGACTTACCGTATCTTCTATTAAAATAATTACGTCCTAGACTTTAGCCTTAAGTCCCTATTTATACTATGCTATAAGCGCCTTATTATTCCACTTAACCTATATTACAAGTATCTGGAACTATATTATATACTCTATTACTAAAGAATATTATACTAAGTTCTAAAGTTTTCGTTCCGCTATTATTAATGCTTCTAGGTCTCTAAATATCTGCGTTAGTCTTTCCACGAACCCAGTCTAACTAGTAAACATAAACTATACATCTTAGTTAGTAGTTGTTATACCATTTACTTATATTTTAGTAAGGTAAGGTTTAAACCACTTAAGTGCTCTTCCTGTTAAGAACAACCCTATATATACTACTTAGTCCGTTGCCGTTGCTAGCTTCGCTCCTTCTTGTATAACCTTAAAGTGCATTTACATAAGAAACCCTTTAAATTTTAACCTTTCTTCTAAGAACCGTTTAATTAATGGTAACTTAACCTTTACTGCTCTAATTCCATTAATACATTCTTTAAGTATCCTATTGTTATCTAATAAGTGGTTAACTATTTCCTGTAACTAACCTCTTATAACTACCTATAAGTCTATATCTGCCATACTGGTGTCTCCTAATCCCAAGGTAGTTGCCGCCGTGGTTATAACTGGTGCTTTAGGGGTCTTAACGATAAATCTTATCGCGATTAGATCCGATTATAATCTTATTAATAAGAATTCCTAGAATCGCGATAATCGAATCACGATCGCGATTATTCTTGGCATTCCTATAATAAAATTCTAGTTCTAATATCCTTGCATTTTAAGTTCTATTTATATAAAATAGCTTCTAACTTAGATTTATCCCTTCTTACTCCATTAATTGCATCCTTAAGAACTTAACAATCTTATAAAAAGATATCTCTAGTCTATAAATATTGCCGTAACCCATATAAGGATAAACCAAAGAGAAAGAATGGGCGGTTATTATACTACTGTAGGATCTGTCCAGATGAAATAGAAGAGAACGGTTACCCCTTAACAACTAACCTTTAGAACTATCTTTTTAGCAAGCATTAAATTAAATGTAATACTTGGGGAAATTGTATAAAAGGAGAAGCATATTAACGGCTTGCCGAACTTTATACTGAAGCAATAGAGTTAGACGTTTGTATAACTGAGATTAAATCTACAGTCCTAAAGAAGATCCTAAATAAGGATATTCTAAACCAGGCACTTGTAAATTTAATTGTTATACAAAACCTCCCCTTTAGTACGGTATAATGGCCAGAATTCTATATTCTTTGTGGAGCCTTAAATCCAGAATTAATTAAGCCTAGTATCCTTCCAACAGCGCCTATAACGGTTGTTTTATATATTAAGGAATTATTTATAGACTAGAAGGATATCGTACGAAAGAAGCTGCAGTTGGCCCTTACTTAGATTCACATCTTAATTAATATCTAGACATCTCTAAATAATTACCTCTTTCTTGTAATCTGCGCTCACTTTATGGACAACTAAGAAGAGCTAAGAAAATCTCTTCTTGCTCTTCGTACGGTTTTAGGACATAGTAGAGATAACTAATAGGATACTTTTCTTCTAGTCCTCTAGGAATACGGGATTATATATAAACTTAGAGCTCTTATTACGGATAATTCTAGAATAAATAATACTCTCTATCGTACGATCTTTGATTTTATGGCGCTTTAGGATATTAATTAGGATCTATCTATCCAACGAATTTGTTACTAGGGGCATATTATCAACCTTACTGTCCAGGACTTTTTTTTTAAAGGAGTAATTAATACTTCTATAATTAAGTTATATAAAGAAGATAAGATAAACGGAATAGATCTTAATAAGAAGCAAAGAAAGAAGAAAGAGCAGACTTTTCGAGTAATGGGAGTACTTGGAAAGCTCCATAATATCGTCGTCTATAGCCGTGCTTCTGCGGGTTATACGGCTGAGTTTAAGCAAATTGTTGGAAGGATGATTCCGCTAGATAATCGTACGAGATAGAATTCCTGGTTTAGCCTTCTTAATGTGGCGCTTAAAGTAGAGTTAAAAGTTAATGAGTACGTAAAGAAGAACCTAAAAGCTCTTGAGGATGATATACTCTTGCTATAGGACTGGGTAAACCTTTGTACGATCTACTCTTTTCTAAAACTTTTTTATTAAGCGACCCTTGAGACACAAGGCGATTCTGTACAAATTAATCGAGTTCTCCTTACTATGGATATTCTTCTTACATATATTAAGCGTGCTCTTATTACTTATAAGAAGAATAAAGACTTAGTTGCTCGAATTTAACGTTACTGGGAAAAGTATATTTTATACTACCAGCATACAGATGATTTACCTTTCTATGCTGCCGCACTTATCCTCTATCCTACCTATTGTACGAGATATATTAAAGCAAACTAGAAGAAGGACTGGCAGATGCCAGCCTTATAAAAGGTTAAAGAGCTCTAGAGGCAATACAAAGAGACTTATTAAGCCGAAATATCGTATAATTATATTAAAAGTAATCCTCTCTAAGAACAGGAGCCTTTTGATGAGTATGATTAGATTCTAGAAGGGTTTAAAAGTAACGTTAGAGCGAATAAAAATGAAGATAAGTACGATAATTACTGTTCTGAAGCATTGTATGATATTTAAAGCCGGTTAGCACTTTAGTGGTGGTGCTAGGATCAGCAACGAAAGAGATGGCCCCTTCTTTCACGATTTGCAATTGAAATTCTTTTAATTCCTGCTATGAGCGATAAGCCAGAGAGGGTATTTTCTGGAGGATGTTGTATAATTACATGGGAAAGAATGTCACTTGGACTAGAGAATATTGAAAGAACTAAGTGTTTAAAAAGCTGGTATAGAGGTGGTATCTTAAAAGGGTAAAAATAAAACTCTAGCTTATACGAGAGTAGCATACAAGGTAATATTTAGAAAGGCTTCCAAAAATAGTCCTTGCGGCTTAGAGTTGCCAGTAGGCAACTTCCAACGCTAGGGACGGCAGAAAATGGCAGGATAGGTGGAAATAAGGTGTTATGGGTGAATTCTATGATAGCTGTGTATATATAGATTAGCGTAAATACTTAAGGGTCTTATTAATAAAATAGCTATGGCTTAACTGTGGCTTAGCTGTGTGGCTTAACGATTATCGCGATTCTACGCACGATTCTTAATGATTACGATTATTTTATTGATAAGAATCCCGTGATCGTTAAGACCCCTGTGGTGCTTTTAGTGGCATATTATTTAACTTCTCTTATATTCTAATACTGTAACCTTGGTAGTAAATATATAACGGAATCTTGTAGCAGTAACTACGGGGGGTCCTATTAATAGGCTAAGTATATAGGTATAAACAATAAGTCAATAATATAATAACAACTAGTAGAGTGGTTGCCCAATAGATTAGCTCTAATTGTATTCTAAGATTCACTATAAAGAGAGAACTATCTGGGTAGGGACTATAGTCCTTTAAATACACAACCATATGCCTAAGAAACCTCTTCGCTCTGTCTGCTCTGTCTACTCTGTTCGCTCTGTCATAGATCTCACAGATTACACAGATTACACAGATTACATCACATAACCTCGGTTACTATTCCTCGTTACATAGTTCCACCAGATCTATCCTAGACCGTGCCTGTATCAACCAACTAGCTTCCTCCAACTCTTCTCCAAGTAGTCGTAACATTATACTTAAGCTGTCCGTAACACCTAGTGGGGTTCCTAATAATAAAAGAACTAAACCAAAGATAAGTTAGATAGGCAAAGATACTTATAGAATATTACTTCGAAATTTAGTATACCAAGGGTACTAAAAACGCACGAGCAGATACACTTAGTAGAAAGATAAAGTTATAAAATAAAAACAGGCCATCAGGGGCTTTACTATAAAAAGATAAAGATAGATTAATTAGGTATAATTATCCTAAAATCGCAGCAACTAAAAAGGATAGTTAAATTCATAAGACACCTAAGAGTGTATAGTTATAAAGAATTCTAAAAGTATAACTAGAAGATCTAAGCAGTGAAGAATATGTTAATAGAGAAATAATATATATTCTAAGAAGCCTAGCTAAGGAGTTTATGAAAAAGTTTTATAAGGGAATAACTTAAGAACACAATGGAACTACAGGATTAGTTAAGAGACTTTAAAAGGAGTACATTATTAATAGAATCTGGGGACTAGTATAAGAAGTTATAAGGGAATATCCAAATTGCTAAAGAAATAAACTAGTACAACACAAGCCATACAAAGGGCTATAACCAGTTAAAGTACCAGAGAGACTATAGGAGATTATATTATAGGACTTTATTATTAAGTTACTAAAGTTAAGAGACCCTATTACCGGACAAGATTATAACGCAATCTTAGTAATAGTGGATAAGCTAATAAAGTGGGGATACTTTATAGCGTGCATAGAAGAAATCTTAGTGGAAGATATAGCTAGAATCTATATTAAAGAAGTGTTTATAAGACATAGAGCACTAATAAAAGTTATATTAGATAGAGATCCAAGATTTATAGCAGCATTTTAGGAGGTATTCTTAGTAGAACAAGGGGTTTAAGTAGTAATATTAACTACATATTACCTACAGACAGACGGTTAAACAGAAAGATTAAATTAGATACTAGAGTAGTATCTAAAACATTATATTAATTACGTATAAAATAATTAGGTATTGTTATTACTAGTTATACAGTTTGCATATAATATAACACCACAGGAAGGGATAGGCATATTACCTTTTAAGGCAAACTACGGCTATAAGCCTAGGTTATCGTTATTACTATAATAAGTAAAGAAGACAAGTGGCACAGCTAAAGAAAGAAAGGAGACATTAATAAGTCTTTATAATCACCTTAAAGAAACAGCTAAACTAGTACAAAAAAGAATAAAAAGGTATTACAATACTAAGAGATCTAAGGGACCAGATCTTAAGGAGGGAGATAAAGTATAGCTACTATATAAAAATTTTAAGAGTTAACAACTAAGTAAGAAGTTAGACTACGTTAAACTAGGACCATTTATAATTAAGGCAAAGATCTTAAAAGTTATATATAAGTTAGACTTACTAGAGAAAATAAAGATCTACCCTATACAGTATATTATAATGCTAGAACTAGTATATGGAAATATTAAGCCACCAGTTTATAAGGCAGACATATATAGAGGTTAAGAAGAAGACAAATAGGAAGTTTTAAAGATTATTAGTTATAAGGACGTTAATAATAAGACATAGTACAAAGTTAAGTAGATAGGCTATAAAGAGATTACCTAGGAGTCACTAAACAACTTAAAGAACGCTATAAGAAAGGTATAGGAGTATTAGAAGAGAATAGGTTAGGTAACGTTAATAAAGAAGGATTACCAAAGAATAAGTTACCTAAAGGGGACCCAAGAGGAGCAGCTACTAAGGTATTTAGAGTTGTTTCCCTCTCTGCTAAAAGAAAATCCGTTCTTTTATTACCAAGTTCCTGTAAACCTTATTTTACAAGTTTCTACTCCTTGAAACGAACCTTCTTATAAACTTTCTTAAGACAAAGTAGATAAGTAGAGGCAGTAATACGGGCCTCTAGGGCTCTCTATTCCTTGTCGCAAGACCACTCTAACTTAGCTAGAGCCTAAGTCAGCTCACTATTAAGCTTTGCAGCGGCAGATTAAATATAAGACCCTAGCAGCAATTAACAAGAGTACTTAAAGACTATTAAGAGTAATAGGACGCGTACATTTAGTATTAGAAATGGAATGAATATTGCAAAACAATTAAATATTCGCCTTAGTGCACTCTAGGTATGAGGAAGGTTATTAGGAGGAAGGACTTGCTAACGTAATATAAACTAACCCCTCTTTCGCACAACGGGAACACGGAGATGGCATTATCTCACCAAGTAATAGTATGGCAGCAATAGTGCGAGCACAGCGTTGCGCTTATAAGGAAGAAGGAGCTTTAGGTATAATAAGTAAAAATATTAACCAAATTAATTAGACAGACATTATACCTCTAGTGGACAACTTAGAGATATTAGGAATCTTTAAGAATAAAGATAAAAAGAAGGGAGATAGTGTTACGGACGCTTTAAGTACAATATTACAACTACTTAAAGAGGAGTTAGAAGAAGCTAGTTAGTTAATATAGGTATAGTCTAGGATGGAACCCGTAGAACTATATAACAAAGAATGGTAAGCGAGTTACGTGATATTGTACGCAGAGTACGCGGTGTATAAACGGAATGTACGTACAATATATATAATACGTACTTTATGTACAAGGAGGATTTCTTAGGAGTAAGGATGTGTATTTAAAGGACTATAGTCCCTACCTAGATAGTTCCTTTCCTTATAGTAAATCTTAGAATATAATTAGAGTTAATCTATTAGGCAACCACTCTACTAGTTATTATTATTACTGTTACACTATTGACTTCCTGTTTACCTATATACCTAGCCCATTAACAAGTCCACCGTGGTATTTCCTACAAGGCTTTATTACAATTATAAAGCCCTTAAGTATTTCATAACGATAAAGCAGCTTACTAGTTAATAGGTTAGGTAGGCTAAAATACTCTTCCAATTCTTCTTTACAATTATATACTGCCCTAGTAGGTAAAATTCTAAAGCTAATATTTTTACCTAGAGGGAATAGGATGTGGAACTATAGGATAAGCTAAAGGTTTAGCACCAAACACATACCCTCCTCTATCCTAAACAGCTTAACCTATATATCCTTAAGGAACTAAGCTCTAAATGGAATAAGCTAGCGCCTATAAAAGGAGAAATCCTAGATAAACTAATAGGACTAATTAACCGCATTTTAATTGCGAACCGTATAGCCAAATCCCTAAAAGCCCTCCGCGACTAAGCTATAGAAGGTAACCCTAATTTGGAAATAGAAGACGGACTACTCTTATACTAAGAACGGCTTATAATTTTAGATGTTGATAACCTATAAATAGAACTAATTTGTAAAGCCTACTATTAAGTCTCTATGGCGCACCCTAGTTAAGATAAGACCTACTAACTACTAGCGCCTTACTACTACTGGTAAGGACTCCTGTCCAATATAGAACGATTTATTAGGAATTATTATGCTTATAAACGGGCAGATACCCCTAGGGATTAAACCCCTAGGTAGTTATAACCACTATTAGTTTCCAAACGCCCTTAGCAGTATATTATAATAGACTTTAAATTATTCCCAAAGGACAAATATGGCTATAATATGGCCTTTATAGTAGTTAACTAACTAAGTAAGTAAGCCATTTCCCTCCCCTGCTTTAAGACTATAACTATAAAAGATATAGCCCGTATATATGTTAACAATATTTACTAGATCTATGGCGCTTCTAAGTTAATTGTCTCTAATTATAGACCCTAGTTTATATTGAACTTCTAGGATAAATTCTGCCGTATCCTTAAAATTAGGATTAAGCTCTCTACTATATTTTACCCTTAGACTAACGGCCAAACTAAGATTATAAACTAATACCTTAACCAGCAACTTCGCCCCTTTGTTAATTACTACTAGGACAACTAGTTGGAACTACTGCCTATAATAGACTACGCACAGCTTACGCTCCCTTATAATAGTATAGGAATGTTACTATTTAAGTTACTCTATAGATATAAGCCATAAATATTCTTTAATTGGGATAGACCTATAAGACCTATAACGGCCCGCGAACACCTTAGCTATAAAGAGGCCCAAACATTCGCTAAGAGAATATATAGAGCCTAGGAGACTGTCTAAGTAATTATAAAAAAAGTATAAGAGAAAAAAGAGGCTAATATAAACCAACATTGTTATAAGGTAGACTTCTACGTAGGAGATAAGGTATAGGTGTTAATAAAGAACTAGAAGACCTAGAGGCTAAGCCATAAGCTAGACCACTAAATAGCTAGCCCCTATAAGATCCCTAAGAAGGTAGGGCACTCTTTTAAGGTTAAGCTATTAGAGTTAATAAAGATCTACCCTATCTTCTCTCTAGACCAACTGCGGAAGGCCGCGGACGACCTATTACCTAAATAGTATAACGACCCCCCACCACCAATTTAGATTATAGAGGACGAAAAATAGGAAGTTAAAGAGATTTTAGCAGTTAAGAAGGACTATAGTACCTTAAAATACCATATAAGCTAGGTAGGTTATAACAAAGATCCAAAATAGTACCCCACATCCAATTTTAAGTACTCTCCCTATAAGCTATAAGATTTCCACCTAGCCTACCTAGACCTCCCTAAACTACTACGTAAATTAGACAGCTGGATTAAATACTAAAAAGAGGGGTTAAATAACTATAATAATCTAGACGATAATAAAGAACTCGGATAAAGCCTAAGGGCAGGCTTTTTAGGAGGGGGGGGGGGGGGGGTAATATAACGGTGCTAGAGCGCGTTACTTGCTACATTGCCATTTCTAGGGCAATTTGCCGCATTTCTAGGCAATCTGCTAGTACTACTCGTAGAGCTAACTAATTAGGATTTTCCATGCCTAGCATAGAAAATCGCCATTGGCTCGCTTGCTACTAGCGCCTTAGCGACCACTTATATCTTATTAGTCTCCGACAGTCTTCTTCTCCTTCTTCTCCTTAGCTTAGTATTTTTGTATAGTAGCAATCTACAAGCTTTGGTTCAGAAGCAATTATACAAGCCCGTTATAAATTTAGGATACTTATAATCTAACGGTTACTACTAGCGACTTCTAGGGTACCCCTCGTACTATTGGCCCCCAGACCTTTTAGGGTGGCTTATTTAATAGTTATAATATAGTCCTTAGATAGAATTGGCTCGCGGAGGCAGATTTATTAATTAGCTTTTATTCTAGACAATTTATTTAGGGTACTTTGGACCCTAAACGCTTCTAAATAGTTACCCTTAATGCGCTCCTAGTAGATATTAAAACTGGCGAAATAGTCTATTAATTATAGCTAGAAAACTTTTTCTTTATGCTGGTTATAAATATAATAGAGAACCTATTGTTACTGGTAGCGAGTACCCATATAGACACTCTAGATATAAAGATATTAGTTATAAATATAATAGAGAACCTATTATTATTAGCAGCGAGTACCTATAAAGACCCTCTGGTGCTAGTATAGATTACCTATACTTAAGGGGGAAGTGATTAAAACCCTAAAACTATTAAGTATACCATAGTAGAGCTATATATACTCTTAGTGCAAACATACCTGCGAAACGCATATTGGCTATACCTATTTCTTTACTAGCTCCTAGAAGCACATTACTATATAATAGTCGCTTCAACCTTTGTAGGCTCTAACCTACTAAATATATATAAAAAAGAGATTAATATCTTCTTTAATAAGCTAGTAAGTATACTACCCTAGAACTCTAAGTACGACTATATAATTAACTTAAAAGAAGGTAAGACGCTACCATAGATGCCCATCTACAACCTCTTATAGAAAGAGTTATAGATCTTATAGAAGTACCTAGAGAGTGCTCTTAAAAGGGGCTAGATTAGGCCTAGCAAGTTGCCTACTAAAGCGCCTATTCTCTTTATACCAAAAGCAGAAGGTATAATACGGCTATATATTGACTATAGACGCCTAAATAAGATTATAATTAAGAACCAGTACCCCCTACCGCTAATTAGCAAACTCTTTAATAGGCTTAGCTATATAAAGATATTTATAAAGCTAAATCTTTATAATATGTACTATAGAATTTACATTAAAAAGGGAGATAAATAGAAGACCGCATTTAAGACACGCTATGGTCACTTTAAGTACCCAGTAATGCCCTTTAGTCTTACCAACACCCCTATAACTTTTTAGAGCTATATTTAAAAAGCTCTAGGGACCCTAGTAGGTACTATCTATATAGTTTACCTAGATAATATTCTTATCTACTTAAATAATAAGGACAAGCACGTTAAGTATATTAAGTAGGTACTATAACAGCTCCGCGCTTAGGGCCTATACGCCAAACTATTAAAATATATCTTTTATACTAAGAACGTTAAGTTCCTAGGCTTTATTGTTATACCTAATAGTATTATAATGGATTCTGCCCGCGTAAAAGCTATTAAGAAATAGACTAAGCCTAAGTCCTATAGGGATATCTAGGTCCTTTTTAGCTTTGCCAACTTCTATAGGCGATTTATCTAAAACTACTTAAATACCGTATACCCTCTATATGTATATCTTATATAGGCATATTGCGACCTAATATTAGATAGGGAGAAGAAGAAGCAAAAGCGTAAGAAAGGGCCTACTAAATAGTATTAACCCTAGTCCTAGCCTAATAACGCTTAGTAGGCATTTTATAAGCTACGCTCTGTATTTATATAGGCTCTACTACTTTACCACTTTAACCCTAATCTACCTCTAATAGTAATTACTAACACTTCTAATTATATCTTTAGTAGTATACTTCTACAGCCTTTTAAGTAGGGATATTAACTCTACTAGTACTTAATTACTTATTATAGTTAGAAGCTTACTAGCTTAGAAGTATAGTATAATACGCATAATAAAGAAATACTCGCTATAGTATAATGCTTTAAGATGTGGCGCTACTACCTTAAATACGCTGCGTATATAACGCGCGTGCTCTACAAAGAGCTTATCTACTCGTTAGGCCTAGTACGCTAAGAAACTGGCTAAGTTTAATTTTAAGATTAAATATAAGCTAGGCAAAATAAATCCCATAAATATACTATCCCGGCGCCTAAATTATACTAAAGGCTTTAAAGATAGTAGTAAGAGGACAGTTCTTAATGCTATACTATCTATACTATAGCAAAAGTTACGGGTAATAAGCCTTATGGGCGGCCTTAGTGCTACTATACTAAACTAGTAAGTAGTATATATATAGTATACGAGCGATCCTTGTAAATATGGCGCTGGTAAGCTAGGGTATCCTACCATTTTTTTTTTAAGATCTCCTTAACCGGCCTAATAGCGCTTAACCCTAAGGAAGATCCCTTGGCCTAGGTAACAGTCCCCTATAATAACCTAGTAAGTTACCTACGTGTTATATATTACTTTACTAGTACTAGCTTTACGCAGAGTCTCGCGCTACGGCAAGAAGTAGTAGTAGCTATCTTAGCCAAATCGGCGTTTATAGAACACTCCCTTAAGTTACTAGTTAATTTTATTTATAGAGTATAAGAAAGGGACGCCTTTATATACTTTATATATAATTAGTTAATCTAGGGATAGGTTTCTACTAGTAATAAGAACTATACCCTTAATAATTAAGGACTTTTAAGGTAAAATAATAAGGTCTAGGTACTAAATTATATACTATTATAATAGGAGATCCTTAAGCGGAATAATAACGATCCTATAAGTGGCTACTATAGATTTAACTATACCTATAAGGTAATCGCGCGGAAGTATGCTTAGGACGACCTTACTAAAGATCTCCGCGAATACCTAGATAATTATAATGCCTACTAACGCTATAAATCGCGCCGTTATAAACCCTATAGTAAGCTGCAGCCTCTTTAGGTCCCCACCTAAGCCTAGCGATATTATTTACTTAACTTTGTTATAAATCTCCCTAAGTCTAAAACTTATAATAGCGTAGAGTACAACTCTATCCTTATCCTTATAGACTATTTTATAAAGCCAGTACGCTACTATCTAGTGCGTAAGATAATTAATGCTACGCAACTCGTAGAACTCTTATTTAGAGTCTTTATGTAAATAGGGCCTCTAGATAATATTATCTCTAATAGGGGTAGCGTGTTTACAAGCAAATACTAAAGCACTATATACTACTATCAACGCGTTTAATATAAGCTTAGCACCGCATTCTACCTATAGATAGATAGTTAGACAGAATGCTAGAACTAAGAGCTTAAGGTATACCTACGCATATTTACAAACTAGAAATAGTTTAATTAGGCCTTCCTACTTAATAAAGCAGCCTTTGCCTATAACTTTAAGGCCTATACTATAATAAAGTATTTCCCTATTAAGCTCGCCTATATCTAGCTGCTAAACGCCCTAGATAGCGTCTTGGACGGTATTTAAAACGCCTAGTAAGATAGGAAGGGATTTAAGTTAACAAATGTTAAACTTGTAGAGATATATCTATAGCGCCTACGCCTTGTATATAAGGTAGCGGCGGCGTTAATAATATATACCTAATAGCTTTAAGCAAAATATTATAATTATTCCTATTTAGCTAAGCATTTCGCCGTTAGTATATAAGTTCTACTCCCCTCTAAGAATATCCGCATAAAATGTCCCTATAAGAAGCTTAACAGTAAGTTTATAGGACCATTTTAGATCTTAAAGCGCGTAGGGTAGCAAGTATATAAGCTAAAGCTCCTACCTACTATGGTACGGCTCCACCTAGTCTTTTATATATCCTTACTAAAGCCTTATAAGTTATGCCTTAGGTTTTAACCCCTAGTAGTAAAAGAGCTTAAAAAAGGCGGCTGGGAAGTAGAAGTAATTATCGCCTACTAAAATTGTACTAGATAACCATAGTACCTTATTAAATAGCTAGAATAGCTAAATAAATATAACAAATGGAAATATAAAATAGAACTTAAGAATTATTAATAACTATTAGATAAGTACCGCAAGCAGAATACCCTAGCTTTCATCGGCAAAATATGGTACCCTTTCAATGGCCTCAATGGTTGGTGGTTGACGCAATTGGCGCGCAGTTGAGGTCATTTGGCAACTCGACCGACTAGCCTATATCATGTTTTTTTGACACGCAGCCTGCGCGCAGCCTGTGCGCAACCTGCCAGTAATCTGCGCATTTGGTAACCATAATTATATTTACCTCTTTTATACTAATAACATATTTTAAATAAATAAAAGCTACTTTAAAGCTATTTATAAGGCTAGCAAAATAAATAAT
>Ga0307507_10002968_pt1 | contig 34036 bp, 4 predicted proteins | sample 7_EM_MG_FD_207223 | JGI IMG/M metagenome (GOLD analysis project Ga0307507, IMG submission 207223) | Populus trichocarpa ectomycorrhiza microbial communities from riparian zone in the Pacific Northwest, United States - 7_EM | ecosystem: Host-associated > Plants > Roots > Unclassified | place...
CTTCTCAAGCAGTGCTGTGGCCGTTCGCTTATACCCGCCTGTTATACTCCTAAGGCAGGCTGTTTGGACCTTTTGGAGTGGTTTAAGGAGTGATTTAGGGGGGCCTTTCTCGGTTTCTCTAGTGGCCTAAATGCTAGATCCATACGTCATGGTTGGCCGGACAACTGCTGTATATAGTAGGCGTGACCTCTGGAAGCATGGTTTAGCTAATATATATTACTAAAAAAGCGCTGCTTTATTTATAATAAAGAAGGTTACTAGTTATCTAAACACTTAAGAGAAGAATGTAATAAATTAAAGAAGAAGTTTAAGGATAGATTTAACCGCCGCTTTAATAGATATGCCTAATAGTACATTATTAAGTATGAGGGAATAGATAATAATAGTAATAAACTTAACCTAAAATCTATTAATAAGGCAATGGAAGCTCTTATAATTAATATTAAGTTATTACTACTATCTCCAACTTAGGAATAGACCAAATTATTACTACTATCTCTAACTTAGGAATAGACCAAATTATTTCTTACCTTTTTTAGAACAATACAGTATAAAGGAGCCATTAATACTATAACTAACTTAGCAGACTAATCCTTTACCTATATAATTACCGGCACTAATTTAATTGTTTACCATAATAACCTAGACCTATTTGCCTATGTTGCTACTAGCTAATATATATCCAATAAGTTCTATAGAGTAATAATTAATATTAGAGCTTTAAAGAGATTAATAGTAGGTTATAGACAATACCTTATATATAGGAAGACCCATAATACCATTATTAATACCTTAAAGGCTAGCGCTATTAATGTCTAGTTTGGCATCAGTTCTACCTCTTCTATTAGCTCCATTACAGTTAATATACCAGTTGGCAACGTTAAGTTTTATATTATAAAGGCTAACATACCCTTCCTACTATGTCTTGCAGATATGGATATACTAAAGGTCTATTATAATAACCTTAAGAACGTCCTAGTTACCCCAACAAAATTAGTGCCAGTAGTTTACTAATTTAGTTACCCCTTCCTATTATAGAAAGAGTTACTATAGTTATTTATAACCTACTTATTTAATTAAAACCCTTGCTATCTAACCACTACTAAACTTCGCTAACTCTACCGTTGCTTTAGATATCTATCGGCAGATAAGCTATATAAGGTATTAGAACGCTCTAGCTACAATAATATTAATAAGTAGGTTATTAACTACCTTACTAAGTGCTATTTCTACTGCCAGAAACACAGCAAATCCCCTAAATAGTTTAAGTTTATATTATAAGAAAACTAAGACTCTAATTTTAACCATTCCATCTTTATTAATATTATATATATTAACGGAAACCTTATCCTCTACGTTATTAACAAAGCTACTAGATTTTAAGCCGTAAGATAGCTATATAATATCTCCATAAAATATACCTAGGATATCCTATAACTATATTAGATTAACACCTATATTAAACTACCTAACTATATTACCTATAACGCTAGGAAGAACTTTATAAGCAAGGAGTTTTAATAGTACGCTATAGCAATAGCTATATTAACTAAAAGCGTCCTAGTAGAAGCTTACTGGTCTATTAAAATGGTAGAAAGAGCCTATCTAATACTACACTAAGTATACTAGATAATTATAGAGGAGCTATAGGACTTAGGAATAACTAAAAAACTGGCCTTATAAATAGCAGTAAAAGTTACTAATAATATAGCTGGCCTAGACGGCTTAGTCCCAACACTTCTTGTCTTTAGTGCCTATCCTTAAATAAGCGAAATTGACCTACTAATACCCTCTATTACACAGCGAGCGGTAGCTATAAAGAAGGCAATAGAGGAAATTGTAAGGATTAGAGCAAAGAAGTAAGTTAACAATACACTAAACTAACAAAACGGTCCATTTGTTACCACAATCCACAACCTCCCCCTTAACTTAGATATACTTATATGGCGTAAAGGCAATACTGGACAAAGCAGCAGATAAACTGGCCCATTTAAGCTGCTCTAAATTAACGGAGAAATATATAAGGTATAACTCCCTAGTGGACCTACTAACTTTAGGACTATAGCAGTAAAGCTATACCTATAACCTAAACCAGAAGAACCAACTAAGGAACCAACTAAGGAACTAACTAAGGAACTAGTAGCTACTATACCCCCCCAAAGATTAAAACGGACACAATAATCGCCAATAAAGTCCTAGTAAAATATCGCAGATATATTAATATTTATTAATAACAGCCTAATAAAATCTAATACTATAACCTCTAAGTGTACCTTACCGTTATTTACAGAGTCTTAACGTAAGGAGATAAACGGTTTACTTAAAAAAGGCGTCTTTAAGTTTACTAATATAGTAGACATCCTAAAAGGAGTTAGAATCTTTAACTCCTAGTTTATTAATAAGACTAAGAACGCTAAAATAGATAAGGCCTTTAAGAAGTCTAGACTAGTTATATAAGCCTATAACAACTGTCACGGAACGCGGGCAATGGCTACAAAGCGTATGTATTCGGGGAGTCTACAAGACGTTACGCAATCGATTGTAAGGGTTGAGGGCGTAAGGAGGTGATATACCCTCGCGTAGCTGACATAAGCTGTACGCGAGGTGTACGCGAGAGCACGGGGTTTTCCTATAGAGGCCCCTACGGTTGGGTTCCGTGACACTACCCCTCCTCCTATTGAGGCGGAGCTCCGGCGACGCTGTGGTTGCTATATACATGTAGGGGGAAATGCTTGGGGTATCTAGAAGAAGGAATATCATTATAGGTGTGACGGGCTCGTATAGGTGCTTCTAACTTAAAGCTTATAGGTTGCTACTATGCGAAGGTACTAGGCTATAGAGGGGAAGGAGGCTGTTAGGGACTTGGTAAGGGGTGTTGCTGAGGCGCTAGTAGTAAGCGAGCCAATAGCGATTTTCTATCCCGGGGATGGAAAATCCTAATTAGTTGGCTTCTCCTTAGCGTCTAGAATCTGACCAATTAGATAACTTTAACTGGCGGTTGAAGTTCCTTAACATCTCATTGGAGTAGTTACGTGACGGTAATATATAATGATTTAGCTGTGACGGCTCCTATAGGGGATTAGGTATAAAATCTCTACTTAGGCCTAGTTTCTGTGGGTTTACGTAGTAGAAATCGCTGATTAGATCTTTTACGTTTTTAAAATCTTCCTATAGTTGCTATTCTGGCTGATCTATGTTAAATCCTATATAGGTAGCTTTATAGTAGAGCCGCCGTCCTCTGCCTTTGCTAAAGTATTTGGAGTTAATGATTCGTTTAATGGTCTACTCCTTATGGTTCTCGTCTTTGTTCTTATCTTAGATTAGTACTGGTGGGGGTTTAGGCTGTATTTGTCCTAGTAGAGGGTTAGGCTAGTAAAGGTGTAGTAGCTATAGGTAAAATATAGGCCATATCCCGCGGGTAGCTAAGGTAGGTAAAAGCTCTAGTTTATATACAGCTCCTCTATTAATGACTTGTTTAATCTGGTAGGCCAAGGTTCTTATAATTAAGTGACTTTATAGGTCTCTGTGTAGAGATATTATGTGTATCTAACCATACCCAGTCGCCAACACGCATCTCAGGTGGTGGTGTTCTGTGGCGGTTAGCGAAGTAAGCTTATTTTACTTGGGCCCAGGCCATCTCTCCTTTGCAGTAGTTAAGTAGGTCTTTTATATAGTCTGCATGTTAATCGGCAAGTAGCATCTTAAGGCGTTTTCTATATGGCAGTTTCTTATTAATGGGCTCTGGTGGCTCTATACTGGATTATAGGTGATATCCTTTATTTATAAAGAACGGGGTAAGTCCTGTAGTGGCTAAGATATAGTTGTTTGCTGCGAATTTACCTAGCGGAAGGTAGTCTACCCAGTTATCTTAACTATAGGCGACTACCTATCGTAAGTACGCCTTTATACTAGCGTTAGCGTTTTCTGGTTGTCCCGTAGTTTCGTGGTAAAAGGATATAGACATCTTAACGGAGATACTAAGGCGTTAGCAGATCCGCCTCTATACATTAGAGTTAAATTGCGTGCCTTAGTTAGACGTGATAGAGTCGGGTAACCCATATAGTTGGTAGACTTCGCGGAGGAAGGCGTCAGCAACGTCGCTTACGGCTACGCCTTTGGTTAGGACGTAGTGGCGTTCTTTTATAAGTTGGTATATTATTATAAGGATGTTCTTATAGGTTCGGCCATATTGTTTATAAGGCGGTAGGTTAATAATGAAATCTATGGCGATATCTACCCATCGTTATATAGGTACTGGTAGGGGGTGTAGTAGTCCTTAGTACTTTATATAAAATACTTTAGCACGTTTACAGCCATAGCAGGCGCTTATAAAGCGTTTAACTAAGTCTATTATTTTAGGCCAGAAGTAGTATTAGTTAAGAAGCTTATAGGTTCCTCCTTTACCTAGGTGGCCGCTTAATTAGAGGTTGTAGGCCATTTGGATTAGTTGCTGTTATAGGTCTTCTAAGTTAGGGATAAATAGACGGCCTCTATAATAGAGCCTATTCTCTTTTACTTCTAAGGCTACCATATCAATCTGGCCTAAGCTTTGGAGGTTAGTAGGCAGTATATAGGTGCCGGCGATCTTTACGGCAATTAGTTAATATAGTAATAGGTTAACAGGGGTGTTATATACTGCGGTAATAAGTTTATTGATTTTAGGGGGTAACTCTAATTCTGTGGTATAAAGCTGAGGGGCGGTTAGTTCTGTCTTGGGTAGTATACCTAGGGCTAAGTTTCATGCTTTTAGGATTGTTTGTTGTTGGAATTAATTATAAAGGTTATCTTCTAACTAAGGAAGGTCTTATAAACGGCGTGTTAGGCTATTAGGCTTAGTACCTTATACTCCTAGCCTATATACGATTTTGAAGTTAAAACCGGAGAGGAACTCGTTCTAACATGCTTGGTATTGGTTTAGTTATTTTATAGTTATAAAGTACTTAAGGTTATAATAATCTGTAAGGACTTTAGTTAGCTGGTTAGGTTCTGCTAAGGAGAGTTCTAGTTAGAATTCCTTAAACGCTTATATAATTGCGAGGAGTTCTTTATTATAGATCTTATAGTTATATTCTTATAGTGTAAGCTTAGATAAGTAGAATGTAACTAGGTGGAGGAGACCATTATTACCTATCTAGGAGAGGACGCCCGCGTTAACGTGGTCTAAGGAGTTAGTTTTAAAATAGAGTTATCGTCCTAGTATAAAGTAAGCTAGGATAGGTGCTTTAGTAAACGTATCTTTTAAGTCTTAGAATGCCTTTTTATATTTAGGCGTCCAGATAAAACGTAGATATATTTTTCTTCCTTTTATAAAAAAGCCCTTTGTTTGCATTATTGCTATAAATAGTGCTATAACACCTAAGAAGTTGTATATAAATTTCTAATAGAAGTTGGCGAAACTGAGGAAGGCTTATACGTCCTTAATATAGGTGGGGGTTTGCTATCCGGTGATTATATATACTTTTTTGGGGTCTATACGGATACCCTTAGTAGTGACAATTAGTCTAAGGTATTTTACTTCTATGACTAAGAATTTGCACTTCTTTAAATTAATATAAAGTCCTATGTCTTTAAGGCGCTGTAGGACCTTTTGAACGTGCTTAGTATGCTTAGAAGGGTTGTCACTGTAAATAAGTATGTTGTCCAGGTATGCGGAGCAGAAGTTGTTAAGGTAGTCCTATAAGGCATTATTAATATAGCTTTGGAAGCTGCCTAGGCCGTTGCATACACTAAAAGGCATAATGGTGTATTTAAATTAGCTAAAGCGTGATACAAATACGGTTTTCCATTTGTCACCTTCCCGTATTTAGAGGTAGTTAAAGGCGGCGATAATATTAAGTTTAGTATAGATTTTGGCTTAGCTAAGCCGTTTAAGGGTCTCGCGTATAAGCGGTATAGGGTATTAGTTCTTAATTGTAATAGCGTTAAGTCCTCTATAGTTAATATAGAATCAAATACCTCCTCCTAGCTTTTTAGCAAGGAGGATAGGAGTGGCTGCTGGGGATATATTAGGACAAATAAACCCTTTATTAAGGTGCTTGTTGATATACTTTTTAACAACTAAAAGTTCGTCTTTTAACATTAGGTAGGGTCTCTTATAGGGCAGCGTTTTTCCTTATTTAATATTAATGGCATAGTCGTTAGGTTAATGTGGGGGCAGTATATCTGCGCTCTTTTGTAAGCATACGTTAATAAAGTTATAGTATCTCTTAGGGAGGAGCTTGCGGAGTTCCTTATTAGTAAGTCCTTTTTTGAGCTTTATAAACTTCTTAAAGTCTAAGGGTGAAAGTCCGTAGAGTTCTATAGGGGCATTGTTTTCTAGGAGGTTGACTATATCTATCCTATTACTATAGAGGACGTGGTCCTAATCTTTATTAAGCTTATATAGTTATAATTAGGAGACTATAGTAACGGTCTAGCCTTTCCTACATGCTATGCGGTAGAAGGCCGCGGCGCTTATATAGTGGCAGTTAGTTATAGGTGGGGTAATAAGGGTTTCCTTAGGTTAATATCCTAGGGAGTAGATAGAGGCGGCTAGGCCATACCCTAGGCAAGTCTCTCTGCAGTATTTAGAGTTAAAGGTTACTTCTCTCTTTTACCAGTTAATAGCGGGGTTATATTATTTAAGCCAGTTTATTTTAAGGATAATAGGGTAGTTCATAAGTGGTGTAATATAGGCCTAGAGCTCCTCCTAGTGTCCATTCATGTTTAGGTAGAGTTGTGCTATATAGGTAATCTTTTATGCAGTACAACTACTATTAGCGAGTTGTAGGGCGCGGGCTTTAGCAAGGGGTAAGGTAGGTAGGTTATAAGTACATATAAATTGGGTATCTATAAATTTATTAATAGCTCCGCAGTTAATTATAGAATGGGTTTTATATTGTTTCTTAACAGTAGTTCCCTCTATAGGTAAGACTATTTACTTCTATCCTTCTATTTTTATTAAGCTATCTATTAAGTAAGCCGATATATAGATCCCTCTATTATTAGAGTGTCCTAACCTGCGACTTAGGGCTAGGACTTTGCGTTTTCCACTTCCGCGTCTAATTCTACTACCGTTACTGCATCTTTGTCTTGTGCGGTAGCGGCATATAGCGACGTATTTGGTGTCTGGGGCATAGGGTTAGGTGTTTAACGGTAGCTACTAAACCTAGCTATTGGGCAGTTTGGGCTATAGCTATAATAGCCTTCTTAATAGCATCTATAGTAACGCCTTAGCTTCTAAAGTAGCTCGCGCTCTCCATCTAGTAGCTTCTTCGGGAAGGCTAATATAGAGAGGTTGATATTAGGACCAGTGGTATTACTTAGGGTAGTAGGCGTTAGTAGTTTAGTAGGTCCGGAGGGCTTCTATAGGGAGGTCTTTAGGTAGGGGTTTGCAGTAGTAATCTAGTTTAGCCGTCATTTAATCTTCCATAGGGCTGCTACCATATCATAAACGTTGTTATAGTTGTGGCTGGCGGCTGCGTAACTAAGGCGATAAGTAACTTTTTTAAAGAGATCTTCCTGGTCTTTAGCGTTATCTTAGGTAAGAACTCTAGTGTATTTCTAGAATTTAACATAGAACTTGTCGAATAATTTAGTAGGATTTATCTTTAGGGCGTGTAGTTTTGTAACAGAACCTTGTAGCAGGAACTACGGTGGGTTCTGTTATTGGGCTGGGTATATAGGTAAGAACAAAACAACAATATAATAATAACTGGTGGAGTAGTTGCCCAATAGATTAACTCCAATTATATTCTAAGATTTACTACAAGGAGAGAACTATCTATGGTAGAAACTAAGGTCCTTTAAATACACAACCATACTCCTAAGAAATCCTCTCTTGTACGTAAGGTACGTGTTATCTGTATTAAACATAATATCCCTCTTATTTAATATAGTTAATACGTTTAATACCACATGACCTTAGTTACTATTCCTTATTATATAGTTCCACCAGATCTATCCTGGACCGTACCTATATTAACTAACTAGCTTCCGCCAACTCTTCTTTAAGTAGTCATAACATTGTACTTAAAGCGTCTGTAACACTATCTCCCTCCTCTTTATCTTTGTCCTTAAAGATTCCTAATATCTCCAAGTTGTCTACTAGAGGTGTAATATCCGTTTAATTATTCTAGTTAATATCCGTACTTATTATACCTAAAGCTTCTTCTTCTCTTTCCTGGGTTGAGTATTGCCTTTGTATAGTTTCCTCCATACTGTTACTAGGCGAGGTGATGGCGATCCCTTGCTCTCGTTGCGCTAAAGAGGGGTTAGTGTATGTTGCGCTAGCGAGTCCTATATCTTAACAACCCTCCTCTTACTCTAAGTGTACTAAAGCAAACATTTAATCGTCTTGCAATGTTCGCTTAGTCTCTAACGCTAAGTGTGCGCGTCCTATAACTCTTAACAGTCTTTAAGTTCCTTAAGTAACTTATTATAGGGTCTCGTATTTAATCTACTACTATAAAGCTTAATAGTAAGCTGGCCTCCGTGCTACTTAAGGTTTAACATGCCTTAGAAGAGTCCGTATACGTCCTTAAAGCTTAACGTTTAGCTTATGCTCGTCTTTAACGTCTTAAATGTGTCCATAAGAAGGTCCGTTCTAAAGAGTAGAAACTGGTTTAACAGGGTTTATCTAAGCTAGGTAACAAAAGGACTGGCTCTCCTCCTGCAAGGGAAACAACTCCAAGTAGCTCAGCAATTGCTCCTCTTGGGTCCCCCTTAGGTAACTCGTTTTTTGGCGATTCTTTCTTATTAATATTACCCAACCTACTTTCTTCCGATACTTCTATACCTTTTCTATAGCGTTTTTTAGGTTGCTTAGTGGTTCCTAGGTAGTCTTACTATAGCCTATCTACTTTACTTTATACTACGTTTCGTTATCTACGTCCTTATAACTAATAATCTTTAAAACTTGCCATTTATCTTTCTCTTATTCTCTATATGTATCTACCTTATAGACTAGTGGCTTAATATTCCCGTATGCTAGCTCTAGCATTGCAACATATTATATAGGGTAGATTTTTATTTTAGCTAGTAGGTTTAACTTATATATAACCAATAAAATTCTTTACTTGACTTTAAAAGGTCCTAGTCTAATATAGTCTAATTTCTTGCTTAGTCGTCAACTCTTAAAATTTTTGTGTAGTAGCTATACTTTATCCCCCTCCTTAAGATCTGGTCCCTTAGATCTCTTAGTATTGTAGTACCTTTTTATTCGTTCTTGTACTAGTTTAGCTGTTTCTTTAAGGTCTATATAAAGATTTATTAACATCTCTATTCTTTGCTTAGCTGTGCTATACGTCTTTTTTACTTAACGTGGTGATAACAATGTTCTTAGCTCGTACCCGTAATTCGCCTTAAATGGTAATATCCCCATTCCTTCTTATGGTGTTGTATTGTATGTAAACTATATAACTGGTAATAGCAATACCTAATTATTCTATACGTGATTAATATAATGCCTTAGATACTGCTCTAGTGTCTAGTTTAGTCTTTCCATTTATCCGTCCGTCTGCGGATAATACGCTGTAGATATTACTACGCGAACTCCTTGTTCTGCCAGAAATACTTCCTAAAATGCTACTATAAATCTTGGATCTCTGTTTAATATAATCTTATCTAGTACTCTATGTCTTATAAACACTTCCTTTATATAGATTCTAGCGATATCTTCTACTAATATTTCCTTAGTGCATGCTATAAAGTATCCCCACTTTATTAGCTTATCCACTATTACTAAGATCGCGTTATAATCTTATCCTATAATAGGATCTCTTAACTTTGGTAACTTAATAATAAAGTTCTATAATATAACCTCCTATAGTCTTCCTGGTGTCTTAATAGGTTATAGCCCTCCATACAGCTTATACCTCGTCGGTTTGTTCCTTTAGCAATCTAGATATTCCTTTATAACTTATTTTACTAGTCCCCAGATTCCTTAAATAATGTACTCCTCTTAAAGCCTTAATACTAAGCCTGTAGCTCTATTATATCCCTATGTTATTCCCTTATGGAATTCCTTAATAAATTCTTCTATAATAGACTTAGGTATATACGTTGCTTCTCTGTTTTTATATTACTCTAAGTCTAGATCCTCTACCTATACTTCTTAGATCTTCTATGTCCAATTACTCTCTAGTAATTTATAGATCTGACTTTCTTTAGTTGCTATAATCTTTAGATAATTATACCTAATTAATCCATCTTAATTCTTTCGTAATAAAGCTCCTAATAGCTTTTTATTACTTTGTAGTTTAGCCTTTCTGCTTAGAGCGTCTGCTCGTGCATTATCTGTACCCTTAGTATGCTGAATTTCAAAATGGTATTCTATAAGTATTTCCACCTATCTAACTTGTCTTTGGTTGAGTTCCTTTATTATTAGGAATCCTATAAGGTTCTTATAGTCTATTTTAACCACAAATGGTTTCTCTATACCTTGTAAGAATGCTCTTTATTTCTTAAGTGCTATAACTATACCTAACAACTCCTTGTTATAGATATCATAGTTTAACTCTAGTAGTGTCATCTTTCGACTATAGTATGCTACTGGGTGCCATCCATCTTAATATTTCTATATAAAGTATGCCCCTAGTATAAAGTCTAATGTATCTGTTTCTACAACCGTCTTTAGACCTAGTTAATAGATCTTAAGAACTGGCTCCTAGGTAAACAACTCTTTAATTTTCTTAAACAGTTCTTATTATTTCTTTCCCTATACCTATAGTTCTTCTTTCTTTGTTAACTATATAAATGGCTTAATATCCTATAACCATTGCGCTATAAACCTTCTATAATAATTACAAAACCCTAGAAACGATCTTAACTGCGTAACGTTCTCTAGTTCTTGCCAATTCACTATAGCCTCAATCTTTTTTTAGATCTATACTAAGTTGGCCTAGTTTAATAATAAATCTAACAAAATCGGTCTTTCTAGTAAAGAACTCGCATTTCTTAATTGCTACTAGTATCTGTTTTTCTTATAGTCTCTTCAAGACCTATTTAATATGTTCTCTATGTTCTTCCTCATTCTCTAAGTAGATAATAATATTGTTAAGGTATGCTATAATAAATTCATCTAGGTGTTCTTCTAATACACTATTAATTCGCTTCTAGAATGTTACTAGTGCGTTTATAAGCCTAAACTGCATAACTAATGGCTTATATAGTCCTTCCTTTAACCTAAAGGCTGCCTTCTATTTGTCGCCTTCCTTAATTCTAATCTAATGGTACGCCTATCTTAGATCTATCTTTGTAAAGATCTTTACGTTACCTATCCTGTCTTAGATTTCGCTAATTAAGGGTAAAGGATACCTATTCTTCCTAGTAATGCTGTTTAACTATCTATAGTCTATACACATCCTAAGTTTTCCGTTTTTCTTTGGGATGAATAGTACTGGATATCCTGCTAATAACTATAACGGTCTAATATATCCCTTTCATAAGTTCTCCTAAATAAACTCCTTAAGCGCTACTAACTCTGTTTTAGTAAGCTTATAGATTGGAAAGAACTTTAGACTTATTCCTTCTTCTAACTCTATTTTATAGTCCTATGCTATATGCTCTAACAGCTTTTCACTTTCTAGTGACCATAACTTTTTACCATACTTGTGGTATCTCTTTGGTACATAACTTAAGCCTCGCTTAGTCTCCTTATATATCGCTCCAACTTAGTACTATACCAACTTAGTTTATTGTCGCACTTTACGCTATTATATATCCTTAATATTAACCTAACCTATAACCTAATTAATCTTTGGATTGTACTCCTATAACCAAGGCATTCCTAGTATCGCCTTATCCTGTCCTAATAGTAGGATATCGAAAGACATTCTAACTAGTCTCCCTTTAATAGTTAACTAAATAGGTCCTGTTTTAAGATTAATAATGCTTCCTCTATAGGCTATCTAATCTCCTAAAATTGTTATAAGTAGATACGGGTATTCCTTCTATCTATATAGTAACCCTATCCTTTCCACTACCTTTAGTAATATGTGGTTCCTAGTTGCTCTACTATCTACTAACACTTTAAACTGCTAATCTTGCCACTTAGCTCTTAAATTTAGGTACTAACCTTAAATTCCTTTAAGGGTCTAAGGCTCTAATACTGGTTCCCTTTAGTTCTGTGCGCCTCCCCTTTTCCTAACTATTGGCTGCTAGATCCTGCCTATACTTGGTCTAACTTTAGCCAATACTTAGTTTGTTTCTTTTCCTCTATATACTATAGACAAGTGTTCTCTAGGCACTTCCACTACTATTATCTATTTAGGCATTCTTCTATAAGGAATCTTCCTGGTTAAAGTGTTAAGTCTCCTTAACCTTGTACTTTTACTAGGTGCTAACTATGTATATACTTGGCATTCCTGAACCGCTTTTCCTCTAGTGCCTAATATATTCTTACTAGGTACTTCCGGTTCTTGTCTTTAGGTGCTCTATATATGTTATATATATTATCCACACAAGCTATCCACGATAGTATATAATACGCTATATATTTTAGGTCAACTCTTGGTTTATCTTTATCCTTAAATTTAAACCTATACCTGGTTAACCTAACCACTAGTATCTCTACTATAGGTACTAAAATTTGTCGCTTACTTCTTTAGTCCCTAGATCCTTCTTCTAGGTTCCTTAACATTATAATTAATACTCCTTTAATATAACTTATGCGTTTTTCTGTAATAGGTTGGTCTTAGATAACTTTTTTATCTAGCCATATATAAAAATCTACCCATTTATTGTTGTGTCGTTGCCTATACCACTTTCTGTATAACTGGTTTAGTGTGTATAGTCTATCCATTAGAAAGTACCTTGTTATTACTGCATTATAATATCCTTTAGTATATCTTTCTTTAAACCTAGTTAGAATATCTAGATCCTCTTCTTATTCTAGTTTATCTAACCATTTTACCCTAGGTGTCCCTACACTCGGCCTATTAGTAACTCTTTATATGGGTACTCTATCCCTTATAAAACCTAGTATAGCTAACCTCTTGTCTAGCTTTTACTCTTGCTATATAATAATTCTTGTCCTAAACTTATCTATAGTTTCTTGTTTTCTGCGTCTTGTAGCTAGATCTTTATAGTCGTCTTGCTTTTTAATCCTAGTATTAACTGTTTAATCTTTAGGCTAAATACTACGTTTACCTAGGATTACTAACGTTCTTATTTATTCTCTAAACTTGTAGTTCTTGAACTTGCGTCCTATACTCATTCGTTTGTTACTAAACTGAGTTACTACCCTTTCCCATTAGTTTTCGTCCGTTGTAGGTCCTTAGGTATGTCTTATCTCGTCTTAAGAATCTTAAGCTTCTTTTATCTTTTTATAAGAATCTTGAGCCTATAGCCTTTTACCTTTATTAAGTAATGAGCTAGCACTAGCAGTCGTCTACTTGCTTAGTTTCTTTTAAATATTACTCCTATCGTCTTATAAAGCGATAGAAATTATATCTAATGGTGTTATAACATTTGTTACTAAACCCTGTTCTATAATAGTCTTAGTCTCTGCTTCTATTTCGACTTCTTTAAGGTCTATATACTCCTAGTAAGCTGCCTTTATTACCTTATTGTTGGTAAATGCTTCGCCTATATTAAATTTATTATCTTTAATATCCGATCTATAAGCTAGTTTATTGGTTCCTCTAAACTTAGGTAATAATAGCTCCTATAGCCAATAGCTTACGCCGTACTTAGCGTCCTTATAAATTCGGTATGCGTTATTATAACAATACACAAAACTGTTAATTAAACATTCTTTTATTCCTTATAGTGCACCGTTATCCCTCTATATATATATGTCTCCTGCTGGCCTAGTTCCCTTTACCGCGTGGTTACTCTAACTACCTCTATAGTCTCTGGCGAAATAACCCTGTTTTCTACAATTTATATAAGCCCTATCTTTAAACCATTTTTCTTGCTATGGAGTCCACCTAAACGTCTTCTGCTGCTAAAATCCCTAGTTTAGCCTCTACTCCTAGGTCCTTTAATTACTTAATCCTTAACCTCTGGGTTTCCATAGTTTCTTTTCCCACCTTTAGGTTTCTTTGGTACCACTTAGGTCTATTAGCTCTGCGCCATTCCATAGTTTTTAACTCTATGTCTGTTGTTGCGTGCTCTGCGCCTTATACGACTATGGAACTCTATCTTGCCCTCTCTTAGCTTGTTCCCTTTAGTAGATCCTATTATTAATCTTTATTAACTGATCTATTAACTCTCTTAGAGTATCCGCATCTTCTATTAGGATAATTGCGTCCTAGACTTTAGCCTTAAGTCCCTATTTATACTGTGCCATAAGCGCCCTATTATTCCACTTAACCTGTGTGGCTAGTATTTAAAACTGTGTTATATACTTAATTACTAAAGTGCGTTATACTAAGTTCTAAAGCTTTTGTTCTGCTGTGGTTATAGCCTCTGGGTCTCTAAATATCTGCGTTAGTTGCTCTGCGAACCCATTCTAACTGGTAAATATATACCGTACGTCCTAGTTAGTAGTTGTTATACCATTAGCCTATATTTCCGTAAGATATAGCTTAAACCACTTAAGTGCCCTCCCTATTAGGAACAATCCTGCATAGGCTACTTAATCTAACGATATTGCTAACTTCGCTCCTTCCTGTACTACCTTAAAGTGCATTTGCATAAGAAATCCCTTAAGCTTTAACTTCTCTCCTAAGAATCGTTTAATTAAGGGTAGCTTAATTTTTACTACTCCAATTCTATTAATGTGTTCTTTAAGTATCCTATTATTGTCTTATAAGTGATTAACCATTTCCTATAACTAACCTCGCGTAACCACTTGAGAATCCCTATTGTCTATACTAGTATCACCTAGCCCTGAGGTTGTGGCTGCCGTTAACATCGTTGCAACTAGTACTGCTCTTGGTGGCATATTATTCAACTTTGTTTAATACCGTAACCTTAGTAGTAAATGTGTAATAGAACCTTGTAGTAGGAACTACAGTGGGTTCTATTATTAGGCTAGGTATATAGGTAAGAACAAAACAACAATATAATAATAACTAGTGGAGTGGTTGCCTAATAGATTAACTCTAATTATATTCTAAGATTTACTACAAGGAGAGAACTATCTACGATAGGGACTAAGGTCCTTTAAATACACAACTATACTCCTAAGAAATCCTCTCTTATACGTAAGGTACGTATTATCTGTATTAAACGTAACGTCCCTCTTGTTTAACATAGTTAATATATTTAACACCACGTGACCTTGGTTACTATTCCTCGTTATATAGTTCCACCGGATCCATCCTAGACCGTGCCTATATTAACCAACTAGCTTCCGCCGACTCTTCTCCAAGTAGTTGTAACATTGTACTTAAAGCGTCCGTAACAAGTTTAGCTTAACTAGTAGCCACTAGGTTATAGTCGCGGTATATTTAATTAAGGTTGTTAAGGACTTCCTAGTAGGACTACCACTTCTAGGGACTGCTAGTCTCCTATTAAGCGAAAAGCCTATTAAACGGGATGCCCTTTATTCGTCTAATAATGTAGCCAATCTTGGTATCTTCTATAGGGAAAAGGTAGGCGCTCTAGGTTAGTTTCTTATAGGTTTATATCTTCCAGTAGCTATATTCCTTACGGTCACCCTTAAAGATTAGGGGATTAGGGTAGCGTGTATTAAACCCTATAGTGGTAGTTTAGGTTTAATTGTTATAGCTTTTATTGTCGCCGCTACTATAGTAGGGGTTCCTATTAGGTAAAGCTGCTTAGCGCTAACCTTCCGTTAAGTATTAAGTGGGTAAGGTTGCCGGGGGCGTAGAGGCTTAGGTAGCGTTATATATAGTAGAGAGGTATCTGGTATTATTACAGATATACTTATTAAGCTAAGATTATAGGTATTTAATTATACCCTCTCTTTTGGTAACTATAGCAATAAGTGTAATCTTGGCCTTCTTTAATCGTTGGACGTCATGTTTAGACGCGTGGAGGTCATCTTTAATCTCTTAGTATATGTTGTTAGCAAGCGCCTCACAAGCTTATAGGTCTTGGATGATATTATAATCTTAGGCAGCACGCATCTCAGCTTATATAAGCTTTAGATGGTAGTTCTATAGAAGGCAGTAGTATTTATTAGGTTCTTATGCTACCATTTTTATAAACATCTCAGCGTCTCGTATCTTGATCTTGATGGGTAGTAGCCCTTTAGCTTATTTATCTGTGGTTGTATAGTTAATAAAGGATAAAACATTGTTAATGTCCTCCTTATGGTTGTTGTAGTCTTTTAAGCCACTAGGCTTCCCTTTAGGGGTTAAGGCTAGGGCTAACAAATTAAATCCTCCTGGGACTAATTGGTGTCGTGGTTTTAATATAGGTATTAGGTTATTCTTTAAGTTTAACATAGTAGCTAGTAAGGAATTTCGTCTTGCTATTGTTAATTCTTTAGGAGTACGAAGTGAGGTAACTCGTGGACATGCTGCTTCTGGCAGCGTCTACGGTATCGTGGAGACGTAGAATTGGTCGTAGGCTGAGCGTCAGTGAAGAAAAAGGCGCAACGTAATGTCACGGAATGCAGGCAATGGCTATAAAGCGTATGTATTTGGGGAGTCTACAAGACGTTGCGCGATCGATCGTAAGGGTCGAGGGCGTAAGGAGGTGATATACCCTCGCGTAGCTGATATAAGCTGTACGCGAGGTGTACGCGAGAGCACGGGGTTCTCCTATAGAGGCCCCTGCGGTCGGGTTCCGTGATAATAACCATAGTAAAGACCTAGTTCTAATATAGTTACTAACCATTTAACATATTAGCTAGAGAATTATCTTAGCACTTATGGCAACCCTATAGGGAAATAAAAGAAGACTAGCTTTTTTATACCTGCGCGATATCTTACAAGCTTATATATAGTCTAGTACCCACCTAAATAGAGACTTCTTTATATACCCACCACTAGAACTTGGACTAAAGAATAGATTAATTCTAAGAGTTATTAAACTACTCTATAGTGTCCTGGAAGCCAGCAACCATTAGTTTAATATATACCACCATTAATACCTTAATAAGCTATGGATAAACCAGTCAATATATAACCCCTGCTTATTATACACAAATAGCAACGGCTTTAGAATTGTAGGACTATAGACCAATAACATATTATTCCTTGCTAATAAAACCTTTACAAAGGCTAAAAAAGCTAGGCTTTAGGAGGCAAAGTTCCTAGTAAAAGAGAGAGAAAAGCTTATGCCAAATACTCCAATTAAGTTTAATGGAGGCTATATTAAGCAAAAAAAAGATTTAATAGCCCTTATACAGGAACATTAATACTAGAACCTAAAGTTGGTTACTATAAAGGCTACAGACCTAACTAGCTCTAGAGGGGAAGTCTATAAGGTAGTTACACTAAAGGACTAGTACATTGCTTAAAGAGTAAGAGGAGCCTATATTGCTATAGTCTACCAGCTAGAAGCTGCCTTTAATCTCTTATTTATAGCACAAGTTGTTAATCTAAAAGAGGAACACACAAAGCAGCTTAATAAGCGGCTACAGTGGCAGATCGATAACCCCTTAAGAGGGCTCCGTTTTGTACAACTTAATACCAGTAAAGATTCCCTTAAATTAATAATCTTTATAAACTTATCTTTTGCGAACAACCAGGACCTCTTATCCCAAATTGGCTTTATTATTACACTTATAGACAAAGATAATAAGGCCAATATCCTCTACTAGTCATCTATTAAATGTAAGCAGGTCATATAAAGCGTCCTAGCATCTAAACTATACAGAATAGCCCACGGATTTAATACCGGAGCTGCGATTAAAGCAACCATTAAGAAAATCTTACAACTTAAACAATTACCGGTTATCCTTTGCACCAATTTAAAATCTGTATACAATTGCTTAGTTAAACTCAGGACAATACAAGAGAAACGACTTATAGTTAACCTAATATGCCTACAACAATTATACAAAAGAAGAGAGATAGCAGAGATCAAATAGATCGATGGAGGCAGTAATCTAGCAGACACCATGACAAAATTGAAGCCTTGCCAGGCATTAAAAGACCTAATTAATATAAATACAGTCAAGCTACAGGTCACCAAGTGGGTAGAGAGAGGAGAAGATGGAGAGGCAGGAATAGAGAGTGTAAAGATGTCGAGCCAGCAGCCAAGGCGCTAGTGGTAAGCAAGCCAATAGCGATTTTCCATGCCGGGCATGGAAAATCGTAATTGGTCACTTCAACCACCTGGCAGAATTCGGCAGAATTTAAGTGGAATATGGCAGAATTTGGTAAAACTTAATGGAATTTGGTGGATTTCCTAAGCTTGCTTAGCTCACGTAACTAACCCAATTAGTTACAGACAACCTCGTTCAGACAGTATCTTAGCGCTAATAGTTCCATTATATTAGGGGTAGGGTAATAATTATTCTTAAACCTAGTTTTACCCTACGGGTATAATAAGAAAGTCTTATTAACCAGATATATGTTTATAGTATAAATAAGGACTTAAAGCAAAAGTCTAGGACGCGATTATTTTAATAGAAGATGCGGACACCCTAAGGGAACTAATTAATTAAGCAATTAAGATTAATAATAGGATCTACTAAAGGGAATAAGCTAAAAAGGGCTAGAATAGAGTTCTATAGTTGTATAAGGCGTAGAGTATATAATAATAGATATAGAGTTATAAATTATACAATGGCGAACTAGAGCTAATAGATCTAAGTAGTACTAAAGAATATAAGAAGTAGAATAAGAAACTATAGAAACCTAGAAGTTAAAGATTAAGTAATTATAAGACTAGGGAGTAAAGGCTAAACTAGGGATCTTAGTAGCAGAAGATGTTTAGGCGGACTATATAATAAGAAGAATGGTTTAAAAAAGGAGCTTATATAAATTACGGAAAACAAAGTTATTTTACTAAAGACTATAAAGGTAATTAGAGTAACTATATAGTAAAAGGCACTAGGTTATTAGAGTATAATAATATGGATATAAGTATATTACGCGGGACTAAAGAGTGTTCAATTAAGCACTTCGCGTTTTATTATAACAATATATACTAAATTTATAAGGACGCTAAGTATAGCGCAAGCTATTAGCTATAAGAGCTAGAGTTAAGAGGACTTAAGGGAACTAGAGAGTTAGATAAAGAGTAAGATTAACTCTATAAGCTGGATTAAAATATTACAGTAATATGCAGATAAAGATTAATAGAAATAACAATAGAGCTAGAGTACTTATTAATTAATAGCAATAAGAAGGAAAAGTAGCTAACTAGGGGTATGTAAACCTTAAATATATAATAGAAGCAGAGACTAAAATCGGTATAGAGTAAGGTTTAGCAATGGGTATTATAACACTATTAGATATGGTATTTATTGCCTTATAAAACAGAATAAGTAATATTTAAAGAAGATTAAGTAAGCGGATAACTGCTAGTGCTAGCTTACTACTTAATAAAGGTAAAAGGCCATAGGCTTAAGATTCTTAAGAAAAGATAAGAGAGGACCTAAGGCTTATAATAGACGAGAATTAATAGGAGAGAGTAATAGCTTAGTTTTAAGATAAATAAATAAGTATAGGACGAAGATTCCTAAGAAACTAAGATTTTAAAAAACAAATAAGGTCCATAGTAATCCTAGGTAAATACAGCGCTTAGCCTAAAGATTAAAAAGTCAATATAATAGTTAAAAGGTTTAATAACGTCAAAAATCCGTTTAAAAGACGTAATAGAACAGAAACTATAGAGGAGTTTAAATAATAAATTCTCGTATAGTAAGAACAGAAGTTTGATTAAAGAATTATATTAGGTTATGCAAGGGACAGAGCACCTATATATAAAGTCACTAATAGGCCAAGGGTAGGAACGCCGAGAGCTAAATAGTTAAGCAATTTGGAAGAAGAAGAGAATTTAAAAATCCTAACTAGATTCGCAAAACGATGTACTAAAGGTTATAACAATGCAGTAATAAAGAGATACTTCCTTACGGATAGATTGTATATAATTATAGAGCTATACTAAAAGTGGTATAGGCAATAAAGGCGTAATAAGTAAAAAGATTTCTGCATATAGCTAGATAAGAAAGCTATACTAGATTATTCTATATTGGAGAGATAAATATGGTATATTAAAAGAGCCTTAATTATAATATTAAAGAATCTAAAAGAACAGGCTATAAACTGGAGAAAGATAATATAGATATTAGTACTAGTAAACGAGATAGTAATACCTAAATTAGTGCAATAGAGGTTTAAACTTAAGGATGAGGATAAACTAAGAGTTAACTTAAAGCACCTGGCATATTATATATTAGCATAGATTATATATATATATAATATAATATGCATAGAGTACTAAAAGATAAATATTATAAGTACCTAGTAAGGATGTATTAGGACTAGATAAAAAAAGGTTTAGAAACGCTAAGTATATATATAAATAGCACCTAGTAGAAGTTTAGGAGTTAGACAACTTAATACTTTAACTAAGAAGATTCCTTATAGAAGAATGCTTAGATAGATAATAGTAGTAGAAGTGCCTAAAAAATATATATCTATAGTATATTAAGGAAAAGAAATAAACTAAGTATAACTAGGATTTAGTAGCTAATAGTTAGGAAATAGGGAGGCCTATAGGACTAGAGTGAGCTAATAGTAGGGCTTTAAACCCTTAAAGGAATTACTATAAGGGTGCAAAGAGGCTTCGGGGAAGATTTGAAGGAATAATATAAATTCTATCTAAATCTAAGGGTATATAGCTCTTGCAGAGTATAAGACGTTATATAAAGAAGAGAAAGGAACATAGGAAACGTGTAACTAAATATTTAAGGTCTTAGCAGTAGACGCGTAGGTATAAGCCCACGCGGATTTTAACAGGTTTCGACCAAATTCCATTATATTAGTGGAATTTGGTGGAATTTAATTGAGTTAGTGGAATTTAGCAGAATTTAATTAACTTGGCAGAATTTGGCAGAATTTAATTAAAGCGTTAAAATTTATCTATTAAGTGTTTTGCTGAGACATTCCTACTATAACTGGGCTAGTCCCATTATAGTACCCCCCCCCCCTTTTTTTTTTAGCTAAAGGTCTAAAACAATTTAATTTAATTAAGAATTTATAACTTATTACGTTATAAGTGTTATAATATATTTTAAGTTCTTTTTAATTTTAAGTTTCCTACTATTGTGTTTTGTGTCTTTATATTAGGTAGCAGTTGTTTGCCTTTATATTGTGTCTATTTAGCCAGAGTAGGCCGCGAAAAATAGTCTTTATAGAATTCTTTTACTAGGGAAGGCGCGTCGGCCTTAATCTATTTATGGATTTCCTAGGTTTATGTTTTATATCCTTTCCACTTAATAAAAAGTTTAAATTGTTTAGATTGTGTTTTCTATTGCATATTATTAATTAAGTTAATAAAGTAAGAACCGTTACTGTTATTAATAATTATAGGAGGTAGTGGTGGCACTTTATAAGTTATAGGGTCGTCTCTTAAAGGTTGCAGCAAGCTTATGTAAAATATTAGATATATTTTTATTTTAGTTAGCAGTTTAAGCTTATAGGCATATAGGCTTAGTTTCTTCTTAATTTAGTATAGGCCCGTAAACTTCTAATTAAGTTTCTTTAAAGGCCGTTAAGTCTTTATGTTTTATATATTTAAGTAAACCATATTACCTTTCTTAAAGTCCTATATAGGAGCTTATCCTTTATTTGCATGCAATTCCTATAACATTTAAGTATATATTAATTTACTTTGTAATAGTTCCGTTAACTACTTTATTTAATTAGCAAAGTTATATACGTTAATTAACTAGATCCATTTAATTATGGGTCCTATTATATTAATTTTAGGTTATAGTTTAAATCTAAGTTAAGGGTTTTGTCTATAGGTTATATAGAATAGCATTACGCCTGTTAATATATTTATTATATTATTTACAGTAAACTTAGCTAAAGGTAGCCATTTTTTCTAGTTATCTTATAGGTAGGAGCAGTATATTTATAAATATTGTTCCATAATTATATTTGTAATTTTAGTTTAACCATCTATCTCTAAATAGAATGCGGTTAAGAGTTATATTTAAATGCTTAATTATTTATATAAAGCTTGCCAGAAGTCTAAAACGAACTAGCTTTTATAGTTAGATATTATTAAGTTAGGAAGTCTATATAGCTTAAAGATATACTTGACAAAATATTTAGCTACTAATATTACATTAATTAAGTCTATAGGAATTATATATTATATTTTTATAAGGCGGTTAATAACTACTATAACATTTATAAAACTATTACTATTAGGTAAGTTAACTATAAAGTTAATTAAGATATCGCGCTATCTTTATATTGTAATTGGTAGCAGTTAAAGTATTCCTTACTTCTTTATATAAGAGGTCTTTCTACATATGCATATTCTACGTGCTTAAACGTATTTTTATACATAGTTGTGCATTATAGGCTAGTAATATACTTATTAAACAATTTTATAAGTCTTTGTACAGCTAGGATATCCTACTATAGGGGAGTTATATACAAATTTAAATGTCTTAAATTATAAAGGTTTAGAATTTGGAACTACTATCTTCTGTTAATAGTATAATTGATTATTTTAAATTTCGCATTTAGCAAGTATAATATCCTTATACTGTCGTTTTCCTGTTTAAATTGCTTTTATTATATTAATTATCTATATATTGTTCTTATATTTGTATTCCATTAACTTATTAATTTCTATTTCCTATTTATTAATTTCCTATTTATTTCTTTTAAGTTTTATATTTAGGAATATATGGTGTAGTTTCTTAAAGCGTTTAGGGGGCAGTAAGATCTATAATTAATTTATAATCTGTTTGTCTAAAGCATTTACAGGCAAGTTCTGTAATTATTGTGTTAATATATTAGGCTTCTAATTAAGTTTACCTAGTTAGTATATAATCTTAAAATTAAATTATAAAAGGTATTCGGCCCAATAAATCTAGTGCTGCGTTAATTGCTTTATAGTTATAAAGTACTATAGGTTCTTATAGTCTATTAACATATATATTAGGAATAACAATCCTTTAAGCTTAGGGCGCCATTGTTTAAAACATTTAACAATTATAAGTAGTTCTTTATTATATATTTTATAGTTTAATTTAATAGGGATGAGCTTCTAGAAGAGAAAGGCTACTAGATATAGTTTGCCATTCTTATTATATTGCAATAACACTCCCCCTAGTACATAATTAGATAAGTCTGTTTTAATAGTGTATTTAAGGTTAGGGTTAAAGTAAGTAAGAATTAAAGTAGTTATAAAGCAATATTTTAAGTTATTAAAAGCTTATTTATATCTAGTAGTCTATTTAAATTATATATTTTTTCTTATTAGGTTTACTAATAGTTAGGCGATTTCTAAAAAGTAGTTAATAAATTAATAATAGAAATTTATAAATTCTAAAAATCCTTAAATATCTTATATGTTATTAGGGCTTTTCTAGTTTATAATTATAGCGACTTTTTTAGGGTCTATTTTAATTCTGTTATAGGATATAATTAAGCCTAAGTATATAACCTTAGACGTGTAGAACTTATATTTTTTAATATTGCATTATAAGCCTGCATCTTATAAGCATTTATGTTGGTAAAATAGGGTAAATCACCAGTACTACTCGAGTAGATACAGTGACGTTGTTTGATAATGCATGCTTTCTTTTAATTGGAACGAGGAAGGGCGAAGAGCTTAAGGCTCCTTACCACACTAGTGCCGCGACGATATGTAATAACCGCTTGCCTTATTCCCGACACTAGCAACTCTTCTTTTATAGTTGCTATTTATATACACTTGTAGATTACTACTATACAAAGATACTAAGCGAAGAAGAAGAAGAACGTTAGGGGTTAACGCAAAGGCAAGGGGCCGCCAAGGCGCTAGTAGTAAGCGAGCCAATAGCGATTTTCTATACTGGGCATGGAAAATCCTGATTAGCTGGTTAAAATTAGAGTCTGCGGAATATTATACTCTTACTCCCTTTTGACCTAACCTTTAACCTATATATATAGAGTGTTTGTGTTAACAAACGTTTCTAGAGCCTTATTTGGGTTTGCCTTTATTATTGCATCTACTAGGTTATCTTGGCTATTAATCCATTAGATCTTAAAGAGTTTTTGCCGTTTATAGAATTGCCGAAGTGCTATAATATTAATTATAAGGCGCTTCTCCTTTATGGTACCAAGCTTGACTAAGCACTTATAGAGGGAATATAAGTTGGTACACACAATTATAGGGATAATAGGAAGTTTAAGTTAATCTATAATTATCTTTAGGGTAGTTCTAATTGTAATTGCTATGTTAACTTTGCTAGCCATTCCGTATATCTCTAACGCTAGAACGCTTTAAGTGACGTACTTACTCTTAGTTAAGCTCTAATAGATAAGATTGCTGTAAATTATAAAGTTCTTCTCTCTAGTAGATTTATTTGCGATTATAATCTTATATCCTAGTTAGGAGCTGAAATTTTTATTATTTATAAACGATCTATTAACAAATACAAAGAGCTTGGCGGTAGGAAGGTTAATAGGTATATAAAGTAGTCCTCAATTAAGATGGTTTATTTACTAGGAAAGATGCTTATTTAGGGCAAGAATATTATCCTTGGTTAGTTCCTGGTATTAAGCGGTAATAGAGAGATTAAAGAAAGCCTTAGGTTAATAGATAGAAGTAATATAAGCTCTACAAACGCGTTACTTCATGTATTCTTACTTTAGAGAATTAACGTTAATAACGTTAATCTTCTTACCTTAACCCTTCTGGCGTAAAGCAATAGAGTCCTTGTTTAGGGAGAGGATGCATCTATTAAAGAGTAATAGTATTATTAGGTTAAGCCTCTCCTTTAGCTTTACTATAAGATTTACCTTTACTAGCTTATCTTCTTTAAGAGCTAAGAATTGGTCATCTCCTAAGATAATTATATTATTAGTTTATATGCCGATGATTCCAAATAGAGTTTCTATAGTTATAATAAAAAAACAGGGGTTAAATATAGAAGTTGTTATTAAAAGCTTCTCTTTATAGTGCTTATTATAGGTAGCCTACTAGTAAGTTCCTGCCTCTGCAATTCTATATAATGGCTTAAGCACGACTATAATCGTATCTTTGGGATATTAGTGGCGAATTCATTTTAGAAGGTATGCTAATATTAAGCGCTAAAGGTACGTCTTTAATTGGGTATAGGCCTAAGTAATATCTTATAAATAAACTGTTATTCTATTCTTTATTAAGGAGGGAGCTAGCGTAATAATAACTCGCTAACTAGCTTGTTAAATTATAGGGGATTGCATAAGAATTACTTTCTTGCTATTATTATTATAACCTTAAATAACTAGCCTTAACTTCTTAAATAAAGCGTTAGTAGCCTTGCCCTTAATCTTATTAACTATTTTTAACTTAAAGATGCAAACTCTATTAAACTTAGTAGGGTTATACTTCTTAAATTTAAAGACTCCTCTTGCAATAAGACCGTCAATCTCCTGCTTATTAGATGCTTAAAAAGGGGCTTTTAGAGTTATAATATGGCCTTCCTTTTAGAGTTGTTTTGCAAGCTTAAAGTCCGCCTTCTCTTTAGCTATTATAAAGGCTATTAACAACTTAACTCTACTCTTAATAGCGGCAACAAATTGCTCTTTAAAATTAATAAGATATTAGCGATTTTATAATCCTTTTAGGCAACCTCTACCGCGTCATAGTTGCGGCACATCTACTATAACTATATTAGAATTGTAGTCGCCTTCTAAAGCATATTAATTGTGGTTCTTTTCTGGGGTATCCTCTAGGGCATCTTATAAAGGCTTAAAACTATTATCCCTATAATAGGGCTTAACAACAGTTAAGCGGAATTAAGTGGGTCTATAGGGCATCTAAAGAGTATAAGTTTGACCCTTAATGGCGATAAGTGTATATAGGCCTAACCAGCCCCCTTTCTTACGCCATACCCATACTTTAGATTGGAGTGGTAGATCTATTATAATTAAGGTATTTAGGCCGTTTTTTATTCTTAGTGTGTTATTGACCTAGCGCATAGCGTAGATGCGACACACCTCCTTTATTGCTTTATAGATAGCCTCAGCTCGTTACGTAACAGATAGAGATAGTGGAGAATTATTAGTTATTTAAGGGTAGGCGCTAAAGACTAGTAATATAGGTATAAGCCTATCTAGCTAGCGGAATTATTAACAGTTTTAACAGCTATCTGTAAAATAAGCTCTTTACTAGCACCCTCTAGTTCCAAAGAAATAATCTTATATACTTGGTGTAATAGTATATGATATCGTTCTACTTTTCTAATACTATTATGTGCCTTAATAGGGACTTCCTTAACCTTAATTTCCATTGCCTTTACCTATTGCCAAAACTCTATAGATAAGAAGTTCCTTCCTATATTATAAATAACTTAATTAGGGGGTCCTAGGTAGATATTAATCTAGTATAATTAAAGAGTATCCCATGGGTTCCTAGCTGACATATCCTTTAGGAAACGTGCGGCTTAGAAGAAGGTTAAGAGGTTAATAACTTAAAGTACTAGCTTGCCGCTAAGATACATAATATTAATAATAATACAGAAGTTAAATTTATAGTTATCTTTAAAGGTAAACTTAAATCGGCTAGGGGACTTCTGGTTTATTTAGCAGTAATAGTAGTACTTTATAAGATGCTTAATTATCTTAGCCTTAACTTTATAACCTACTTACTAAAGAACCCTAAGCAATCTATAAACTAATAGGTAACTAAAGCAACGGTGTAGTTAACGTAACTTTAACTTAGTTAAATAGCTCTAAGCAACACTCCTTTCTAGCTGTTAAAGGAGTAACTAAGGGTAACCCCACTTGCGTATAACAGGCACCCGATTATCTCCCTAAATAAGCATATTCTTAAGGTTATTGAGCTTAATGCCTAACTTATCCATATCTTAGATGCAGAATAGAAACAGGGTGTTTGTAGAAACAATATAGAAAGTAATATATTCTAACGGGGTTTAGACCTTAATTATGCTAAGAGAGATTGTAGTACCCTTACTAAAGCAAATTGTATATTAGCCTGCCGTTAATTGGTTAATCTAAATAGAGCTATTAAGCTATTAAAGAGCTTAAACTTAAGGTTCTCCTACTATAGATACTCCTGCGGCTCCAGTATCTGGCATAATACTATAAAAGACGTTCGCCGAGTATCTATTATTAAAGGAGAATGTAGAACTTTCCTTTAGCTTATTAAAGATATCTAATTTTATAACAGAATAGAGCGTAGATTAGTTATTAAGGATAGCAACAGTTTATATGCCATTTACCTTACCATACTCAGTAAAGTATTGGTTAGGGGAGTAGTCCTTAATTTTTATATCTATAAGGAGCTGTTTGGCCTTATTAATCTTACCCTTAAGATCTTCTTCGCCTTTATATTAAACCAGGAAGCTTTAGAAGTAGGCTATAGTAACCTTATAATTTCTAACATTTCATACGCTCTGGCGAAACTTATTATATACCTCCTTTTATCTGTTAAGAGGGTGCCTAGTTAACCAGCAATTTGGCTTTTTACAAATATAGCATTTCTTCTATTAATTGTTTTAAGATAAACCTCCACAAGGACCTCTATAATTGCTTTATAGTTAACATTAATTATACCCTTTACCGTATCCTCTACCCTAGCTACTATATGTTTAATTAGTCTAGTTATAATTATATTAGTTAGCTAGGTCGATTAAAGTAGGTTAGGGTTAGGTATTAAATTACTATACTTTTTAAGAGTATAGAGTAGTGCTAATAGAGGATCTTAATTAAGCATACACTCCTTTATAAGTATTTGCAGGATTAAAGAGAGTAAGGTTATATTCTTTAATACCTTAGTATACGCTAATAACTTAATCGCGTAGGCTAAAGTTCTCTTAATATAATTCGGATAAACCACGCTAAATTATTTAAAGTTAGTTAAAGAGCTTTTAAAGATAATTAAGTTAAGAGGCATCTGGGTTTATAGCAATAATTCTTAAAAAGGTAGTCTCTCTCTACTCTAATATATACTGCTGCTTATTCTCTTCTGTTTTAAAGTGGCATCTTATCTTATATATTATTCGGTTAAAATTATATCCTTTTCCTACCAAACAATTATAATAGAAGGTACTGGCGCGGCCCTTAAGCATAATGGAATAAGTGTTATAATATTGGTTAGGTTCCAGTCCAACCTTCTAGTAATAGTTATAGAAGATGCGCAGCTTTAAATTAAGGATATTATATAGTTCCCCGCTAAACCTCTTCTCCTAATCTAAATAGAGCTTTGTAAGCTCTATAAGCATTTTTAAGGTACCTCCAAGTGGTATTAGGCCACGTTAAAATTGCGTTAGAGATTAAGGTAGGGATTGCTTTATAGGCTATAGTGGAGATATAGATCTTAATAGAACATGGCATAGTACCTGATTTTACTATAATAGAGTTTAAAGGTTATTAAATCGCGAAGCAAGGGGATCTTGCGCTTGCTCTTAAGGGGTAGTAGTTAAAGTTATAGGTTGAATTAGTGGAAGCGATGGATATAGAACGTAAAAACTCATACCTAGAGTAATGGAATTAGGACGCATCTCTATTAGTATATTATTTGGATTTTATTGTAAGTTAAGCTTCTTCTTATTGCGTAGTTAGTGCTTAATCTCTTATAGAGTCCATTTGTGCTCTTCTTCTGCGTTAATAACTTACTCCTAGATATTATCTCTAATAGCACCCCCATCTATAGGGACAAATACTCTATTCTCCTAAAGGAAATTATGGAAGTCTTATATAATATCTTTCTTCGCAAGAGCCTATGTTTTCTTTATCTATCCAACAAAGTCCTCCTTTATGCAATACTATAGCATAGTGTCGTTGTATTCGCGGTCTGTATAGTGTGCTATACAGTGTAATAAGAATCCGTTTAGGTCCTGTTACTTAACATTTATAGGGTTGATGTCTGTGTCCCACGTCTCCGGGTTAATATCTTTCTCATACTACTTTGGGTAGGTTAACGCCATAATAGCTGTTATTTTATTAATAATAAAAAAAAGGAAAATAAGGATTGTTCAACGGGGTGTCGTATATTAAAGGTAGGTAGGGTTTTCGGTTTTGTAGGATCTTATAGGTTTGCTATTAAAAGGTAGGCAATTTAAGATATAGTTAACGCGTTTTAGACGTTGACTTGGGACCTTAGGTTTAGTAACACTTCTAACTTAAAGTACTTAACCAAATCTTTGTAAACGTAGTTGTTCTGTATAATAGACGCAACTTGGTATCTCCTAGTACTTAGTAACACTTCTATTACTAGTTTTCCGCAAGTTTAAGGTAGCACAGTATCGCCGGGATCCATTCCATATAAGCGTATATAGCACCCCTATATAAGACTGTCTCTTCTGTTGAAAACCTTGCTATTCTATAGTTGTGTATTTAACCACTAATCAGTATTGGTAATATAGGGTAAATCACCAGTACTACTCAAGTAGATACAGTGACGTTGTTTGATAATGTATGCTTTCTTTTAATTGGAACGAGGAAGGGCGAAGAGCTTAAGGCTCCTTGCCACGCTAGTGCCGCGACAACACGTGACGACCGCTTGCCTTATTCCTGACAATTTAAGAACTATTCTAATATATTTTTAATATTTAGAAAGCAAGGACAAGTAGATTAAGATATTATTAATATATATAGTAACAAATACATTAAGGAATTTATGAAGTATATTATTAATATATTGCTAAAATATACTGGGACCGTTCTTTACGCTAAATAGCATTACTAGGTATTTAAAGAGTCCCTATTATATATAAAAAGCTATATACTTCTTATCTCCTTTACATATACAAATTTTATTAAAGGTAGTAATTATATTAAGCTTTATAAAATACTATATCTTTACTAATTAGTTAAGTGTCTCTTAAATTAAAGGAATTAGATATTGGTTTTAAATTATAATTACGTTTAGAGCTTAATAATTAATATAGAATCTTAAGCCTCCTCCTAGCTTTTTAATAAATAGTATGGGTAAGGCAAATAGGTATTAACTAAGACAAATAAATTCTTTTTTTAGGTGCTTATTAAGGTATTATTGCATTATAAGCAGTTCTTCTTATAATATACTATATAGCGGACCGAAATTTAGTGTTGTACTAGGCTTAAATTCTATCTTAAAATTATATTTTTTTTAGTATAGGGCTAGTTAGTCTATAAATTGTTTTTTAAACTTGTTAATTAGGTTATAGTACTCTTTAGGTATAAAAGGTTAAGGATTAGAATACTATTTTGGTTCTAGTGCTTTCTTAATATCTTCTATAGTTATAGCAAAGATTTTATAATCTTATCTTTTTACTAATAAGATAAAAGGCTCGGCCTATATTATATAAATTTTAAGAGGTTTTGTTATAATATCTTTATATTCTTTACCATAACTAGCAGTTATAGATTTATTATATTGGTTTAAGGTTTGTAGTAAGGGCAATTTATATTATATTAAATTTAAATAGTTGTGTGTATATTTATAGGGTAAATGTTTTTTTAAGCAATAACTTTAGCAGTAAGTTATATAGAATTTTAGTACTTCTTTAACCTAACTAATTAAGGGGTTATATTGCTTTAGCTATCTATATCTAAGTATTATCTTATAGTGCTTTAAGGGTGTTATAAATAGGGAAATGTATTTAAGGTATTTACCTATCCGCAATTTTATAAGAGCGTAGTGTATTATTTTGCTATATATTAAGGGTTTACTATTAAAGCCTTATAGGCCTTAGGGCTTGTTAAGTTTCTTTAAATTTAGGCGTTAAGTTTTTGTGTAGTTTATATTAATAAAGCCCATGCTAGTAGCTCCGCTGTCTATAAGGATTTATACTTCCTTCCATTTTCTAAGTATTTAAATTTCGCTAAGTATATTAAGGGAGTTATATTGTGTATCAGTACTAGAAGAGCTTAGACACTTATACTCTTCTACTTTTTGTCCTAAGACGCGACTTAGTCTTAAGATAATTCGTTTCCCAAGTTAACTAAAGGTAAGGTGCTTTATGGCGTCCAAGTACAATTTATAGGGCGGGTATGGTTTAAGGAATAAGTACGGCTTAAGGAATAGGTACGATTTAAGGATTAGAAGGAACTACGGCGGACTTTTTTAAAAGGGTAAGTTTGGCAATGCTTTTAAATATATCCTTTTTTACTATATCTAAAGTATTCTCCATTTATAGCTTAAGTTCTTTATTTATTAGTTCCTAAAGGTATATAGAATTAGGTAGCATTAAGGTCTATAGGGTTATATATAGGGCTTTTAGGTCTTGGAGAAGGATCGCGCCTTAAAGTATATACTGGTTTTAAGGAGTTTTAAACGCAAGGTGTGGTTAACTTAGAGAATAAGTCTATTTATTATATTAAAGGTCTTTATTAATTTGTTAATATATTATAGCAAATTTGGATAGGTTTTTCGGCAGTTCTCTACCTACTAATTAGGCTCTAATCTTATCCAAAATAGCTTATTAAAGGGCAGCAACTCTAGCGGCTTTATTCTAATCTAGCTCACTAATAAGGCCTAAAAATTCTAAAAAGAAGCTGGTAAAGTCTTGGTTCTATTATTATAGGTTTTTAAGTTTAGTAATAGCTATATATTTACAGCTAGCGTTATTATATATTTGTTTTAGCAGAGAGATAAAGGTTTTAAAATTAATAAAAGTGCCGTTACGGAAGAATGGATCCATGATTTATATAGCGTCCTTACTTAAACAAGACATTCTATAGCTAACCTTACTAGCCTTAGTAGAGTATTAATTATAGTTTATTAAGAGTTTAAGACAGAGCTTAGTTATAAAGGGATATAGGTTATTTCAGTTTCTATTAAACATTAGAGAATTAGGGAGCTTTTTAGATTTTATAGTAGGTACTAAGTTTACTATAGGTGTAGGTTAAGCTACTATTACTAGTTTGGTATTTGCATTTAACACATTAGGTTTGGGTACTGTTATTTTAATTTTGTTTATAGGTGTTGCTATTAGGGTCTATAACATAAATGCCTTAATATTGCGGAGTTCTTTACAGAGTACTTCTATTAATTATTAGTGCTGGGATTCTAGTACAGCCCTCTACTAAGCTAAGGCGTCTATAAAGGACTATTATATTATGGTTAACTGTTCCCTAACTAGGGTTATAATACTTATAGTTATTAAAAGGGATTTGGGTTTGTTTACTATTTTAATAGTAGTTGTTTTAACGCAATATAATATAAGGGTGTAAAGAGGCTTTAGGGAAGATTTAAAGGAATAATATAAATTCTATCTAAATCTAAGGGTATATAGCTCTTGTAAAGTATAAGACGTTGCATAAAGAAGAGAAAGGAATATAGAAAACATGTAACTAAATATTTGAGGTTTTGGTAGTAAACGCGTGGGCACAAGCCCACGCGGATTTTGATAGGTTTTGACCAAATTCCATTACATTAGTGGAATTTGGTGGAATTTAATTGAGTCAGCAGAATTTGGCAGAATTTAATTAAAGCGTTGAAATTTATCCGTTGAGTGTTTCACCGAGACATTCCTACTGTAACTGGGCTAGTCCCGTTACAATTACAAGACGACACTTAAATTTATATATTAATTGGTAAGATTAAAAGTTTAAAGCGTTAGTAGATAGTGGAGCAATAAAGAACTATATATTACTAGTAGTAATTAAAAGGATAGGGTTACTATATAGGTAGAAAAAATACTTATATCTATTAATAACGATTTTAGGAAACCTAATAGCCTATAAAGGAGGTATTATTAATCTTAAAATAGGACCTATTTAGATAACCATTAAAGGGAGATAAGATAAAATATCTTTTAATATCCTACCGTTAGGGAAGGATAAGGCAATACTAGAAATGCCTTAGTTATAGAAATGTAATCTAAGAATAGATTGGGTTATAAGTTAGGTTAATATTAAAAATACTTAATAACGTAAAATATAATAGTAAACTAAGATAGTATAGTACTAAGTTGGAGCGATATATAAAGAGACTAAGTGAAGCTTAAGTTATATACTAAAGAGATACTATAAGTATAGTAAAAAGTTATGGAGTCTAGAGAGTGAAAAACTATTAAAGTATATAGTATAGGACTATAAAATAGAGTTAGAGCTAGGAATAAGTCTAAAGTTCTTTTTAATCTATAAGTTAATAGAAGACAAGTTAAGAGTACTTAAAGAGCTTACCTAAGAAAACCTATAAAAAGGATAACGTGTTCCACCACCGAGCGCATTACACTACCGGGCGCATCACTTCAAAGAACACCAAAAAGCCTAAATTTCAATCTTAAATATCTCAACCACTACTTAATAATATTTTCTAAAAATTTAAATATGAGCTCTAATATGCCTATTTTAGTTCCTGTTATAATATAAAAGTATATAGTCAAGTAGTTGTTAAGATATTTCGAAATATCTCTATTTTTAGCCCCTAAACTCTATATTATAATAACTATTAAGTTATACACTCTAATATTATAACATATACTAAAATATGTATATAAAAGCTCATATTTAAATTTTTAGAAAATATTATTAAGTAGTAGTTGAGATATTTAAGATTGAAATTTAGGCTTTTTGGTGTTCTTTGTGCGCCTAGTGGTGTAATGCGCTCGGTGGTGGAACACGTTACATTAGACCATCACAGCTATTAGTAGGATATTTAGTACTGTTTATACCAAAGAAAAACGGAAAACTTAGACTATATATTAACTATAAACAGTTAAATAGCATTATAAGAAAGGATAGATATCCTTTACCCTTAATTAGCAAGATCTAAGATAGAATAGGTAATACGCAAATCTTTATAAAGATAGATTTAAGGTGGGCGTACTATTAGATTAGGATTAAGGAAGGCGATAAATGGAAAGTAGCCTTTAGATTAAAGAAAGGACTATATAAACTATTAGTTATATAGTTTGGGCTTATAAACGCACTAGTAATATTTTAGAAGCAAATTAATAACGTATTTCACGGGTGAGCTGGTCAAACGGGTGAGCTGATCACTTCAAAAACACACCAAAAAATGGAAAAATCACACTTTAATATCTTAACAACCACTTAATAATAAATTTTAATAATTT
>Ga0307507_10002969_pt1 | contig 34035 bp, 16 predicted proteins | sample 7_EM_MG_FD_207223 | JGI IMG/M metagenome (GOLD analysis project Ga0307507, IMG submission 207223) | Populus trichocarpa ectomycorrhiza microbial communities from riparian zone in the Pacific Northwest, United States - 7_EM | ecosystem: Host-associated > Plants > Roots > Unclassified | place...
TGTTGAGCTTGTTTTAGGGTTTGTAACTCAGATTTGAGGGTTTTTATCTCATATTGTAATTCAGGGATGGTAGCTGAGGTTTTGGACCTCTTTCGACTGAGGATTTTTATAAGGTCATAGGTATTGATACTAGTTGTAGGTAAGACAGAATGGTTTTGGGGATTAGAATGGGGTGGTTATGTTTTATTGAAGTTATTCAACAATTTATCTAGATAGGTTTCTTGTAATTGAGGATCATCAAGTCTTTTGATAGTCTTGAGGATAAACTCTTGATCTCTAGTTAAGACACTAATTTATTTGGAGTTTGCTGAAGCGTCTGAACTAGAAATGGAAGTTGCTAATTCATCTATTTGGAATTCTTCTTCAGAAATGTCTGAAGAATTGGGATCAGTGTCTGAGGTTTCAATGTAGAGATTTTGTAATTGGTTGATAATATCGTCATCTAATTGGAGTTCATGTAGTTTGGTATTAATTTTACAGAAATGGGACGTATGTCCTTTCTGTCCATATTTGAAACAAGTAATGTTTTTTAGGTCAAATTTCTGTTTGGGCTTAGGAGGGGAAGTTTTATGGGTTTTGGTAAACTTCTTGTAAGGTTTTTTGTAATATGTTTGCTTGGGTTTGGAGTAAAATTATTTCTGATATTTATGGACTGATTTTTTGTAAGGAGGTTTGCTATGGTTTGGATAATTTCTGGGTTTGGAGCAGTTACCACTACAATAGGGTTTTTTGGTGGAAATGTCAAACTAGTGACAGAAACTACCAAGTTCTTGTCTAGCACGTTTCATTTTCCATTTCAGATGTTTGAGGTTTAAGATCTTGGCAGATCTTGAGACCTTCCTTTTGGCTGAAGCTAACAAGTTCACCATATGTAAGCTGGTCATATGGAATGGTTTTGGATGTAAAGGTATCTTTAATTTTGTTTCGGACTTTTTCTCCTAAGAGAATTGGCAAACCTGCAAGGAATTTTTATTTTCAAAAGGGTTGGTTTGAGTCTTCTCTAAGCATCATATGAGTAAGGAAAGTATTTTTATACCACTAAAAGTCACTGAGCTTTTTACACCTAAGGTTAAAAAGGAGTTCAGCATTCTTGTCTTTTAGATGGGAAGGATCTCCGATAAAATATAAGGAAATGGTAAGAATAAGTGTTGACACAACATCTTGGAAGGTGTTTCCTAAAGAATCAAGGATGGGTGTCTAGTCTTCATAGGTTTGGATAGAATTTTAGGATTTGTAAATGGTCTGTTTCAGTGAGATGATAATCCCACCATCCTTTCAACTAGCCGGAGAAACCAGCAATAAGGAGTTCAACTATGGCCTTATCTGGGGTTCATGTTTGGGTTTTGTAAGCGTTAGCTGTCATTGTTATTTGTTGGAGGGTAACATCCTAAATACTCTCCAACAAATTACAATGGCAGCTAACACTTACAAAACCTAAACAGGAACCCCAGATAAGGCCATATATGAACTCTTTATTACTGGTTTCTCCAACCAGTTAAAAGAATGGTGAGATTAATATATGAATCAGACCACTTACAAATTCTAAATTCTATCCAAATCTATGAAGTCTTACTATTTTCTTATATATATATATAACAAACTACTATGATGAATAATATAAGAGTAAATATTTTGACATACTTGACAGAGGAACACCACGTACAGGCTGCACTGTTGCAACTGGTGAAGTCTGCTCACTGGTTGTATCCAAGGACTGCTATCTTGACAGAGGAACACCACGTACAGGCTGCACTGTTGCAACTGGTGAAGTCTGCTCACTGGTTGTATCCAAGGACTGCTATCAGGACTAAAGCTCACGGTGGAGTTGAGAGAAGCTTCCTGGTGTGGAGGTTAGTACGGTGGGAGATGGTGGTTCTCACGGTGCAAAGAAAGAGATGTTGCCGCAGCAGGTGACTGTGTTGTTGGAGTTCACGGTTGCTGTGTGAGGTGACTGGTAGCAAAACTACCCACGGTGGCTGATCTTGGAGGATCTGGTGCTGGGGTGGAGACTGACCATGGTGAGGAGCTGCTGGTGTGGAGTAGGTATTACTGCTGCTGCTTTGACTGGAAGGGAGAGCCTCTTACTGCTGAAAGAGTAAACTGCTGCTCATGGTTGGAACCAGAAGCTTTTGTGACTGAGAAGAAACTCTTGCTGCTGGAAGGAGGGTGAAGTTGTTGGTCACAGTCTGAGGAGAAGCAATCTCTATTACTGCTACTGAAAGGAAGCTACTGATGGAAAGCAGTCTCTGTTACTGGAAGGAGGATGAAGCTAGCCAAGATGACTGAGAAGAGATGCTGGTGAAGCTAGTCACCGTGGCTGAAGGTTGATGCAGAGGAGAAATCACAGTGCTGGATGTTGAAGAGCTGACTGCTAATTTTCCTTGGGTGGGAGAGCAAGGGTCCCTCTGGTTTTTCCTTCTCCCTTTTCTGCAAAGAGAGGTCAGGTTTTTTGTGGTGTCTTTTTTCTGTTGGAATCTTATTATTGGAGAGAGGGTGTTTTTTATTCCTTTCTTTTTTCAAAAAGTGAGTGCTGGACAGTGTGTGCCTGCTGCTCCCCTGATATCTCCCCCTGACCTATTTATAGGTAAAATGATGGTTTTTCTTCCTTTTAATAATGCTTCGTTTCCGAGAAACTTGGTGACTAAACAATTTAAAATTATTTTGGTTTTTTTTTAAAAAAAATATTTTTTTATTTTAATAATTTAAAAAAAACAACATCTAAAAAAATAAACAATAATTTTAAAATAAGCTTATTAAAAGTTGAATGTCTTAGGAACAAATTTTTGAATTAAATTCCTTTTGAAAAGACATTAAAAATAATTAAAATACATCAAAAATATATTTTTTTGATTTTTTGTTATTTTTTTCTATTTTGAATTTTTTAAAAAACTATTAATAAAATATATATTTTTATATAGTTTATAAAAAAAACAATGTTAATGTCGACTTGACAAAAAAATTAAACAATGATTTTAAAATTAGTGTGTTAAAAGATAAATTTTTGAATTAAATTTTTTTTAAAAGATATTAAATACATTAAAATATATATTTTGAATTTCTTTAAGAAATGAAATAAAAAAGAAATAGATAATAACCTTATTTTATCATAAATTTAATCCTAACAAATTTATAATAATATCAAAAATATAAACTAGAAAAGAATGTAAATAAAATGATAGGTACAAAAAAGTTGTAAATAAAACAATAAAAAATATATAAGATGTGATAAGTAGAAAAAAATGATAAATAGCATATAAAAATGTGAATAAATTTTAGGAATAAATTGGATATACATGACTCATTTGTTTCTGGTTATTGAATAATCTATTTATAATATTACAGAGATAGAATTTTATTAGTTTACTTGAAAACTAATAATAAATAATTATTGTTTTTAATTATTCAAATGATTTATTTTTTATATAAACAATATCAAAGTAAATATATTTACATAATATTAGCTAGAAATATCTTAAGTTTTGATTTTAATATAAATATAGTAAGATTTCTTTATATATGTATATGTGTGTGTGTGTGTAAATAATTCGGCCTATCTTCCCATTTGAGATATCGAAGAAGGATGGAAGGTTGGGGAAAGTATTGTGAGATTTTATTGGGCTTAGAGGAGCTAAATTGTAAAACACATTATGAAGAGGACTAATTTGTAATAATCCCTAAAATAAATTTCATATTATACTTTAAAAGGTCACGCACACACAAGAATCACAAACAAAGTTTCCCCAGAACTCTCTCTCTCTCAATTGTTAAAGCTTCGATCTTTTGATACAAATTTTACTAATGTCTTACTCCGATAATAACTCGGACCCGAATCAACCCAAACCGGGTACCCGTCTCTACAACCCCTATCAGGATCTCCACTTACCCTCCCAGACACTCTACCATCTCCCCACCTCACCCGAATATCTCTTTACCGAGGAATCCCTCCACCAACGCCGCTCTTGGGGCGAAAACCTTACCTTCTACACCGGCTCCGCCTACCTCTCCGCTTCCATTGCTGGCGGCGCCGCCGGATTCTTCTCCGCTTTCCGATCCTTCGAGCCCACCGATACCCTCAAGCTTAAGGTCAACAGGATCCTCAACTCCTCCGGTCATTCAGGTCGGGTCTGGGGTAACCGGGTCGGAGTTGTGGGTTTGATTTACGCCGGGATGGAGAGTGGCATCGTAGCGATCACCGATAGGGACGATGTGTGGAGTAGCGTGGCTGCTGGGCTTGGAACTGGGGCGGTTTGTAGGGCGGCCAGGGGGGTTAGGTCGGCGGCGGTGGCAGGTGCGCTTGGTGGGTTGGCGGCTGGTGCGGTGGTGGCTGGGAAGCAGGCGTTGAAGAGGTATGCAATGATTTGAAGGAAAGAGTGAGAGAGAGAGAGAGAGAGACCAAATTGAAAAAAATGATAAAAAAGTGAGTTTTTAGTTTTTTTATTATTATTATTGAGTTGTATTTGTTTCATTTTTTATAATGAATCTGTTGTTAGTGATTACAATGATCAAAAAAGACTTGTTGGAATCAAAAAAATTCAAAGTAATTTGTTAGCATAATCATGCTGAAGAATGACACTGATGCAACTGGTTCGAAGATGAATATCATTCTATCTTTCTTGTATCTATGGAATGATTGGCTGTTACTGATTTAGATACTTCGCAATTCCTCAGTCACATTGTCTCTTGTGGATTGAACAGAATGGTGGCTTTTCTGCCGGATGAGATTTAGATAACGAGGAGGATGATTTTTCTTGTTTCCTCTATCAACATGGTATTTGCACTTATTTTTTTTATTTACAGGGGTAATTAGTTTCATCTGAAAGCATTAGAAATAGCGTCGAATGATGACATGATGGCTGAGCCCTCCCTATTCTTTTGGTGTTCTAATTTTCCAAATTGTTGCTACTCCAGCTATCTCCAATTTGCCATTAAAGAATCCTCTTCATCCTTTCTCGCTAAACTAAGCTAGAATCTGGATTCAAGTTCTTAAGTGTGCTAGCATTGTTGACTCTGATGATTGTATGATTGGGTTCTGGAAAGAAATGTGATTAGTTTATCCGTGGATTTGAGGAATATTGACAGATTTGCTCCTTCGTTTGATTGTTGGTGTTTGAATTTGTGTCAGCTTCTCCGCTAAGAATTGCTTGGGTTTCTGGATGTGGATTCTGGTTAAATGTCTTATCAATCTCATTCTGTTCTAGTTGTTGTTATTTAAGCTATCAACCTGAAGCTAGATGTATTCAATGTCTGCTTATTGTGTGGGAAACCCTGGAAGATTGAATCATGCCTTCATCATTTGTTCATGTATCAGTGACCTTATAGATAATGTAATACTTTTCTTCCATCACTAATCTACTATTGAAGGAAATAAGGATTTCATTGTACCAAAATCCATACTACAGCGACTAAAGAGGAAGCATCCTTAAACTGTGAGCACCAAAACTATTCTTTCCCGTGTAATATCTCCCTGTTTATTCACCCTAAAAAGAATGTGGTCTAGTAATATCGTCAAAATCCTGGTAATATCTGCAAAATCATTGAATGCTTTGTGACAATGTGACTTTGACATGAACAGAGATATAGTTTGGATAAGAATGCTCTTATTGCCTTGCTTTGTGGTGATGGTTTGGATTTTGAAATACTGTATGTCAGGAAGGTTGTATTAAAACCATATGGCTCCACCAAAATTGATCATGATGTTGATAGTTTCTGGTAGAGGCTTGTTGTTTCTTTCGTTATTTTCTGCATCAATTTTCCCTGCAGACTAGGTGGTAATATTCCCATGGATTTATTTATTTTGTGTTGGGGGGGAGCCAAATGGATCTCTGCATCAATCTTCCCTGGAGACTTTGTTTCTTTTCAGCAGTCTGCTGTAGCTTTCATTGCAACTTGTATCTGGATCAATTGCTATATGCATGGATTGTGCTCCATAATTGACATGCTTTTCAACAATTGTGAATGGAATCAGGATCCCATTGCTGATGCATGTTAGGCTAACAATGGGCAACCCGCCGAGATGTTCTCTAGGAATGCATCATGATAAGAAATAAAAACATCAAACAATCAGGAATTTTGTAAGAAATGTGAGCAGGTAGTGTGTGGAATGAGCCGCCATGTCTTTCACACAATACAGTGTAGGAGTAACGAGTAGCTGCTTCTTACTTGAATCATTGGCTGTAACCAGAGTTTTGAAGGGCTTCTGTCCGTTACCGCTCTAAAGAAAGGGGAGGTCATTTAAATAGTTAATTTTTAAAGTGTTTTTTATTTAAAAATAATATTAAAATAATATTTTTTTATTTTTAAAAAATTATTTTTAATATCAATGCATTAAAATGATTTGAAAATACTAAAAAAAAATTAATTTAAAATAAAAAAATAAAAAAATTAATTAATTTTTTAAGCATTCAAGCAGGGGAGCTTGCTTCCCCGTGGAAATGATGGCGGCTTCTTATGGAACGAGAGCTTTGCATCTACTAGTTTGTATAACATGGATGCTTTGTAAGTTCCTAAGCGAAACAGACTTGTTTGTGCACAAGGTTCAGATGGATAATATCCCAGCTAAAATAAGTGGAGTAAACATGAAAGCATTCACTTCCATGGGAATTACAAGTTGGTGACTTTAGTGTCCTGATGGGAAAATCTCGCCTCCAGACTTGGGGAGAAGCAAATTACGATTTCTAAACTGGAAACATGGAAATTTCACTTGATGCTGAAATGAGCTCGTCCAAATCCATGATTATCATAACGAAGCGTTGTCAAACTATATTCTCGAAGACATTTCACCTTGAATGGGTTAAGAGAACGCCGTGCAAAGCCATGTGTTATCAGAATTACAAGGAGTCAGAACCTGAAAGGAAATGCAGGGCAACAGCATACTGTCATCAGCTCCCGGGTTAGAAGAAAAGGAAAACAGAAAACTAGTCATGCTCGTTTTACTACATGTCCATCCACTGATCCACAGGATCGAGCTTCGTTCAACGAGGAACTCGAGTAGCGCCAACTAGATCATTGAATCATTCATCTATTTAAATGTTAAATTTTAGGGGAGGGAGGTCTTGTGCATTACCCGCAAAAAGGGGGTTATTACCCTCTGCGAGGGCAAAAATTGAGTTTGCAATTCAAGCCTCAATGCCCCACTTATTCGGTTATTCCACCAAATGTTGTTGCTATAAAGAGTTTCCTGGTGATACATAAACGCCAAACAAATAGAACTCAGCAATGACAATTGGGATTACATCAAGTACCTCTGGTGTTAATCACAGCCAAAACAGAGATGACTACTGAAAGAAATGAAGAGAGCAGCCACCGAGTGATCTACAGCAACATTGACTCGGGATTCTCAATGTAGCCTTTGAAAGCTTTTAGCCATTCGGCACCGATTGCACCTGAACAGGACCAGTGGAATCAACAAGGTTATATCATCATAATTCTCAAAGATGATGTTGAATAATGCTAAAGATGTTTGTATGACTAAAGAAGTCAACAGAAGTACATACCATCTATAACACGATGATCACAGCTTAGTGTCACTGACATGAAGGAAGCGAATTTGAAATCATCGTGACCCGAACCAGGGATGACCCTCTTCTCAGCTGCTCAAGGAAAAAGTCAGTGAATTTGGTCTGGAAGTTGTAATTAAATGCCTATAATTTGGTCTGGAAGTAGTAATTAAGTGCCTATCTTACCAGAGCCAACCGCTAGAATGCCTGATTGAGGAGGATTAATTATTGCACAAAATTGTCTGATGCCAAAGGGCCCTCCCAGGTTGGAAACAGTAAATGTGCCTCCCTGAAAAAGGAAAAACACACATTCATAAGCAGTTCATGTGCGATAACCATCCACTAGCAAACTGAACCAAAATCCTGACCTCATAATCTTCTGGTTTCAACCTATTCTCTTCAGCTTTTTGGGCCAAATTCTTCACGTCATCAGAAATCTTGGACAGGCCTTTCTTGTCTGCATCCTGCAGATTTTACAGCATAAGTTCTGGTCACATGATCGATACCTAGAACAAAATCATGAAACTTTTTGCAAAACAGAAAGAACTTTGGACAATTACGCACCTTAATAACTGGGACATATAGTCCATTATCTGTCTGTACTGCTACATTGATATTAACATTATTATACCTGAATTTGAAGAAAAAAGAAATGTCATATTAAATGAGGTATCACAGATTAATCATCAATCTTAAAGAGTATATTAGCCAGTTCTTACTGGCGGATATAGTTATCAGTCCATGAACTATTGCACTGGGGAACTTTCCTCAGAGCCAAAGCAGCAGCCTGTAGTTACAGTGACATGGAATTATTCTCTAACAAAAATTTCAAAACAGGCACAACCAATTAAGATTTTAAAGTCCACAATGATAACAGCATGTGCCAAGGTGATAGTTCAGAAGGGGAAAAACATTGATGCTGTTTTTCACTTTGAAGAATTTCAGGATAATCTCCAATGTGAAGTGTTGGTGCCTTGTAGTTTTAATAAATTGTGTCCTGTCAACAGGCCAGCCAATACAAGGACCAAAGCCATCCATCAGTTTTAGTAGCAGAGTTCCACTGTCAAAGATGAATTGAACTTTTTAAAAGGAAAACCAAACTAAAAGACTCCCTTTTCCACAGTTGACAATCTTCTTCATACTAATATAGCCAAAAGAGCTCACTCTAAGAAATAAAGTTACTTAATCCAACGAGAATACGGCTCCATCTAGATTATGACAGATTTTTAATGTAAAATTTCTGGAATGTGGTCACCTGTCATTTTTCCAAGCAATATAGTAAGCGCATCTATACCAAATGTGATGAAATATACCTTGATTACAAGATCATTTAAAGATATTCGCTTCCCACCTGAAGCTTCTTGTAACAAATTCAGTTGGCTCCGCAAACTGTGTGCAAAAGAATTTTTAGAAATCATAGAACATCATGATGCATTTAAAAGATGGCAGAAACTAACACTAACCTCATAAGTTTGTCAACACATGTATCCACTGTTAAATAATAATGTGGAATAGTTTGCTTTGAGAATAACAAGTTTGAAGCTGTCACCTGTCAAAATGATGCCAAGATTTAGCCTCAAGACAAACTTTGATATTGATGATATGTGGTAGACAAAAAACAACTGTGTGAGATGTAAATGGTATCAACACTGAATTAGATAATTTGACTTCATGAGTAACTTTCACGCAGAAATGACCAAGAAACAAATTCAAAGTTAAAGAAATCTCATACAAGCTCAATGTGATACGAACATCAAACTGGCAACAAATTGCTGGTGAAAAAGACATGATCACATTTAAAACAGAAAGGTTAACTGTGATTTTTCAGCAAGAAGTTAGGATATCAGCTTGGAACAAAGAAAACGTCGAGTATGCATTTCCAAACCTCGACATCTAACAGAAGTTTTATTGACAAATAGCGCAGACCATTGAAATACTGTTGCTTGCCAAAATATTCCTTAATCCTTACCCATGGGTTTAGGCTAAAAATTGTGGTTCCACATATTACCTTTCTTATTTGAGAATGAGGGATGTCCACGTAATCTAAAGTAGGAACTGGGGTATCCTTCGTCACCGGCTTTGTTGCTGGAACTTCCTCTCCTCGTGAAGCTACAAAATGGGGGAAATTCTTCATCAACCATGGAAAATTAAGAAATACTCTAAAAGACATGGGGAAAATATTATTCCTCATGCCACTTTTCAACCAGAGACAAATCGTTGTAGATTGCCATGGTGTTTTTTTTTTTAGTCCCTCTATTTTTTTTTTTCTAATTACACCCTTAAGACCCAAATTGATGGTCAATTAAAGCACATTTATTAAGGAAGAGCAAGAATAAAAGATAGAGAACTAAAATGAAAAGGCAACAACAAAATATGGTTTTTCTAAACTTGTGGCTAAACATACACATTGCTCCTCCAACTTTTCAAATTATATACTTTTAGTTCCTAGCAATTTATGAAATTCAATTTTAGTTACAAACTTTGTTTTCTTTATTTTTTGGTTCCTGGTTTAAGAGAGGAGAGATAAAGTGGCCGGATTCTAGTGGTAGTAAGAGAGTTTCGGTTGAAACTGCTTATGACCACGAAAACAGGTTATTTCGGTGTTAATAGGTTCTTTTTGATGGGGAAAGTTTATTTAAGGTGTTTGTTTTCCCTTAAACTTTCATAAAATGATAGATCCGAACCCGAAAAGAATTTGGATTTTGGGTTGATTGTGAGTGTTGGAGCTAATTTTTGAGTTGTTAAAGGCTATAGATATATTTTACAAGGTCTTTAGGGTTTTTTTTTTTTTCGGGTCGAAATATGGTTGAAAATGATTTTTTTCTTGGTCTGACACATACTAGCCCGATTTTCTAGCAACCAAAAGTCGCTAGACTTTGAGCAGGGTAGGCAATGCGTTGTCTACCTTGATGATTTTTTCAATGAATTAAGGAGTGGATGACCTGTCACCCACCCCTTAAGAAAAATTTTAAAAATAAGGCCCAGGTGCGTGGGTTGCTCTAGGCCCGCGCGCTCGGGCCTTGTTTTGGAGGCTCAAGAGCTTTGAGCCTTCCTAGCTCGAGAGACAAGGTGTTAGAGGTAACCCCGTGACACAAGGCCTTTTTTCTTTTCTTTTCTTTTTAATTTTTATCCATTATAATTAGATTTTTTAAAAAAAATTCTTGCTTATTTTTTTTTCAATTTCATCATTTAATATTTGGTTAATTATTATTTGGGCAACGTAATTTGTTTCATTTTGATTTTTTCCAATTGCCTTGATATTTGATTGGTTCTTAATTTTATAGATGTCTATTTTAGATATAAAAATATATATATATATATATATATATATATATATATATATATAAAGAATTGTTAAACCTAGTTAAGTCATAACCCAGGTCAAGAGTTTGGCTAGTAAACTTCAACTGGATAGGGATCGGGCTTCATAATTTTTTTTGTTGCATAAATAGTTCTTGATTTATTTAATTAGATGTATGCATAAACTTTTCGAATTCTACTTAGGATTTTTTTATATATAAAAACACGTTGTAAGAGTCTGTATATATACTTTTTTTTAAGAAAAAAAAATTCAACCCACGGCAAAGTGCGGATTAAATAGCTAGTTCTTCACTAAGGCATGTATATTTTGACTAGAACAGGGGAAAGCATCATTCATATCACACAATAAACAGCAGCATATAACATGTAGCCACTAAGACCAATCTCATCAAGCATACAAAGTATAATTATCATACCCAAGTAATATTCGATATCAGCCTTCACAATATGGCCATCAGGACCCGTTCCTTTGATGCTGGAGAGCGGTACCTATGTTCATGATAAAGAAAGTGCATCAATAAGTGTCGGTTGAAAGTGGATCAAGATCAATAAATAAATGCCTTGCCATCACTGAACTAAAAAATTCTAGTTATATCACTTCAAATTACTAACATTATGATCTTCAGCCAATTTTCTTGCAAGAGGACTGGAAAAAATGCGATCTCCATTGGGAGATGCACTGGGCTTGGAAACCTTCGGTTCTGGTGGACTAGCTGGTTTTTCAACCTCCTCCTTCTCAGGTGGGGCATGAGAAGATGCCTCTTTAGCAGAAGTATCACCACTTCCTGATGTTGAAGGACTGTAATCCTTAAATTTTGCAATGTCTTCCCCATCTTCAACAGTAATAGCAATTACCTATATATAATATAGTGAAAAGAATGTTATTGGCAATACATAGTCATATTACAAGCACCAGAGACCTGAATCTGAAACTAAAATGTCTAATTTTAACAAGAGAATTGTAGAATCTGAAAGGTGGGCAACAGACAGCCAAAATGTGTGCAGTCTGCTTATTTTCATAAATAAGCACCATACTCCCAGAGAAGGGAAGGAAAAACTACAGACACATAAAAAAGAAAGAAGAAGATATAAGCGCACAACTTTGCCTACTGCCAGATAAAGTCAGTACCTCGCCAAGTTTAATTTCTTTTGACCCATCTCCCTTTAATATCTTTGCAAGATAACCTTCTTCCATGCATTCCATCTCAACAGTTGCTTTATCCTTAAAATATTATGTAAAGGGAAAGCATCAATATTCCATGACAAGCAACACAGCTAGAATTGAAAACAAACTGTGCGGGACCCTACAGTTTCAACTTCACAGAGAACTTCACCGGGTGAAATTTTGTCACCCTCCTTCTTCAACCACCTTGCTATGTTACCCTGAAATTTCAGAAAGAATCACTTAGCAGACCAAGCCTCCATTGTTTTCCTATAAGATGAAGAAAGCTGCATGCCTCTGTCATTGTGGGTGAGAGTGAAGGCATTCCAATCTCTTGGTAGGGAGGAAGACCTGAACAAATTTAAAAAATAACCTTAAAGTCAGTTAAGCTAGAAACACATGATGACTATTTAATAACCCTTAGAGAAGCTCTGTCAGAAAAGCAATTTCCGTCTTAACCCATATTTCGGAGTACGAGATTTTGAGGCATTTAACTTTCACGCACAAAGAAGTAAAAGTAAATTTATTCATGTTCCTTTATAGTCTCCAGTTCAAGTCTAGGAAATGAGAGCATTTTGTTTCTTCAATAAATTCATGTTGTTTTAAAATAAAATTAAATAAACAGACAACCAACTTCCACATTGAGCCACACAAAATTTTTACACTATTTCTCCACATCTGAATTTTATTTTCCACTCCTAACAAACTTCCTCCACAAATATTCAATAACCATTATTATCTAAGAGCAACTACAGATGAACCACATACATAGCATTTTCCCCTACTCTTGGCAATGCAGTAAAAGAAGAATTTCAACAGAGGATAACCCAATGCAAAGCACATGTCACAGTTTCGCACGAGAGAAAAAGTATTTTGATTCTAAATTTTAAGCGCTGAATAGATTTCAATCATGTTATGCAATGCCACTTGCATAATAGTCAACAATTCAAGCTGGGCTTAAATGGTGGCAAGAAGCCACAACGCATATAAGACATAATTCGTAATCCAGAATAAGAGTTCAGAAAAACAAAAGGAGATCATCAAGCTATGGATGCGAAGAGTAATAAGAAAGCTAGATCAGCAATTCAAACAAAGAAATAAAAAATGAAGGCACAAACTCTACCTGAATCAGATGAAAATCCTCTCTTCCAGTATACCTGTGAACTGATAATGGAAAAGAAGAGAATCAGGTAAAGGGAATCATCAAGATAAAGTTGGACCAGGGAGGGACAAACCTAAGCAATACATACCAAGAAAAATCCTTTGATAATAGTGGTCCAGAAATTGGGTTTCCAACTTTCATTATCATCCTAGAAACATCTTTCCTAGATGCACCAAATGACGTTACCTAAACATCGAGACAAACATCTGTAACTGTTTGCAAAGTGAGACTAACTTCAATTAAAGCAACCTAGATGTTAAAAAAAAAAAGTAGGAAGAAATAATTGACCAAGACAAGGGAAGTAGTGTGGAAACTGCAGTAGAAAGGGCTCCAATCAAGTATTACACAGCAAACATGATGATTGTGCGATAGAGGACTACTTACAGCGTGATTAGCAGTGCTTGAATACCTCCTTTTTTCCATAACCTTCCATGCATCTGGCAATAACAAACTTGCCTTAGAACCAATAACAGTCTGCAGTTAATAAGCAGATAAACAATTTGCATTCAAAGTCACCAAACCACATATCTAAGGCGAATAACCATGAACATTAGATGCCAGGCATGGGATGGGCTGGAGATTATTTACCAGCAGAGAGGTGAGAATCATTTGACAACCAACGAGCCAAACTGGCGTGATCATGCCGCATTAAGCTGGAAACCACATTTCTTAACTGTCCAAACCACAAAATTAAATTAAAAAATAAAAACTGAATCCAGAAGTCGAAAATTTAAGAGAAACAGAGGATGCGTGCAATAAATTTTATACAAAGAAATAACAATAATGATAGTCCAGAAATCCAATTACGATTACTATTATTACCGAAACAAAAAAAAAAAAAAAACAATACCTTCTTTGAGTGATTGATTAGGTGAGAAGCATACGCCATGACTACTGATGGAGCTACGCCAACTTCTTTTTCAGGTTTTTCTTTCTTTCTTGGAATGGCTGGCTGCCTGGCTGAATACAAATCGTGCCTTTTTTTTGTTTTTTATCGTCTCATTTTTTAATTTGTGTTTATTATAACTGAGGAGTCAGAAATTATTGACTGGTCGCTGGAACAGTGGAATCATGAAAATAATTGAGGTAACGTTTGAGCTACTGTGAAAATTGATTTTTTAAATGTTGTTTTTTAAAATACATTAAAATAGTAATTTTTTTATTTTTTAAATTTATTTTTAATATTAGTATACAATCTAAAATTATAAAAAAATCATTTAAAATTAAAAAATTAAATTTTTAAAAAACACTTTTTAAACATAAAAATATAAACACTCTAAGTAATTTTTCATCCAAATCTCAATTTATTTTTCTTTTTGAAAAACAATGTACCTTCTATCCAAAATAAACTTTTCTAGCTTACATAATTCTCCTTATTTATGCTATTTTAAAAGAATAAAAGAAAAATCAATTGAGAAATAACATGGAATTATAAACGGGTAAGTTATAAAATAAGAAGTAAACATATATATTAATTATTAAATTTAAAAAGAACACTTAAAAAGATTATGTTTTTACCATTCATTACCTCATAAAACATTGCTAATTTCAATAATGTTTTTTTTGTTTATTTTTTAAATCTATTTTTTATTTTAATGACGTTGGGAATGAGCTTTATGATTCATTTCGATTTGTTTTTTATATAGTTATCTCAGCCTCTTAACTCGGGTCATAGGTCTAGTGAGTTAACCCGATCGAGTCAAGTTTTTTTCTTTTTTTTATTAATTTTTTTTTTCAGTTTTATCCTTCAATATTTTATTGATTGGGAATTAGGTTTCATGATTTGTTTTGATTTACTTTTTATGAGGTCATCTTTATTTTATTAGCCAAAACACGGGTTTAACAGCTTAATCTGAATTGACTTGAGTCATTTTTTAGTTCTTTTTTAAAAACAAATTCAGTTTCATCCTTTAATTTTAGGTTGATTGAAAATTATGCTTTAAAATATATTTTGATTTGTTTTTTAAAGGGTATTTAAGCCTCATGACCCGAGTCATGGGTTTGGTAGGTTAACCTGAATTGACTCGAATTGTTTTTCCGGTTTGCTTTTATAAGATTATCTCAATCTCATAATCTGAGTCACGGGTTTTACGTGTTAACCCGAGTTGAACTAGGTTTTTTTTGTTTTTTTTTTAATTGATTTTTTTTCAACTTCATCCCTCAACATTAAATTTGATTGGAAATTGATTTTTATAATTTGATTTGATTCGCTTTTTATGAGGTTATTCATGTCTCATGACCCGATTCACGGGTTTGACATGGTGATTCAGGTTGACTTTGATCATTTTTCTTATTATTTTTTCTTAATTGATTTATTTTTAATTTCATCATTCAATATTAGATTAATTGAAAATTAGGCTTCATAGTTTATTTTGATTTGCTTTTTATGGGGTTATCATGATTTTGTGTTAATGCTTGTAAATTTAAAAGGTTAACCTAGATCGATCCAATATATTGTCGTCTTAGTATTTAAAAAGTATATTTCATCTTGAATTTTTTTTTTAGAAAATTATGTTTTAACAATCATACAAGTTGGTCTTTAAATATATCAAGTTGATTAAGTCACATTAAATCAATCTCTACACGGTTTAAATTATTTTCCTGCTATAAAAAGTATTAACAACTATCCCTGTGAAAAATTTATGAAATTAATGAGGGGAAAACTATTCCAATTGATTAATGTGCGTATTTACCTTATAAGGAAGATGTTAGATGGAAGAAAATAAAATAAAATATTTATTTATGGGTTTAAAAAAAATGAATTATGAAAAATATCCAATAAATAAAAAACAATTAAACCGAATGGAATAAATAAATAATAAAAGAATTATTGTGAAATGTAGTATAATGAAATTTAATATTTCCTAGTTTAAATTCAACGAAAACGGGTTTTACGATTAAGTGAGAATTTACTCAAAAGTGGGACATAAAAAGAATTAATCAAATTGTGTGTGTGTGTGAAAACCCTAGAGAAACCTTAGGAGACTCAGGAAAAACATCATGTTTTGAGGTGTACACATATATGTTTATATATGTTTTGAGGTGTATAATAGGGACTGTTTGGGAACGCGGTTCAACCCGCGTTTTAAAAATTTTTGAATTTTTTTAAATTAATATATTTTAGTATTTTTGGATTGTTTTGATGCGCTGATATTAAAAATAATTTTTTAAAAATAAAAAAACTTATTTTGATGCATTTCTAAGTGAAAAGCACTTTGAAAAGCAACCGAAACCACACTCCCAAACACACACAATTATAACAACATCCAATATGTATAGAAAAAAAACGAGGTATAATATTTTATTTATAGAAGAAAATCTAGTAATTTTATAAATGATGAAATATCATTTTTTTTCTAAAACAAATATCACATATATTATTTCTAAAATAGTTTTTAGAAATTTATACAATCAAGTCCCTACTTAATTTTTTTTATGTCTGGAATTGTAATCCCATGTATTAAATCATATGTTGGTCCTCAATTTCTAAAACTTATCTATAATCAAGTTAAACTTGATTAATAATCTTATTTATTATCAATTCAATAAATTGATTTATTTATTTTTGAAGATCAAGTGCATCATTTAGTAACGTGTCATAATTCTTCAAATATTAGAAAAGTTATATGTGATTTAATTTAAGTTTTTAGTGATAAATTTCTTGGTGCAATTATTATCCTTTGATCAATAATGTTTCAGTTTAGATATTAGAGTATGAAGTTTGTGTGTTTTGTTAAATTATGTTTGTTCTTAACAACATAATCATTGATTTCTTCAATAAAATTTAAATTTTTTTTCAAATCTCATTTAACTTTATTCAAGTTTAATTTTATGTAATCAAGTTTTTATAAGATTTAATTTGACATTACAAAAATATTTTTTATCCAAAATTTTTTTTATTGCCAAAGCATGCATATTGAGAGATACATAGTATGAAAAAACTTACATATATATATATATATATATATATATATAAAGATCTTACTAAAAATAAGTGAATAAATGTCATTTCTTTTAGAAATTGACCTTGAGCCACCTTCTTATTCTATTTTAGCACTTGTGAGTTTGTACTGTTCCTCTATGCTCTATAGATCTATTAAGTTTACTTTTTTATATCTATAAAGCTTCCCCATATTATTTTTATTATTTGAATTTCAAACCCTCCTATTAAAATTTTTAGCATCAATTATTGCTCAAACCAACCACTCAAATGTTGTCGGGACGGTCTAATCACCACAAATCAACTTCCAATCCAACCATCATTTTTCTTTTTTTTACTTGTGTATTGTGCCAAATGATATGCTTATTTTTATTTGTATTGTTTTAAGTGATCAATATCATATCAATTCTAAACTTATAGATAATACTTAATCATAATTTCAATATTTTTCTTATTAAATCAAACTCATTTCATATTACACCTATCTAAGTCAAACACCCATATACCATGATTAAATATTTGTAATTGTTCTCAATTGAAATAAAGTTTAAAAACTTTGCATCATTAAAAATAAATAAAAAATCTAACAATATGCATACATGTTATATATTTTACATTTCCAATTTAAATGTTTAATTATTTTTAATTTTAAAAAATACATTACAAATTGTACCACATAAGGTAATAAATTTATTATGAAAGGACTTAATTGAAAAACAATTATGGTGTAAACAATTTTAGAGGCTTTGATAAAGACTGATCTTATATTAGAGATAGTTTCTTCCTTCTCCACCCCCCCATATTAGATGTAAATACGAGATCCATGCCCGCGCGCTGCCGCTAGTTTATAAAACAAATATATTTAATAGTGTTATAATTATGAACCTGCGCTAGATAAGTAATAGAAACTAAAGGTATGATGGAGCCAATATTTCATGACGGAAAAAAAAAGTTGTGTTGGTGATCAAAACTTAGAGACTGAACAAAATGATTTGTAGCAATCCATAGTGTTTTAGGAGGAAAGATATAGTGTTTTTGCCACATGATTTAGCTTTTCTGTTAATAAAAAGCAAAAAAAATTACAAAGCTAAATTCTCTACCAACTTAATATTAAAAAAAAACCAAGAAAGATAATTTTGGAAGGAAAAAAACCAATGAGGAAAAACGTTGTAGCAATTGACAATGTTTTGTGAGAAAAACTACAGTGTTTTCCCCAATAAAATAAAATAAAAAACCATTTAGAGAAATACTGTAGCAATCCATAGTGTTTTGTGAGAAAAACTACAACGCTTTCCCCATATGATTTAGCTTTATTGTAATTATAATTCTTAACCAACTTAATATAAAAAAAAAATGGACAAAGATAATTTTGGAAAAAAAAATCATATGGGAAAACACTACAATAATTCACAGTGTTTTAAAGAAAAAAAATTATAAAGCTAAATTCTTAATCAACTCAATATTAAAAAAATCAAATCGACAGAGACAATTTTAGAAAAAAAATATTAAAAAAAACACTGAAAAGGGGAAAAATCATGTTGGAAACACTGTAGCAATTCATAATGCTTTGTGATAAAAGCTACAGTGCTTCCCCACATGATTTAACCTTATTTGTAATGACTTGTAATTGTAATTTTCAACAATGTTTTGTGAGGAAAGCTACAGTGCTTTCCCCATATGATTAAGTTTTATTACAAAGTTAAATTCTAATCAACTCAATATTAAAAAAAAAAAAATCAACGAAGATAATTTTGAAAAAAAATATTACAAAAAAAGAAAACACAAAAGAAACTGGAAAAAAATCATGTGAGGAAAAACTGTATCAATCTATAGTGTTTTGTAAGGAAAAACTTGTATTTACTTGTAATTGCAATTCTTAACCAGCTTAATATTTAAAAAATAAAATTGACAGATAATTTTAGGAAAAAATATAACAAAACAGAAAAAACCATATGAGAAAAAACACTGTAGCAATCCACAGTAATTTGCGAGGAAAGTTACAGTGCTTTCCACACTATTGTAACTATAATTTTTAACCTGCTCAATATTAAAAAATAAAATAAAAAAAAGATAATTTCAGAGAAAATCATAAAAAAAACAAAAACAAAAAAAAACCATGCGGAGAAACACTGTAGCAATCAACAATGTTTTAAAAAAAATTACAAAACTAAATTCTCAATCAGCTCAATATAAAAAAATCGACAAATATAATTTTGAAAAAATAAGAAAATAAAATAGAAAAACTATGTGGGAAAACATCGTAGCAATTCACAATATTTTAAAGGAAAACAAATTACAAAACGGAATTTTTAACCAGCTCAATATTTAAAAAGTAAAATCAACAAAGATAATTTTTTTAAAAAAAATTAAATGGAAAAAAAAAAGGAAAGTTTTAAAAAAAAGGAAAGCAATTTTGGAAAAAAAAGAGAAAAAAAAAACAAAAAAAAAAGAGGGAAAGTTGGGGAAAAAAATAAAAAAATGCAAAACAAAAAAGAGGAAAAAGACATTGTGGATTACTATTGTAATCCACAGTGATTTAGGTGTGGAGAAATAGTGATTTCCCCACACCATTTAGATATTGTTAATAAAATATTCAATATACATCATAAAACAAATATTATAATATTGGTCTTTCATTTTCTAGAGTGAAAATAATAAAAATAAACATACCATAATAGATTTTAAGTAAAAGTCTTTTTTATTTATAAATGCTATTTTACTTTTTCATTCTTCAAATTTTATTAATATTTAAAAATCCTCTCCTTTTTATTTACATATATGACAAAGCACATGTTTGTTATCTTGTAAGTTTTTTATTAACTATCATTATTTAAAGATCATAGCACTACATGATGCAAACATGTCATTTTCCATAATAATAATAATAATAATAATAATTAGATTTCACACATAATAATGTACAAGAATTATTTAATTTATATTACTATTTTTGTATTGTTTCCCTTTATATTTTATTAGCTTGATAAAGGACCAGATTAATTAAAAACTAGACATTTTTAATTAAACTTTTGATAAGCTTGAGAAGCTAATGCATCAAGAGAATAGCTTGATTTGCCTATTTACAGTAGTCGAATTGTTTGGACTTGAAGTATTTTGAACACGTCACATTATAGCTTACACTTATTGAATTACTCCTCATGTGCAGACTTGAAATCTTTTGAATTCATGACATCATGGGTGATATTTCTTGAATTATTAAGGAGTTTTATGGATATAGCTAGCTCATGAGATATGTACCCTAATCTAGGTCTTCATTATCTTTAACACAATTTCTTGACTCTTTAAAACAAAGATTTGAGAAAGGGCTCCCTGAAGTTTAGATTTGAAACAAGTAAGGTTAGCTTCAATTTTTTCTTTTGAAGTCCAGAAAGCAAATTGATATGTTATAATTGGAGTTGTTGATGAGCAGCTTATTGAGTTTACCAAAACACATACACGTAGTGAAAATAGTAAATTTAAAACTTTTTGGGAGTCCAAAGAATCTTGTTATACACATTTAGAGTTGTGTTAGGGTTTATATGAAGATTACCTGAAGACCATATGTTATTTTTTACTTTGAATATTTACTTCAAGGTTGGATTGTTCCGAACCACAAGTCGTCTAAGTGTTTGACCTTTGACGGTAATCCACATGAACCACTAATGAGAAATTTCCTAAACCCTTTTAGGAGAGAGATATTTTTATACCTTAGAGTGCTAGATATTTTCTTTTGTGTTTTAGGTGTTTATGTTTTGTACTTTCTCACCATTCTATTTTTCTAGGAAATAAGAGGCATAACGTTCTATTTATAGAGAAACCTAAAAAAACTCTATAAATAACAAAATATCAATTTACCCCTTAAATAATATCACGTATATTTTTTTACGCTAATTTTATAAATTTATTCAATCAAGTCCTTACTTGATTGTTTCTAGGTTTAGAATTGTAATACCCTGTATTAATTATATTCTAGTCCTTAATTTCTAAAATTTATTTACAATCATGTCATACTTGATTAATCATCTCATTTTAATTTCTGACTAATGGTTCTTATATGTGTGGTCATTAGGTTTCCTAATAAGTTGACCAAAATAAAAATCATAATCCTAAATAAAATAAGATTAAATAAATTAAATAATTTAATTTATTATAAATTCAATAATTAATTTATTTATATTTAAAGATCAAGTATAATGTCTAACAACCTGTCATGATCCTCCAAATATTAGAAAAGTCATAAATGGTTTGACTTAACCTTTCAATGACTAGTTTCTTGGTACAATTATTATCCATTCATCAAGAATGTTCTAATTTAGATATTATAGCATAAAGTATGTCTGTTTTGTCAAACCATGTTAGTTTTCAACATTATAGTCATTAATTATTTGAATAAAATTTTGAAACTCTTTTCAAAACTTATTTCATCTTGGCCAAAGATTTCACAATCAATACTACTTTAGAACAAATGAAACATTTTCTCTAATCCTTTTAAGGCGATGAATCTTCTATTGATTACTCAAATACCTTTATATAGTTTATGCTACACCTAATATCTGCATGTTTGTTACCCTTAATCAGGACAATGTATGGTTAGAATCAAAACATAACACTTCCTATATAAAATAACTTAGTGATCTCAAGTTTAAGGATCGCTTACACAACTATCACAAGAGTCTTTCCATAGACATAGGTGATCTCTCCATATGAAATTTTCTTGGGGGCTAGTTCAATATGCATGTCATCTGACAAGCACCTGCATTTTAGTTTCAGGTATCTCTCATACCACATTTTATGAGAGCAATCGCCTCCTTTCATAAAGGAACATAATATGCACTGGCTTCAACAGCTCTAATTAATGTTCAATTTTAATAGAACATTGAACATGAACATTTAGGAACAATGCTTTGATGCAATATGAATCTCATAATTATAACAACTTTATAATTTCTTTTGCAAAATATTTTTGTCACATGTATTTTATCTTTACTCTAGATTTATTAATTAAATATTAGATTCATTAATCAAATATAAATGAATATTACAGATAAATAAATCCTTTATTAATAATAAATATGTTTTACATAAATAAAATCGATGCAATGTATAACCAATCGATTGACTACATGACATATTCACTAACAGAGATCGGATGTGAATGTTGAGATTGCAACCAAGTAGTTACAACATGCTTGACTTTGTTCGAAACTTGGCTCACTATTTAAGGGGTGTTTGGGATTGCGATTGGACTACGTTTCTAAAAAGATTTGATTTTTTTAGCTTTAAATTAATTTTTATGTGTTTTTTGGATTGTTTTAATATGCTGATGTCTAAAATAATTTTTTTTAATGTAAAATCATTATTTTAATACATTTCCAAGCAAAAAATATTTTGAATAACAACCCCTACCACACTTCCAAATAGACACTAACTTTAATATCTCTTTCCGAGGCTAGAGAGTAGTTTATGACTTAATTTTTATCATGAACAATGACATACTACTAGCATAAGATCTATGGGACTAAAATGGTTGATACGAAATGTAGAGAATGAGGAATTGGTTTTAAAGGTCTTTTATTGTTTCAATAATTCTAATCCTTTTAAAAAATTTGAGGAATGATTTTAGTAACATGTGAAAAATAAATCCATCAATGATTTATAAACCATACAAGGCGCGTGTTTGAGCAATTTTAATATAAAAACAATAAACCATAAATGAAAAAAGGCTGGTAATTAAGATAATTGAATTCTTTGGGTTGATAATTTTGGAAATTATTTTTTAAAATTTAAGGATTTTAATTCTAATCTTAAAAATTTAAAAACTTTTAAAATTTTATTTTTTGAAAAAACAATCATCGACGAGTTATTTTTGTCTTAATTATGAGTTACTTCAATAGAATTTGTATCCATTAAAATAAACTTATAAAATTGTCTAATTTTTTATAGATATCATAGGAAAAGGTGGAATTGAGGAGAAAATATGTGAAGAATAATCTTTCCAAAACCTCATTACAGTGTTCTCGTTTTATTAGGCAGATATAAAAAAACTAATTTCTTGATTTATAATGATTAGCATGTTTTTTTTTCCTTGGAGTTCGAGGGAAATTAAGAGTTGAAGGTGTCCTTCGAGGTTGAATTGGTAAAGGTGTTCGAAAGGCCTAGTAATAATTTTTTGGCGATGTTTCTAAACAAGATGATTTTGAAAAGATAGAAAATTGATTGGCAAATGTAAAAGCTAGCCTTACATATGGAAGTCTAACCCTTCTTGAAATTTCTTGATTATTAAAAGTTGCAATTTGAAGTGTTTTTTATAGGGTAAGAGCATAAAACTTTTTAGATTTCTTTACAATAGTACTTATTTCTTCCTAAATTATATGGAAAGAAATTATGGTAATAAACTAGTTTCTTCTTTTATATATTCAATTTCCAGGATGGCTTGTAATCTAGCAAATATTTATTTTAAAACAATACTTTAAACATTATTTTATATTTTATAGACTGATAGTCTATTCATAAAAGAAATCTTTTGAGAAATAAATCATATTAAAAAGAAGAAATATATAAAACAATTGACAAAACCTCTTTATATATATATATATATATATATATATATATATATATATTACTATTTATTAAAGGTCCTAGGCTTTTTTGTCCTGAGAATACCTATGTAACCAATGTTAGAGGCATCAATTTCTATAATGAGAAAGGCATTTGAGTAAGGAATTCCGAAACGTAGGAGGCTCTTAACTCTATTTTTAAGAGATCTAATAATTTCAGTCATTTGAAAGGTCCACACAAGAGGATTCTTCCTAAGATGTTTGTATAAGGGTTGACGTATTGACCTAAGATTAGGGAAAAAGTTTACAACATTGTTGAGGCATCCAAGCCTTTGAAGTTGAGTTTTATCATTGATTTTATTTGGAGATTTATCAGCGAATTCAATTGACCTACTGATAGGAGTTATTAATCTTTGATGTATCTTATATCCTACAAATCTTATCTTTATTGGAAATGATTTCATCTTTGATGCTAAAATAACTAATCATTTTTTTTAATTATATAAAAGAATTTTTTGTAAATGATTAAAGTGTTCAGTAAATGATTTTGAAAATATTAATATGTCATTTATCTATATTATTACAAAATTTATAATAAAGATTAAAGATGTCATTGATTATTTTATTTGAAATTTCAAAGAAGAATTTTAGTCTAAAAGACGTCACATTCTATTCATAATGTCCAAATAGAACAATGAATGTTGTTTTATATCGATTTTTTTTGTCTATTTAACTTTGCCAAAATCATGTATTCATGTCAAATTTTGAAGAAAAAAAATGTGTTGTAAAGTCTTTTGATTAAATCTTGTTTATTAGGTATTGAATATCTGATAAATTGAAATACCTTATTAAGAGGTTTGTAATTTATGACAAGTCTTTGTTCACCTTGTTCTATTTCCATTTAGTTTTGAACATAAATCGTTGTACAAGACCAAGGTGACCTAACCTTTTTTTAAGTAATTCATCGATTTTCTTTTTACAATACTTGACTTGTTCTTGATTCATTTAAATTGAACTTGATTTTGTTCGAATTTTTCTTCCATCAAAATCTTTTTTGTAAGGTAATTAAACTTTATGCCTTTTTTATTCCAAAATCCATTAGGTAGGCCTTAACAAATGTTTTTTAAAAATAATTCTTGAAATGTTTTAATTTTCTCATGATTTTGTAAGATTTTAGTATCTTTTTCTATTTTTTTATAGTATACTTCTTGATTTAATGAATGTAAATATCTTTTTGTATTATAAAAATATATTTGTAAATTGATTTATTTTAAAACAATTTTGTTTATATTGGTCTTGGGGTCATAACAAATCTGAAGATTATCTCTTGGTCAAATATTTTTATTTTAATTATTTGACTATCTACCTTGAAAGGATAGATTTGAGTTAAAATGAGGATTTCTAAAATGACTTGTTGAATCATATCTATAACGAGCATAAATATATTTTTAAAATAAATCCTTTGATTGCATATATTTATTTTAGATAATTTGAAGTCTTTTACCACAAGAGCCATTTAGGGTTTATGTTATTTTTCAAAAAACATTATTGGCACTAATCTTTCTTAAATACAATTTTGATCAGCTTTAGAGTCTACTAGGACAATTGTTTTGACTTTGTATGTATCATTAATGACTAAGGTTATTTCAATATACAATTTTTTAAATTCTATCTTTATTATAGTATTTGTAAATTTTTGATATGAAATATGTGTAACAACATTATCTTAAGATGTCGGTGGTAGATCTTGGGTTGCAAAATCAGCTTAGGATGAGAAGTCTTAGTTTTCTATGAGATAATCTAAGTTGAATCTCAGTATGATCATTTTTCAGTTATATTAATTCTTCTTTGATTTTTTTATTTCATGTTGCAAAACTTGAATTGTTGTTGGGTTCTATTGTTGAGAAATTGATTGAGTATTTGTTATAGGTTGAAAGGTTTAACCTCTTTTTACTTTTTTTCATTTAAAACCAAATATTTTAGTTCGAATAAATATACTCGCTTGATTTCAAGATCTTAAATTTAATCAACAACTTTAATATTAAATGTTTTTCTTATGTCATGTCATTTATTATTTATTTATAAGGTCAGGTACAAACAATTGTATTATAAATAGTTATGTCAAATACTTCTTGATCACTTTAAGCATGTTGTTGCTACGAAAAAAAGGATACTCTTGTTTCTAGATTTAAAGCCTCAAAACAACACATTATGGAGTTGGGTTCACTAAAATTTTATATCTAATTCTTATCTTTCAAATAACCTAAACTTGTTGTATTTAGATTTATATAACTCTGAATATAGGATAGAAACTGAAACAGGGTTTGGACTGCAATGAGTTTTTTAACATATTTGAACTTCTCCATTTCTACCATGTTTTGAACTTTAAAATGGCAAAATGGGGTTTGAACTCTTTATAAAATTTTTAGGTCTACATCTTAACTTTCCAACAAGCTAAAAACCAAACAGTATTCTAGTTTGACTAGATTAAACTTCCTCTTTCAAATCAAGTCTTTCTTAGTGTATATTTTTTATTTATTTTTTAGCATCATTTTCTTATGCCTTCATCTATCCATCCTCTCTAAATCTGGCCTTCTTTTATAGATCTGAATGAAGGACCTAGAACTCCTTCTCTTTGTAAGATTATGACTCTTTATTCTTTAACAACAATCTTGGTCATCCAACTTTCCATATATTTCATGTTAGCTAGTTATTTATGTCTTATGTGTGTAACAAGATTCAAGGTGTGTTTTTTTATGGATTTGATATGGTTGGTACTAGTATATTGGATTTTGCTCCGTAGCGGGTCAATATATTTTTTTTAAAATGTTAAAAAATATTAAAAGTATAGAGAATGTTTTAAGTTCCTTGGGTCTGACAGTCATGGCAGACCCAAGATCCTTGGGTCTGGCTGAAATGCCAGACCCAAGAGACTTGGGTCTAACGTCACTACTAGATCCAAGTTCCTTAGGTATGACATCCCCTTTCAAACCCAAGTAACTTGAGTCTGACGCCCCTGCCAGACCCAAGTTTCTTAGGTGTGGCCGTGTCAAACCCATGTGTAACCTTAATAGTATTTTTTCCAATAGTAATAATATTGTTTAAAAAATTTATTAATAATTGTATAAATAAGAATAATAATAATAAAACTCACTTCTTGGGTATGGCATCCCTTTCTAGACCCAAGTAACTTGGATCTAGCGCCCCTGGCAGACCCTAGCTCCTAAGGTTTGGCCATGCCACACCCAAGTTTCTTGGGTCTGGCGCCCCTATCAAACCCAAGTTTCTTGCGTATGGCATCCCTTTCCAGACCTAAGTAACTTAGGTCTGGCGCCCTTGCCAAACCCAAGTTTCTCGGGTATGGCATCCCCTGCCAAACCCTAGTTTCTAGGGTGTGATCGTGCCAAACCTAGATCATATTACTATTTTTTTTCCAATAGTTTATGTAAACCCCGGGAAAATAAGGTTGCGTAAATTGCAAACTAACTAAATGGAAATAAAGGGAAGAAATTCATGCACGATGTTAAATAAAATAGGAAATCAGGAATTTTTGGGATATAAATTTCCGAGTGAAATATTTCGAGACATTATAAATTAACTCAGAATGTTAAGGATTGGATAAAAATTAAGAAAAATAAGCTAAACTAAAAGTTCTGGGGTGGAGTTATAAGAAATAAAAAGCGGTATAGCTTGATTATAAGAAGAAAATAAAAAGATGTGAGGGCAAAAATAATACACTTAAAGGAAATGGGGCCTAAGTACAAATAAGAGTAATTATAGAGTATAAATACTCCTCTCCTCACCAAAAATCTGCAGCAACCAAAAGGAAAGGAAAGAGGGTGTTTTTGTATCCATTCTTGCAAAATCAAGAGAGAAACACCAAAATTTGAAGAACCCATCCAATAGCAAGGGTTTATAGATGGCGTAAACACTTGTGGGCAAGGGATTAACAAGAAAATTTGAACAAGAAGAGAATGAGGAGGGTTGGCTGTCATTATAAAAAAAGAAAGGAGGGAGTCGAAAATCTTCAACTGTTTGAAGATCGAAACTTTAATTCTTACCGGGTAGGTGTTCTAAACATGATCTTATAATTCATTTCAAATTCGATTATGAATTGATGCCTTGATATTAAATTATAGATTAGGGTTCTTAGACTAGAATTGGGGAAAAAATATTAGTTGTTAAAATTAAGTTAATTCATGTATGTTATGTGATTGGAGGCGTGAAACCATGATAATTTACCAAAAAAATGTAGTTTGTGAATGTTATGTGTGAATAGAAGGGGGTGACGAATCTGGACAGGCTCGTCTTCTGATTTTAGGTAAGATTTTGGGAAGAAGGATGAGGGAATTAGAATTGAGTTCCCTATAGAAATTGTAGTTTTGGATGTTAGTTAACTAAGAAAATTGATCTTGCTCAATTTGGAGCTGTAGAACTCTAGTTATGGGTCACCAACCGAGACTGAGTCGTGACTGACTCTTTAGGGCAGTAGGACTGATTAGTTAATGAGCAATTTTAACTATCTTAGAGGCAAAAATGAGTTCTTCTTCCTTCAGAGGACTTGTAGCCTCGTGTGTTAGCTTTTCAATGAGATCAATCTCGCTTGAAATGGAGTTCTAGAACTCTATATATAGTTAAAAATCTAAAAAAAGGTCAGAATGCGACCTCTGAAGACAATAACTATTCAAAAACAAAACAGTAACAGTTCAATACAGTAACAGTCCAAGACAGTAACGATTTAAAAACAAAAACAGTAACAGTTCAATATAGTAACAGTTCAAGACAGTAACGGTTCAAAACAGTAACAGTTCAATACAGTAACAGTTCAAATATAAAAAAAAGAACGATAACCATGGTTGGATAAAGAATGACGATATTAATAGATGAAATGAGAGAACAAAAAATATAAGGAAAGGAATAATTGAAAGAAAGACCTGTATTGGCTGTTAATATGATTATTATGAAATGTATCATTGAATGAGGATAACTTATGAGATTATGCCTGTGATTACCAGGAAGCGTTGTGCAGCGACAGCAGCAGCAGCATGAGAGCACGAGTAGAGCTTTTACTGCAGGTAGGTGATCCGCACCTATACTTTCTAGTTAAACTTCATGATTTAATATGTTATAGATGTGAAATATGAACTACCGAATGTTGGATATTATGTGAAAGGAGGAAAGTTTGCGTAATGATGTCGATATTTTAGATAGTTATCTGAATGTATGTGTATTCAAGGTGAAAGGTTGTTGTGTGAATTGCCAAGTGATGAAATTATCGCTGACAAAAGAAATATGAGAAGTGTGATATAGTGTGTGGACTAGCATACATTTAGTGTATGTTAGGATCCCGGGTAAGCGGATCGCCATGTTTGGACTAGCATACATTTAGTGTATGTTAGGACCCCGAGTAAGGGGATCACTATGTTTTGACTAGCATACATTAAGTGTATGTTATGATCCCGGGTAAGGGGATCACCATGTATTGGCTAGCATACATTTAGTGTATGTTAGGATCCCGGGTAAGGGGATCACCTTGCATCGACTCCTACGGCGTGATGATGATACTAGTGAAATTGGTGTCAGTAATGTGTTAAGCAGAAGTAATCATGGTTGATCTTATGAAATCTTGAATGGAGGCTGATAATGGAAGAGGAAACAGTTTTTAGTAGTTGAATGAGAAGGAGTTTCTAATGAAAACCAGAAGGGAGAAGTGAACAAAATATGAATGCATGTTGCCCTTTTAAATTGTTAGATATTTGTGTTGTTATATTTATTGTGATATTCATGTTTCAATAATATGTATTTTGTTTCAGGACCATCGCATGCACGACAGGAGTAGATCCTAGCTTATGTTCACTTTTTATAATCTAGGTTCTGGGAGTATACCCTTGTATTTTGTAAACACGGAACCATTTGTATAACTTAATTTGTATAATTAATATTTAAACTTGATTAGATGAACTTAACTCTATAGTTCATATAATCATGTTCCATGTATGTGTATTTATATTTTTTTTATCCATCCATAATGATATTTGTTATATAATGTATATCACAAATATTGTGGTTGATATGTATGATGATGTTTGTGGGATTGAGACCTAGGATGATTGGGTCGTAATTGAGTTAGGAGATGCGTGTTATTAGAAGTGTAAACAGGTTAAATGTCGATAACTTGGGACCTTCGGTATAGGGGAGACTTCGTCGAAATTTCGGTAAACTTTAATATGAACATCATGTATATATATATATAGAAAAAAAAATTAATTTCTCTGTTTTTCGGTTGACATGAAATTGTTATTTTTATCCCGGTAGGGATGTTACAAATAATATATTTTTTTCAAATTTATTAATAATTATATAAATAAAATTAACAATAATAAAAAGAATAACAACAACAACAACAATAATAATTTTTAATTTTACCATTCAAATCAAATTTATGGTTTCTCTTCAATAGTAATAATATTTTTTCAAATTTATTAATAATAATGAAAATAATAATATTTATAATATTAATAATAATATTAAACATGCTTGACCCAAGTTTTTACAACAACAACAACAATAATAATAATAAGACCCACTATGTGGGTATAGCATCCCCTTCCAAACTCAATTAACTTAGATCTAGCGCCCCTGCCAAACCCTAGCTCCTAGGGTTCGGCCGTGCCATATCCAAGTTCTTGGGGTCTAGCTGAGCCAAACCTAAGTTCTTTAGATCTGACATCACCTTCCAGATCCAAGTAACTTGGGTCTGGCGCCCCTACTAGACCCAACTTCTTTGGGTATAACATCCCCTGCCAGACCCAATTAACATGGATCTAGCGCCCCTACCATACCTATGACGTCTAGGTCTGCTAGCCTTTCCAGACCCAAGGCACAAGGGTCTAGCAGCCATGCTTGACCCGAATGCTTAGGCTCTAGCTGTTTTGCTAGACCCGAGCACCTAAGGTCTGACAGACATACATGACCCCCATGTCATGTGTCTGGCAGCCATGTCATTTCCCAATGCCTGGGGTCGGGTAGCAATGTCTTGCCCTGGCACCTGGGTCTGGCAGCCTTGCCATGCCTCAACATCTGCTGCTAACCTAAGGCGCTTGGGTGGGGCAACCATGCAGAAACAATAAAAACACCCCTACATGCAGCTTTGTTTTTGTTGAAACCCAAGGGTAATTTTGTATTTGAACTCTTTCAATAAAATAAAAAGATAATGAAGCCCCTCAACATAGACATATAATTTCCCTTCCTTTTGGGGTATGAATGTATCTTCACTGTTTATTTTTCTTGAAAAGAAAAAAGAAGCCCCCAACCCAAAGGTTAAAATTTTGTACCCTGAAGGGCTAATCAATATCTATACCACAGGTCCCCAATCATTTTTTCAATGTCAAATGTATCTCATGAAAAAGACAATCTCACCCCTAACTGCATGCCTAACAAGTTTCTTTGGCAACAACAATTACATCATTTCACTACTCCAATCTACAGTGGTCTGTGTCTTGGTGAATAGTAAAAGGGTAAATAGTGAAATATTGATCTCCTTTAGTATATTGTATAACAAACGACAAATAATGGTGTTTTTGGCTTCAACCTATAGATATTGTTAAGGAGTAGTGACTATGTTTTTGTGGTGGTTAAATGTATAAAGTTGCAACAATGACAATGGTTGAGTAGAGAGGAGTCCTTTTATGGTTTTGTATAACAATTGCATGGGTTTTTAGGGTGTATTTTTGGCATGTTTTTATTGTAAAAAAATAAAAGGATGTGGAATCTATATTTTTTTGGATGAATGTTCAACAAAACAAAGGACGACATGATGCATTTTTTTTTGCATGTTTGTACAAGGTGATGCGATTTAAACTACACCAAATGATTCATTACATATGTCAATTGGACTTATTACAAATTCAAGACCTAAGAAGGTAAAAGAGGAATCCAATGGGTTAATTCAAGATATTTTGGCCTTATTCTTACAAGACTTACAGATTCAACTTATTTCCATACTTACAAGCGGATTGGGCTTATTTTTTCTAATGTATAGTCTTACAATAACAAGTATAATTTTCAATACAACCATTGGATCAAGTTAAAATTTCACCAAAAGTTTTTAGAGGTCTTATTCTATATTATGTTAAAATTCCATGTCAATCAAACATTGAAAATGCCTTGTGATGAGGTCTAGAAGATATTATACAAGAATTGTATTAGTTTCCTAGTTGATTTATAATTATTTTTCCTATTTTATTGAGACCTTTTTTTTTTATTTTTCCGACATTGTCTGGGATCTTTTAACCTAGTATAAATAAGGTTATTTAACTTGTATTTAAGTTTTAAAAAATATTTAATAAGAAATGGATTGATTCTTCAGAAATAAAACTTATGTGAGAGAGTTTGTTTTTTTATTAATTCCCCGTGGAACATTTTCAAGAACTTATCAAAGATCAACTATCTTTGTGGAATCCATCCTGACTTATCAAATAATCAACCAAACTTCATGGCATCTTCTATACTTCTCGTTCATGTCCATTTATAGGTGTTGAGTAGGAGTTTGTTTTCTATAGTCTTGGTACTTTGATACAAGTTATCATTGTATCAAGCTCAATCACAAGCCTGAATTTAGCTTTCTTGGAAAAGGCTAATTTGACTGTATGTTTCTAGATCTTTATATCCATAAGGTTTGTATTAATTAGCATCAGAGCAAGGCTCTAATTAAGTTGCATCCTTTTTATCTTCAAGTTTTCACATACTCTATTATTGTCGAGTTCTTTATCTTCACTAAAATATAGTTATGACATCATGTTAAAAAAAGAATCATAAAGAAATTATTTTTATTAAATAAAATCTCATATATAAAAAACAAAGAAAAATCTTAAGAAAAAAAACTTTTAGGGTTTGGCACAGATTTCGATTCAAGAAATATAAGATTCAACCACTTATTTTAAATATAGAAAAAAAATCTTAATTCTTAGGGTTTTTTGGAGATAAATCTTGATTTGGGATATTTTAGGTTTACTTGGTTAGGTTTTCTTGAAAATTACAAAATAAAAATTGTAGTTTTTGTATCATTTTTTTTCTTATAATTTCAGCCACTATATATAAATTAGTTGTGTGTGTGTGTGTGTGTAAAACTACTACTACTACTAATTTAATTTTAGCTCTTGACAATGTCAACTAAGAGTGGATCATCACCACCAAAAGATATAAATAATCCTGAATAGGGTTATTTGGCCATGTAATAACAATTGGAGTTAATGAATTTAAGGTTTACCAAAGTAATGAGTAAAATGGCTAGTTTAAAAACTGAAATGGCTAGTCTTCGAGATGGGCTAGACTATAGAGGTTTGGAAGGAATTGTGAGATAAGCTAATTCACATCGGAAAGTATCTATAACCAAATATACAGATAAGGAGGTAAAGAATTTCGATGATAACCATGGTAGTAGGTTTTGGACCAAGAGAGCTCGACTGTCTAAGTCGTTCGACCATAGAAAGGTAGATATGGAGGATGGATTTTAGGATGATTTGGTTATAGATTTGGGTAGTATTAAGATGAAGATTTTAGCTTTCTAAGGCAAAAACAATTCAGGAGCTTATTTAAAGTTGGAAAAGAAAGCGGAGTTGATTTTTTACTATTACCATTTCTCGGAGATCAAGAAAGTAAAACTTGTTGTTATTGAGTTTACATACTATGTTATTATTTGGTGGGGTCAACTTGTAGGAGGAATTGAGAGAGACTCATGAAGACTTCGGATGTGATGAAAGCAATCATGAGAAAGAGGTTTATTTTAGTCATTATTTTAAGGAATCATATCGAAGATTGTAGACTTTGTTTAATGGTTCTAGGAGTGTGAAGGATTACCACATGGAAATGGAGATGTCCGTGATTAGAGCTAATGTTGTGGATGATAAAAAAAAAAACAGAAGCTATAATGGCAAGGTTCTTGAATGGATTGAGTAAAAAAAGAGCTAATGTAGTTAAGTTACAACACTATATTAATCTTGAAGAAATGGTTCATATAGCTATTGACACGACCAAAAGATTGATGTCTTCTCCCAAGTGCAGAAGTGTCGAAGTAATAAATAACCCGGCAAGACCGGGGTCGAACCACAGGGAGGTTAATTGTATAAATTATAAACAACAATAATACAACAACAATAGTAACAATAATAATAATAATAATAATAATAATAATAATAATAATAATAATAATAATAATAATAATAGTAATAGTAGTAATAATAATAATAATACCAATAATACTATTAATAATGATAATAATAAAGAAGAAGAAGAAGAAGAAGTTGATGAGAACTTTGAGATGAAAGATTAACGTAAGGATTAAACAATGATAACAACAAATGTCAATGTTAGAGGATCCACTAATGGTATTTCAAACA
>Ga0307507_10002970_pt1 | contig 34030 bp, 16 predicted proteins | sample 7_EM_MG_FD_207223 | JGI IMG/M metagenome (GOLD analysis project Ga0307507, IMG submission 207223) | Populus trichocarpa ectomycorrhiza microbial communities from riparian zone in the Pacific Northwest, United States - 7_EM | ecosystem: Host-associated > Plants > Roots > Unclassified | place...
ATACTCTTGGCATTTGATCCCTGTGGCCTAAATGGGCGCACAGAGAAATCCCTGCGAGCGCTCGAGGACAAGCGCCCCAGAGGAGAGGGCAATTGTAAGAGTATATATATTAGGTCCCGCCGCGCTTGCGACAAGTTCGCAAGCACTCTCAGTCTTTTTGGCCGTATGGCGACGTGGAGGCGGGCCACGTTACAGCTTATAAATATAGCACTTCTTCTAATAATCGCTCTAAAATAAACCTCTATAATTGTCTTGTGGTTAATATTAATTATACCCTCTGCCGTATCCCCTACCGCGGCCACTATATATTTAGTTGGTCTAGTTGTAATTATATTAGTTAGCTGGGTTGATTGAAGTAGGTTAGGGTTAGGTATTAAATTGCTATACTTCTTAAAAGCATAGAGCGGTGCTAATAGAGGATCTTAATTAAGCACACACTCCTTTATAAGTATTTATAGGATTAAAGAGAGCAAGGTTATATTCTTTAATACCTTAGTATGCGCTAATAATTTAATTATTATTATTATTCATTGCTTAATGTCCGATTCGGATCCCTATTAGGCCCACGCGGACTACTCCTTATATACATATAGGGAGAAAACTCTATTTAAGAAAACCCCGTGATCCGTCTCCCCGCCTTTTAGGGCTCGCTTATAAGTCGCCTATAAGTCACCAGTAGTGCTCTACTACCTTACTTTTTAACCTCCTTAGGAACTACTGCTGCCGTAACAAACCTATAGACGCGCTAGTATTATACACTGTACTCTACTCCTGTAGAGTTATTAGGGGGCGCCTATTACTCGCCCCTTTGCCTTCTATTGCTATTTCCTTTGCAACCCAGAACTAGTCTAGCATATTTTGGCCAATAAGCCACCGGGTAGCCGCCTTAAGGCCTTTCTGTATTAAGAGTAGTGTATTATAGTTTTCTATGCCAGCTGCTAAGAGCATTGCTTCTTGGCCGGTGCGTAAGGGCAGGTAGTTATATAGTAGAGTTTAACATGCCTGCTTATCCAGGCCTCTACCCTAGTTTTCTAGTATTTAGTCCCAGTTACCTAGGCCTAAAGGCCTAGGGGGCTTTCCATAAGCAGTTAGCTACCACTACCAATTAATAGGGGGTTTTACCATTCTTTTAGATATCTTATAATGGGGTTAACTCAAGTACTAGACCACCCCCTAGCGGTCTATATAAGAATCTCCTCCCAGAGTTGGTATGCTTTCGCACGGCTTAGGAGCCTTCCATAGCCTCTAGTTTTACGCCTTTCTTCATTGTTTCCGCCGGCATGGGCATAAGCTGCCGCTTCCAGGGGTCGCAACTCCCTTCTTACGTGCCTACTGGCGTAATCCTACGAGGGCGTCGTGGATATACTAAATTATCTAAAGTTAATTAAAGAGCTTTTAGAGATAATTAAGTTGAGAGATATCTAGGTTTGTTGCAATAATCCTTAAGAAGGTAGTCTCTTTCTACTCCAATATATACTGCTGCTTATTCTCCTCTATTTTAAAGTGGCATCTTATCTTATATATTATTTGATTAAAATTATATCCTTTTCCTACTAAACAATTATAATAGAAGGTACTAGCGCGGCCCTTAAGCATAATAGAATAGGCGTTATAATATTGGTTAGGTTCCAGTTTAACCTTCTAGTAACAGTTATAGAAGATGCGCAGCTTTAAATTAAGGATATTATACAGTTCCCTACTAAACCTCTTCTCCTGGTCTAAATAGAGCTTTATAAGCTCTATAAGTATTTTTAAGGTGCCTCTAAGTGGTGTTAGGTCATGTTGAAATTGTATTAAAGATTAAGGTGGGGATTGCTTTATAGGCTGCAGTGGAGATATAGATCTTAATAGAACACGGTATAGTATCTAATCTTGCTATAATAGAGTTTAAAGGTTATTAAATCGCGAAGCAAGGGGATCTTGCGCTTGCTCTTATTTAATAGTTAAAGTTATAGGTTAAATTGGTAGATCCTAGGGAGCTAAAGATAATGGAAGCGATGGATATAGAATGTAAGAACTCGTGCCTAGAGCAATAGAATTTAAATATGTCTCTATTGGTGTATTATTTAGATTCTATTATAAGTTAAGCTTCTTTATAGTGCGTAGTTAGTGCTTAATCTTTTATGAGTCCATTTATGCTCTTTTTTTGCGTTAATAACTTACTCCTAAATATTATCTCTAATAGCGCTTCCATCCATAGGGATAAATACTCCATTCTCCTAAAGAAAGTTATGGAAGTCTTATATAATAAGCTTATTTATAAGAGCCTATATTTTCTTTATCTATCTAATAAAGTCCTTCTTTATACAATACTATAGCATAGTATCGTTATATTTGCTGTCTGTGTAGTGTACCATATAGTATAATAAGAATCCGTTTAGGTCCTTTTGCTCAGCGTTTATAGGGTTAATGTTTTTATTCTATGTCTTTGGGTTAATGTCTTCCTTATACTTCTTTAGATAGGTTAACGCCATAATAGGTTAAAGGTAGGTAGGGTTTTTGGTTTTATAGAATCTTATAGGTTTGCTATTAAGAGGTAGGCAATTTAAGATGTTGTTTAACGCGTTTTAGACGTTAACTTAGGACCCTAGGTTTAGTAACACTTCTAACCTAAAGTACTTAACCAAATCTTTATAAACGTAGTTGTTCTATGTAATAGACGCAACTTAGTATCTCCTAGTACTTAGCGACACTTCTATTACTGGTTTTCCGCAAGTCTAAGGTAGTATAGTATTACCAGGATCCATTCCATATGAGCGCATATAGCACCCCTGCATAAGACTATCTCTTCTATTAATAACCTTGCTGTTCTATGGTTAACTATGTGTTTAACCACTGATTAATATTGGTAACATAGGGTAAATTACTAGTACTACTTGAGTAGATACAGTGACGTTAGTTAATAATATATTATTGACTAGAATGAGGAAGGGCGAAGAGCTTAAGGCTCTACGCCACGCTAGTGCCGCGATAACACGTGACGACCACTCGCCTCATTCCCGACAGTAAGTTTAAAGTTAAAATTATTGTCTTCTTCGCTATACTTGTTATCTTCTATATATATCTTTATAAGGTTTATTAACTCCTTACCAAAACCCTAGCTCTGTCTAGGTGGTTCTATTAATATTGGCAGGTTAATATAGGGTTGGTTTTATTATATTAACGAGGTAGGTTATACTGGTAAGATTAGTTATATAGGTAGTATCGTGGATAGAATAGGGTTTATGGGTGGTATTGTAAGTAGGGTAAGGTTTATAGTTGGTAAGGTTAAGATTAGGGTTTTAATAGTACTAGTACTAGTAAAGTTGTTCTTAAGAAGGTATTTAATTTGTCCTAAATTAAACTCTCCTCTAGTTGCTATATATTCCCTTATCTTAAGCTTAGTCTATTCTATAGGATCTTCTTCTTATAAGGTATTAAATAGTAATTTAGGGACTATGGTATTCCTATACTTTCTTACCTATACGCTATTAGTCCGTAGGAACGTTTAAAGCTTTTAGATACTGTATTGGTTATAATCCCTAAAGGTTTATAGTGTAAAGTTGTTAAAATCTTCCTTATAGACCTCCTATAGTTTATTCTTTTTAAAATTATAGGCTTTATATTCTAGGATTTTGAACTTTATAAATTTATTAATATCCTCTATAGTGGTTTTATCGGATTATAGGTTAATACCCTTACCCCATTTCTTCTGTCCTGCGTTGACTTATGCCCTAATATCTAATATATTAATTCTTATCTCGTAACGTAGTTCACAAGCGAGTCGCGAATACAAGTAAGTCGCGAACCTCAAAACTCACCAAAAATTAGAAAAATCGTACCTTAGTATCTCAACAACCACTTAATAATAAATTCTAATAATTTGGATTTAGGCTTTTATATATACTCTACAGCTTCTATTAAAGTTGCATAGTAAATAGTTTAGTAGTTTTTAAGATATAGTAACTTGGCCTTATTTCGGCCCCCAAATTTTAATATCTTAAAAACTACTAAACTATTTACTATATAACTTTAATAGAAGCTATAGAGTATATATAAAAGCCTAAATCCAAATTATTAGAATTTATTATTAAGTGGTTGTTAAGATACTAAGGTACGATTTTTCCAATTTTTGGTGAGTTTTGAGGTTCGCGACTCACTTGTATTCGCGACTCGCTTGTGAACTACGTTAACCCTTATTAAGTTTAATTTTAGGTTCTAAACGCGTAATAGACGCGAGTTAATTAAAATGCGTAATGGATGTAAACTAAGGGCCTATTAAATAGGGGTCGGTTCCTTAAGTACCTAAAGGCTATATATAAAGAATTAAGGGCCTATTAGATAGGGGTTAACTTTTTAAATACATATTAACTAATGCTCCTTAACGTAATCTGGGTAGTATAAAATGCGTAATAGACGCGAACTAAGGGCCTATTAAAAGGGGTCGGTTCTTTAAATACCTAAGGGCTGTATATAAAGAATTAAGGGCCTATTAGATAGGGGATAACTTTTTAAATATATGTTAACTAATGCTCCTTAGTAAACGAGATCGGTAGAGGCCTTTAGCAGGGACTAATCAAGCTCATCTCTCTTTATAGATGATACGTCTCCTAATCTATAATTACTAATCAGTGTTAGTATTACTTCCGGTAATACGTAATGCTATTGCAATAGTATGGGTAGTAACTGATTTTGATTAATGCTTATTGATTCTCCTATTCTACGGGTGGAATTTGGTGGATTTCCTGAGCTCGCTTAGCTCACGTAACTAACCCAATTAGTTACAGACAACCTCGTTCAGACAATACTTTATACGACGGTTTAGATAGGGAATAAGGGCGACGGCGTAAAGGGGTAAGTCGTCCGTTTTGCTATAGTACTTATCGAAGGTCTCCCACCCCTTTCTAATTCGAGAGCTAAACTCCTTATTAGAAGCATATTTAGACTATTATACGATATTAGTGTCGTCTAATCTAGGAGGAAGTCTACTAATAAGCGCGGCTTTAAAGTACCGAAAGGCTGGATGGAGGCTACCAACGCCGAATGGCCCGTCAAGGCTGAGTGCATGGCATAGTACGAATGGTTGATGGAGAAAGTGGATCGCGAGAGGGTGAGGGACGTGACCAGACCTTACCGAAATGGTCACCACGACAAGCTACGACGTTCGAGATCGCCTCGGGAGAAAGGACATGTATGGCGCTCTGCTCATGTTGATGATTGTCGGAACTGTCAGTCTTTCCCTCGTCTCCAAGGCCGGTGTAAACTGCGTTAATGTCTTTGAATAGGTAGCTTCGTAGTAGGTACTAATGGAGATCGGAATCGGGGAAGATAATATATTAAGGCAAAGTAGAATGAGGTGTTAAAAATGATCACTCTACTAATTGTTAGTTTAGTGCAGCCACAACCGTAGTATTTGTGCCTTCGCATACCAGGACACCAAAACTTGAGCTAAATGCTAATGATAGATTTGCCCTAAGACCGCACTATGCTCTCGAGTGGCGCAAGTTCGTGAGTGCTATGCAACGAAGTTTCGTTCCATGGCTTCCCGTGGGAAGTAATCGGGATGGTTAAATCTATCGAATCGTCCCTGAGGTATAAGATTTTATCTGAACTACTCAGATCTAAAGACCTGTTGCGAGCTTATTTGGGAGAACTTCTTTGGCATAAATACAATACTGTCTGGGAGCTAGAAATTGAACGGATCCGATAGCTCAGATATTGTGGGCTTTACTCTCTGATCAAATTGGAATACTTCGAGATTGGGTTGACTATCCTAGAAATTTGCAAAGCGAGGAGACCCTGATGTCCAACCAGATTTTGCGTGGTAATGAAATTCGACGCGAGGGGCGCCACCAACGGTCTCTACCTCATCTACGATTTCTGCCTAAATCTTGTTTGGAACCCTCGACATCTGCTGGACTGAGATACGGCAAGTCCCCTTCTACACTTCAAAAATCTTCTGAGGGCTCTTCGTTTGACCTTGGCGTCGGATTACTTTTAAAGCAACCCCTCTAATGTTCGCATAGAAAGAATGTATCATCGTCCAGATCACACTACCTTCAGTAGCAAAGTCTTCCATTTCTTTGCATGTCTGGCGTGCAACGACCCAATCCTGAAGCGCTTTGCCGACTAGAAACTCTGGAACCAATAAAGTTATTGGCATCCATTTAACCCTACGCCAAGATCCTTGGATTTTCTTTCCGAAAAGACTGCCAGCGGTCGGTTTTCCATCTTTAGAGAGGTTTTGCTGGGGAACATTCAAATGCTGGACCATTCACGTGCAGATGATGAGTGTGAAAATTGAATTCCATAGAATGTTCAGAGTTCCTCGCACTGGTGGGCTGGAAACCAACTTAATTGTATGTCCTGGCAGTGTGCAATTGAGTGTAAAGGAAGAGGCAGCTGGGGTCTTCAGAAATGAGTGAGGGGAGACGTATAAAGCAGTCGTGTTGAGCTGAGCTCACAGAAATAACTAACTAATGACTTGCGCAGTAACATGAAGTATTGTGATTCCAGCATTTTTGTAAGGAGAGGTTTCCGGTGCTTCAATTCATCGCGCTGTCGTATATGTCTGAAGGAGATCTGAGATGACGAGCAAGGCTCGAAGAAGACACTTAGCTGAATTGGATTTACTTGGCTGAGACTCAGCCCCTAGCTCTCAGCCCCAAGGTTGCGGCTGAGAGGTTTCGTAAAGATTCTTTCTTATAAGCATGGTGTTGGTGGGCGGCTCAGCCAACCGAACGTTTCAAAGTCTTGGCTGGTCAGTGAATCTTTTGTGCCTCGCCCGCCCACAATGCTTTTCTTTCTCCACACCGTTCGTCCGCTGCAAATCCACGCGTGTCTCCTTGCGCCCTACCGCCCTCCTTCGGCAGTCCAGCTGTTGTCTCGTGCGCTGTACTGTGCCTAGAAAAGTAACCCTACAGTACACGTCATTCCGATTCTTGCCCGTTGCTCCAAGTCGAACCGCTGTCCTCAGCTGTTGAATGCCTGTGACTCGGACAAAGACCAACACCAACAACTCTAAGCTGTATATCATTCTGTGACTTTGACTAGTCATGGCTGTTCTAACCCAGTTGGCCTGTGAGTTCTGCTCGAAAGTATCGCCTCGACCACTAACTGATTCATGCGTGCTCCCACTAGATCGTACCTCGAAGGGCATTGGAATACTGAATGCCGCCCCAGTATACGAATCATTGTCTGCCTTTATTCGGTAATGAAATTACCCCTCAATTAAATGAGGGTTTTGATGCTCATTATATCGGTGTCACAGACCTGAAGGCAATCTCCGATGCTGCTGCTATTCTCCAGACGGTAGATACTTTGCATGGGCATCACCCGAACAGTAAGGAATAGCCAAGTCATAACAATTGTGAACATGTTTAATATTGCTGGTGGGTAGGGTTTCGGTCATTGATGCCTCGGTCGGCCATATTATCACCACATTCCCTACTCCAAATGTCTACGAGCTGGGATTCTCGCCTTTGGGTACCTACATCATTACGTGGCAACGACCTGCCAAAGACGAAGATGGCAATGCCACAAAGAACCTAAAGGCTTGGAGAATTGTGACTGAAAATACTGGCGAAGAAGAGCAGATGCCTGTTGGCCAGTTTGTGCAGAAATCCCAAACTGGCTGGAACTTGCAATACACATCGGATGAGAAGCTATGTGCCCGCTTAGTAACGAATGAAGTGCAATTTTACGAACCTGGAGACTTGGGGGCTGTTTGGAACAAGCTCCATGTCGAAGGAGTAACCAATTTTGCGGTCTCGCCTGGCAAGAACCATTCAGTTGCCGTTTTTGTCCCAGAGCGAAAGGTATGGCTGGTTTCATCAGGCGTTTTCTGGCATCGTGCTAACCTTACTCTCAGGGTCTCCCAGCTGCAGTCAAAGTCTTCCAGGTTCCTCAATTTAACTCGCCGATATCGCAGAAGACATTCTTCAAAGGAGATAAAGTTCAGTTAAAGTGGAACGATCTGGGCACAAGCTTAATTGTTCTTGCGCAGACGGAAGTTGACAAGACAAATAAGAGTTACTACGGTGAGACGAACATGTACATTTTGAGTGCAAATGGCGGGTTTGACTCTAGAATTCATCTTGGTACAACTCATCTCCTTGACGAAATTGGGTTTGTGTTAACTTCACATTACAGACAAAGATGGCCCTATCCATGATGTGTCCTGGTCACCTAACTCGAAAGAGTTCGGTGTTGTGTATGGATATATGCCTGCTAAAACCACTATTTTCAATGCTCGCGCCGTTGCCACCCACAGCTTCAACCTTGGACCTCGCAACACTATACTTTTCTCTCCCCATGGTCGTTTTGTTCTCGTGGCCGGATTTGGAAACTTAGCAGGGCAAATGGACATTTATGATCTTGAAAAAGATTACACTAAAGTCGTCACAGTTGAAGCCAGCAACGCTAGCGTGTGTGAATGGAGCCCCGATGGTAAGCATATCCTTACTGCTACTACAAGCCCGCGCCTACGCGTTGATAATGGCATCCGTATCTGGCATGTGGGCGGTGGCCTCATGTACAATGAGGATATGACTGAGCTATACCATGTCACTTGGCGTCCTCAGTCAACACTTACTCATCCGCTGGAGAATCCACTCCATCCGGTACCTACTCCGCACGCATCTGCTTTTGCCTACTTAGGTACAGTAAAGACGCCTTCTAAGCCAGCAGGGGCATATCGTCCACCCGGAGCTCGCGGAACAAGCACCCCACTTCACTTTAAGCGAGAGGATGAAGGTGGTGCGGCATATATCAATAATGGCATTTCATCAACAGCGGGAGGTATGTCCAATGGCTTCGGCAAACCTCGGCGTCGCGAGGTTCCCGGTGCCGAAACTATTGAGTCTCTCCCATCCGGTGCAGCTCCTGGCGGAGGTGTCAGCCTCACTGGCACTGGACAAGGGGAGGAGGCGCTCTCGAAAGCTGCGCTGAAGAATAAGAAGAAGCGTGAGGCTAAGAAAGCGAAGGAGGCGGCTGAGAAGGCTGCGAGCTTAGCTGCGAACCCAGACGGGGAAACGCCACCCCCTGGAGGTGCAGCACAAAATAGGAGCCCGGAAAGAAGGGGCGGAAGAGGCCATGAGAGGAGCCGCAGCAAGAATGGGGGTTTCGCGAACCAGGGCGGTCGCAGCACGAGTCAGCAGAGAGGGTATCAGGGACAAGGACATCATAACTCGCATCATCGGCACGGCTCGGGCTATGATGAGAGCCACAACCACAATCACCACCAACATCAACATCAGCATCAGCATCAGAACCAGCATCACCATCGCGCGGGATCTGGGTTTTCGAAACCACAACCAGAGCAAGCTCAGCCTATCCAATTGCAGACGCAGAATCAGGCACCTACCCCAGCATTGACACCTGATCTTACCGTCACGTCTCCTGGAGGTGGAAGCCCGCAGGATAAGAAGGTCCGTAGTTTGCTGAAAAAAATTAGGGCGATTGATGATTTGAAGATGAGGCAGGCTGGTGGTGAGAAGTTGGAGGATACCCAGGTTAAGAAGATTGGCACCGAGGATTCCATTAGGAAAGAACTGGAGGGCTTGGGGTACCAGGCATGAGTGTAGAGTGGGAGGCAAGCAGGGAAGTTGTAAAGTTTAAATTTTGGAAGGGCTGTTATAGTAATGATTCTGGTAAGGAGGGTCATTTTTGCATTCCTAGGCGTGTTGGCGCGCAGGTGGCTCGTGGCGTGCGAAGCCTGGTCTGGTGCGATTTGTGATCTACCATTAGGTATTTGCATGCAGTGGAACGGGGCTAGCTGGCATCCGCAGGCGCTCTTGGATGTTGAAACTGGGCGTTTCTAGGAATGAGGTGTGTACAATGCCGTCATCGCCAATTCAATGTAGATGGTGTTAAGTAAACGAAATAAAAAAATATTAAAAATTGGAAATACGAATCATTGTTCACCACAATCGTCAATAACCACCCGGCATGCCAGATTTCTAAATCATTCATATTGATTTGAGATGTAGCAACGTCCCATTACACTGAGGAGTCTCAAAACGACTCCAAGTGCGCCGTCACCGTCATCACGAACAGCGCCCTAGGGCCCAGCCGCTCAAGTTCCGGTAACCCTACCTGACTACCGAAACGGCGGTAGGGGTAGGTTAGGAATGTTGCGGGCCCGCGAAAGCTATCCAGACTTGCTACTAGCCCTGAGGGACATTCGCTTATCGGCGACTACGCCGGGCAGAAAGTTTGATATATCGCGTGTAAATACTGAGCTTCAAGGAAGGAACTCGCCTTGTGCTCCACCTTGTACCGCGAAGAAAGCCGTGCGTCTTTGGAATTACTGAAGGTGATTGTAAAAGTAATATTTTAAAGGAGTGTTAGTTGGATTAACGGGGCGAAACTGAATTGTACCGAACAAAGGGGTATATTGACGTTTTATTCAAAGGTCCGTAGAGCTAAAAGTTTGGAAATAATGGACACTACTTTTACCGTGGTAGCTTGCTTGCTTACCTCATTTCTAACACTCTGTTGTCTATGCTGTGATGAGATCTCATGACGCGAAAAGGACCTTCCTAGGATTCCCCAAACCTGAAGTCTTAACATCTGTGACGCTAGACTCCATGCTGTCAAGCAAGCGGTCCATGCCTCCAAGGTCTAACTCTCCCTGGGCAAGCAGTGTCTGATCTGCCCGCCTCATATCATCCTCCTCCGCTCGATCTTTGTCAAATAGCGTTGATCCAAGGTCTCTGCCTGGCTGCGCAATCGTACTCGTTAGTATGACTAACCTGTGCTCAGCTACAACCAGCAAGTCTCTTGGTATCGCCATGCGTGCTGCGGCTGTTGTCGTATCAAATTGCTGGATGGCTGTGACAGATTCTCCGTGCAAATTTAGGCCCTGGATTCGTGCGAGGCCGGGGCCGTAGAGTGAGCCTCCGCTTCCAGACGCGCTGCGCGCCCAGAACTGGCTTAGATTCGGGATTCGGTAGGCGTCAGAACCGTACCATAAGATGACAGAGTCTTCAGGTGTACCGCCTGAGGTGGAATGGAGAGTTGCAACAGATATACCACCGCGTGCAATGTTGGATTGATTGGAGGTGGAACCCTGGAAGAGGCTTTCTTCTTTCGTGCGGCGTGTATTGGGAGTCATAGGTGCTAATGAGGAGCGGTTACCTCGAGGTTTGGCGCTTGAGGCAATTGTAGAAATGCTGGGTGAGGCATTGATGCTGACGAAGCCACGGAGGGAGAAAGCGGAAGGGTTTGCAGGAGGACTTGGGCCGGATTGGTCAACATCCCAAATCCCCCATTCGCCATCGGTCAAGATGGCAATGATGCTCCGTCCGTCAGAAGCCCACGAGGCATCAAGGATGCGTTTGCGATGTGCAAGGCCTGGTGCTGCAGGTGAAACATGTTTCGGGATTTCAAACGTGGTGTAGAAAGTAGATAGCCATGCACCCAGTTCTGCGCTAGGTTCATCTGATCTCAATCGCGAGCGATTTTGTCGTGAGGCAAGTGGATCGTACACTCTTACAATGCCCTTGGGTTCCACAACCAGAAGCTGGGAATGCCGCCTCTTTGGGTGCTGAGAGGGACTGAAAGTTACATGGGAGGCTGGGGAATTGAGATATTGTGTCCTATAAGGTAGGATGGGGCTGGCCGAAGCTATCCGCGTTTTGGATTCATCTGATTCAATAGGAAAACGCCAAACTCGCAGAAGTCCGCTAAGCTCCGCAGAATGAGACGCAACTAACAAATCCCACCCATCGTTTTCACTAGTTTGTCCTGAACGAGACCGGTTACGCATCACGCGAGATGATCTGCTGCCTCGACATGCCTGCTCATCTTCATCATCATCAGGCGCCTCTTCCTCAGAGTCATCCACGAGTGTTGATTGTGTCCTCGAGGTCCATGTCATTGTGATTCCACTTGGTATGCTTTGGTGCCCTGTTTGGCTCTTGATCTCTATTATTTCCTCTCCCCACCGGTACTGGTGCTTTCCCGCAGCTAGCTTTGCCTTTGTTGCGGCGGAGGGAGGGCTCAACGGTAGTGTGATAATTCGGACACTGTAGTCTACACATGCGACTGAGATTACAATCTTCTCACTAAATATCCGCGGTATTGTATCAGACGGTCGCAATGGGGTGGCTGGAGGTACTCGTGGAACAGCGATGTGCAGGATTTCGGTGTTGAGCGACACGTCAATTTGTTGTATTATTGATGGATATGGCTCCTCAGGGTCGAGCTCCTCATCTTCAGATTCGAACTCAGCTTCGTCTGAGGGTTGGTGATTGGCAGCTTGCGCAGGAGGCTCCTCATCATCGGAATCAATGATCATGATGCTGTCGTTGCCCGTGCCGTTGACCTGAGGCGGCTTTGGCTGGTTTTTAGACTGAACATTCTGCTTGATTGGCCGCCCTCCCCTCCATAGTATTCGAATCCCACTATCATGGCCATATACTACAATGGTGGAGCCATTAGGAGCTTTGACGGGGTATATTTTAGAGTCATGAACTCGATGCGGGAGCTCATAGCTGTGTGGAGATAACTAGTAGTTAGCAAACCTTCCGCTGAGCTGGAGATGGCTGGGACTAGACCTAAGCTGAGTTGCCTTTCCTTTCCTAGACACTGCGGGCTTCATCTGAACAATGTAGTCTTTGTTGGAGGTAATGTGAAATGGATTGGTTAATTTTGGGGTAGAAGTGGTTATGGAGACAAGCCAGGCTCTAATGGTCAATTTGTTTGCGAAACGAATCAACGCGTCGACCCGCGATTTCTTTCGTCGAGTCCGCCGACCCGCCCACGAAGCTCTACAAAAACAAATGATTATAGCCAGCCTCCTCCCCATGTCACGACGAACAGATACATGGCATCGCTACGGTCACTGGGCGTCCACAAGCCCTCCGCGCTCTCATACCTAGTCGCCGAGTCTATTCTCTCTGAAGATGCAACCGAGGAACACTATACCTGGGAAACTTTCAACGATGATGAGTCAGAAGATTATGGGGAAGAGGAGGTGGTCACAACTGACTACTATGTAGTCTGGTCTCGTGGTGGTGTTGTACGGAAAGTTTTCAATTTCGAAGTTGAAGAAGAGAAGGTCGTTCAAGCTATTCTCACCTGGTTTCCCTCTGATGAAGCTCCTACGTCTGGTACTCGGGTCCAGAAGGGAATAATAAATGGAGGCAATGAGAAATTGAGGACATCCCTTGCCCAGGGAACACAGCCCGCTACCAATCCAAACGAAAGCCATTATGTGTCTTCTCAAGGATTAGCGGAGTGTCGCTCTCGAGCTTTAGTCGTTCTTCTCAAATCTCAAGCACACGTATTCTTTCTGTCAGGGTCCACTCATATTGTTAATCTTCCTTTTGAAGTAGAGAGGGCATTTCCAGCTCCCCGTGGCTTGATCCTGCAGCGGAAAATTCCCCAATCAGAAATTGTTTCTCCAACGCCAGTCCTCCCACCAGCTCCCCAGAACTCGTTTCTCTCTTCTCAATCCTTTTCTCAACCTCATCGTCGATTCGGATCATCCTTTGCCACCGTGAGGCAAACCAAATCTCTGAAACCGGGGACAGCAAATGCGCTCTTTCTGAAGGATCTCATCAAGAATTCTACTTCTTCAGCAATGGATGGCCTCCCTCGGCTCTTCTCCTTCACAGATCCGTTATCAGAGCTAGGATTGGTCGTCAATGTTGTCTCTTCTCCAGAACGAAGCTCTCTGCTGGCCATCAACAGCTCTGGTCATCGAAGACTGGAGCCAGTTGAGAAAACCGAGGAATTGGTATATGTCTCCGCACAAAATGAGGTTTGTTTCGATAGAGAGAGTGGGGATAAACCATTGATTTTGGTTATAACGGCAAACTACGAAACCAACTTTTATACAATGTGGACCGCATCCTACATCGAGCTCAAGTCTATATCATCCGTAGGCCGGCGTCGCCAATCTACCTTACCAGTCAGCAAAGTAAGACGTCGTAGCTCTTATGGCCCTACTGCTCCGGGTACGGGCGCCACAACACCTGCTCTGAGGGCTCGTGATGGAATGAGGGAAAGCTTTGGAGGCGTTGCTAGGAGCAAGACTGTTCCTGCATCGTTCAACGCGAGCACTAACCAGAATAAAGATAAGGCCTCTGATCAGACGGCAGAAGATGCACTGGCTTCGCAGCTAGACCCCGATTTTGATCTTTCAAGACAGCCGAAGGAGTCTAGGCGCGTGAGCTCTCTCCTTTCGAGAGCCGAACTTTCCACAAGCTTTGACAGATCAGCGTTCCAAGATCTTGCGACCCATCGAGCCAGCATGGGTGCGAGCTTTGGCGCAAGTTCTCGTAGAGGACCGTCATTTGGAGGCTATGCCGATAGAAATAGCTTCGGAGGTCCGTCGCAAATACGAAATAGGGTGTCAACACCAGGAAGTATATCTCGCTTGAGTTTTGGAGGTGCGTCTATTGACGATACTCTTGAAGGTATCATGGATGAGGATAGTTATGACACACTTGACGACTATGACGAATTGGATGATATGTTTGCTGGTGGAGGCTATGGGGGTGCATTCGAACAAGGTCCTATGAATGGGTTGAGAAAAGAACTCGTTATGAGTAAAATTGCTGAAATACCTATTGGCGACCATCGCTCGAAAGCCAGTGCACCAACGCACAATGGCACTGATTCCGCAAAGGTAGACAATTCCCCATTTTAGCCAATCTAAGGCACTTCATAGTAACCTCAACCTAACCTGAATTGTTGATGAATAGGACTGCCTGAGGATTTTCACGTTACCAGCACCTTGCAACTCCGGCGCAATACATGAACGTAGACTTTTCGTTCATATTGTAAACGGAAAAACTCAGAGCCATATAGAATGCGAGTTTTCCGTTTTGCGAAAGCGGTTACCTACGTCAACCTTCACCTCTAGACCTCACAGTAAAGATGTTGTTCCCCGACATGCTCCGATTCCAACCCTTCTAAAGTCGCAGCGACTGCCGAAAAATGTCGACGCACTGAAAATATCTGACCGAGGAATTGAACGAGTGTTATGCTTGAGTCGAGAAGAATCTGGCGAATCTGTAATTTCACTCTATACAGGTTGGGGCCAACATCTACCTATGAGATTTGCTCTAGGTCCCCTCAAGCTCTTTAACCCTTACAAAATCGAGAGCGATTCGCCTTCATCTAGGAAATCAGCGGGGCAAAAGAGAACATTGAGTGCCCCCCGAGACCTGCAGAAGCTGCTTTCCCCTGGCCTGGGCGGTACCTTTGACGTTTTAGACGGTGAATGCTGTAGGCATCGACTCCAGTTGCAGCTTGCTCCGCGCACAGTACCTGTTTCAAAAGCATTTGAAATCTGTTTAGCTGTCCTCCCGAATAATGTTGGCGATTTACTTATCGGAATTTGGTGGAGCGTTTGCAAATCGTTACTAAAGAATCAAGTTCTGAACGTCGAGTGGACAGCATTAGTAGTTTCTCTATTTAGCCTAGCAGCCCCTTTCATTGATCAAAGCTCAGTAAAACTAACAGACACCAATAAACCCTCTCAGAAGGCGACCAACTCACGTCAAACGACTTCTCAGGCCAAGGCAACTAAAGTCTCTTATCCTTCCGCATGGGACACGATGTGGAACCATGAAGCCACTCGACCTATTGCAAAGAGTTGGGAAGCTGCATCCTGGTCATGGATAAGGCAATCTAAACCGCTGTCTCCCTTGATGATTCCACCAAAGCCTTGCTCGTCCACTCGATCTTCGTCGGACTCTGAGAGAATCCCCCAGCAATTACGGGGCAAGAGTGATTTTATTCCTTTTTGTGCGAGTTTCGCACGCAAATTTACACAATCTCCCATTGGCAAAGCTGCTAACGATCACTGGAGACGAATTTCTGCCCTAGAAAATCAAGATATGAGATGCTTTTATCTGCCAAAATTGTTGGTAGCACTTCATCTGCTGCGGGAAGAACGGAAACTTGAAATTCTTTCCCAAGACTACTCCACGACCGATGTAGGGAACCTTACCCCAGTCCTTGCGCAATTGGGCCACTGGATTCAGTGGGATTCTTGGAATTGGAATCGAGGGGACTATTACGACCTTGACGGAGGAGGGGTTGATCAGTGGACCTTTGAAGAATGTACGTCAACTTTGGAATACCTAGGTCCCAACGCATCTGGGCATGATAAATATTCTCTTAGATTTCTCGTCTTACACATTTCATCGTAATCCTTGTCTCTTTTTCTTATTATGTTGGATGTGGGTGAGTGGAAGCTGAGCCGTATAGCAATTATGAAAGCCGATGTTATTTCCGCACCATGGGAAACGCCTCCCTCCATTTTTGAATGGCTCAACAGGGCAGTACACCCAGAGCTTTCTCCGCAATTTCCAACCCTCGCTTTGCTCATGAGACAGCCAAAGAGCTCTCCTCACCCGCAACCGGATATCGAACAATATGTGTCTACGATTACTCCAAGAACGATTGCTCTTGGGAAATATCTCAGGAACGTCCGTTCCAACTCGGATTCCTCCGTTAAGGCTGTCGAGTTCATGGCACAGTCTAGTATAAGCATTAGAATGCTAGAGACATTGCCCGAAGCCGCAATGGCCCCATTACGAGAAGCCATCGTGAGATGTCAGGCCAGCCCACCCACTACATGGACAAGCTCGCTCCTCAAGCTTGTTCAAAGAGAGGATCTTGATCTCCATTCAACATTTTCGGCAGAGTCAATGCTTGACATACAGGCCTCGACTAATATAATTGGCGTTCAATCGAATCTCCCATCAGGAACGCGAGATGTTCATTCCGTTTGTCAAACCACCGAACAGCCGGAGCCACTTCAGTCTGCAGCTGAAGTGGAAAGGCATTTGATAACCCGCCTCATATTCTCCGAGGACCGTCGTTTCTTTGAGGCTTACAAACTGCTTGAACCACTGAAGCAAGCGGTAGCCGAATGTATACCAGATAGTCGATCGGAAGAAGCGGCTGTCCTGGACGCGCAAAAGAATCTCATGCAGTGGGTCATGGTGCGGACCTTTTCGCTGCCTTCTGGAAGTGCTATGATCAAGTATAATAGTAAAAAGCCTTTGCTGACTGAGAAATACCCGCTTTATGGCTTCACGACTTCCTGTCTAATGAAACCGATGAACAATGTTGTAACTGCAGACCGGTCGAATTATACAGAAGAGAAATTTGGCTGGGCTTTCTTCCACGCAGGAGTTGCTGCTGGCCTAAGTATCTCACGTGAAGCTCAAGGTATCGACACATCTTGGATCATGTATAACAAGCCCGCTGAACTTACAAATAAGCACGCGGGCCTCCTATTGGGCCTTGGCCTCAATGGTCACCTGAAGACGATTGCCAAATGGCTTTCGTTCAAATATCTTACTCCCAAGCATACCATGACCTCTGTAGGCTTGCTGCTGGGACTATCGGCATCCTATTTGGGGACCATGGATACACTTGTAACCCGATTATTGTCAGTACATGTTACTCGTATGCTGCCCCCTGGCGCAGCGGAATTGAACCTTTCACCTTATACCGAAACAACCGGTCTTATGGGTATCGGACTTTTATATTATAACACTCAACACCGCCGCATGAGCGAGATAATGCTGTCTGAAATTGAACATGTTGATCATCCGGACCCTTCAGAATCTCCCGACACTCTTCGCGACGAAGGCTATAGGCTTGCAGCAGGTTTTGCTTTGGGTTTCATTAACCTAGGCAAAGGCAAAGACTTGAGAGGCCTTCATGATATGCGCCTTGTTGACCGCCTCTTAGCAGTTGCGGCTGGCCCGAAGCCCGTTGATATCGTTCACATCCTTGACCAAGCCACAGCTGGTGCTGTCATAGCAATTGCACTGATATTCATGAAAACCCACGACGAAGCTGTGGCGCGCAAAGTCGACATCCCGGACACACTCCCACAGTTTGACTACGTCCGACCTGACATATTCCTCCTCCGCACCCTTGCCAAACACCTTATCATGTGGGACAGCATCCGCGCGGAGTACCGATGGATTGTTAAAAACCTGCCTCCAGAACACCGGAATGACCACCAATTAAAGAACATTAAAGTTCTTCGCAGCGAGTACATGCCCTTTTTTAATATAATTGCTGGCCTATTATGGAGTATCAGTCTCAAGTATGCCGGAAGTGGCGATACCAAGGTTCGAGATTTCCTCGTTAAATACCTCGATCAATTCATGCGCATTTACCGCTTGCCCGCGTTGAGATACGATGCTAAGCTCACGCGAAACGCTGTAAGAAATTGTCAGGATTTAGTAGCGCTCGCTTCTGCCACCGTCATGGCTGGGACAGGAGATCTGGACGTTTTCAGAAGGTTGCGATCACTTCATGGCCGTGTCGGTCCGGATACACCCTACGGTTCTCACGTGGCGGACCACATGGCATTTGGAGCTCTATTTATCGCTGGAGGGACACACACGTTTAGCACATCTAACAAAGCCATCGCCTCTCTGATATGCGCCTTCTACCCCCTTTTCCCGATGGATGTTCAAGATAACAAGGCCCACCTACAAGCTTTCCGCCACTTTTGGGTTCTAGCTGCGGAGCCCCGTTGTCTTGTGATTCGCGATGTCGACACGCACCGCGCGGTATCAGTCCCCATCGCTGTTAGGCTGAAAAACGGTAGCGAGAAAGCGCTTGTCGCACCCTGCCTCGTGCCTGAGCTCGACACTATCGCTAGCATCAAGACGGCCAACCCGGAATACTGGGAGGCAACACTCGATTTTACAAACAACCTCTTCCATCTCGCGTGTTTCAAGGTCAACCAGACTATGTGCGTGCGCCGCCGCTCAGCGCATGATATGCACAGCTCCACCTTCAGCACGATCCTTGTCGCGCTCAATGATGCACAGGCTGCCCGCACGGCGCGCATTATGTGGGATTGGCTATTTGCGCTGCCGGCACTTAATGAATTTGAGAAGGCGGATGTGGGCCTCATCATCCCGCTGGATCCGCATAGTAGCGTTCACACAGATATGAATGGTACGGTCGTGGACGAGAGGTTGGTGTTGAGGGCACAGGCAAGAAGCTGGCGCAGGGATGACCTATGGAATTTGCGGGTGCTGTTTGAGTGGGCAGAGAGGGCACAAGAAAGCAGAGGAAAATTGAGATGGCTGGGAAGGGAGGTTGTGGAAAGATTAAGGGCTGTAGTTTTGGAGAGGGGAAGGGGAATTGGAGAAGTGAACTAGGGGATAGGTTTGGGATTGGGGCTGGTAGTAGGGCGTTTCTACGTGTCTAAGATTTTGCGTTACGGCTGGTAAGTAGGGGTCTGGACAACTAAGGATGTCTGCCTTTAGCGCTGCATAGCGTGGTGAATGGTTGCGCTGTCGTATGCTTTTATAGAAGGATAAGATGCTAGCCGTAGTGAGATTCATGAGTGGAAACCTTGCAAGTATACGTGAAATCGTGCTTTAATGTTAAAGGATGCCTGTACTATGAGTCGATGCAATAGCCCATCCTCATTTAGTTAAGCCAGTGGAAGAGAATTCGAGAAATAAATACTGGCATCTGACGTTGTAGTAACGTGATACATAGGGTTTTGCTCGGTTCCTGAGTTTTGCTTGATTTAAATACCAAAATTCGCCAAAATACTAATTTAGTAGTAAATAACTATTAAAGACCATTATAAATTATTATATTATTAGTAAGGAGTCTTAAAGTAATATATATATATAAGTCTATCTAAAGTCGATTTCTAGGTGTTTTAAAGCTCGAGTGGCTAGTATCCTTAGCACAATGAAATGGGCCCTACAGTTATCGATAAAGCTAGCCAATAGAATCAATAGGATTAAGGCTGCGTGACCATACACGTACTTTTGATTCTGGTGTTAGCGCACAGACCACCTTCTCGTAGTATTATTTATAGGGTGTTCTACGTAGCTTCTCTTTATACTACTCTCTATATATTTACCACCTCCTTTTATTGTCGCTTCTATTTAAGGTCTATCTATCTTGCAATATATATAGTAGATCTCCACTTATACTAGTAGCCTTATATCCTCTATTACCTTAATAGTACTTCGCTAGCGTAGCGCTAGGTCTCCGCTTCGTATTATAGTAGTTTCTATATTTTCTATTCCCTCTCTACTACTTATAGGCGGAGAGCTTCCTAGTTTATATACTTAGGCATATTACCCCTTTAAGGGGTCTTTATATAAAGGTTAATAACGCGCTAAAGAATATAATATATATTAAATTTATAAAGAAGTTAAGTATAGTATTATTATAGAGTAAGTATAAGCGATAATAATATATAGCGACTCGGAAGTAGATATTATTAAGCTATATATATAGTGTTACGGACGCTTTAAGTATAATATTATAACTACTTAGAGAAGAGTTAAAAGAAGCTAGTTAGTTAATAAGGGCATAGTCTAAGATGGAACTAGTAGAGCTATATAATAAGAAATAGTAACTAAGGTTATATAATGTAATCTATATAATCTATAATAGAGTAAATAAAGCAGATAGAGTAAATAGAGTAATAACTTTCTTAGAAGTAAGAATGTGTATTTAAAGGACTACAGTCCCTACCTAGATAGTGCTTTTCCTTATAGTAAATCTTAAAATATAATTAGAGTTAATCTATTAGGCAACTACTCCACTAGTTATTATTATATTATTAACTTCTTATTTACCTACACACTTAGCCTATTAGTAAGTCTACCGTAGTATTTCCTATAAGGCTTTATTATACATTCACTACCTAGTTATAGTATTAATAAAGTCAAATAATATATTACTAAAAGCACTAGTTATAACACTATTTATAGTAGCTACAACCTTAGGGTTAGGAGGAGATACCAGTATAAAAGATACTAATTCGCAGCTTATTACAGTGGGTTAGTTACAGGAAATAATTAATTAATTAACAGATAATAATTAAATACTTAAAGATAGAATTAATAGAATTAGAGTAGCTAAGGTTAAGTTATTATTAATTAAACAATTCTTAGGAGAGAAGTTAAAACTTAAGGGATTTCTTATATAAATGCACTTTAAGGTTATTGTATAATTACAGCACCTATTGTACCAACCGCGTGCCTACGCGTTCGGTACGCCAGGTACGCGTTTACGCGTTCAGTGCACCAACCACTCGCTTACGCGTCTAGTGCACTTATGAAGCACTGACTAATTAGGGGGAGGACGCATTAGTATATAGACCATATAGTCTGCTTTATACAATTAACAGTCACCACCATCCCAAAGAGTATACAATACTATACGTATTTCGTGCCCTAGGATATAACTCACTTGTGCTATTAAGTTAGTACGAACACTGATCAGTAAGCGCACATAGATTAGTAATTACTTAACACCTCCCACCGAGCGATATATACAACAGCGACCACCCGTTTAGACTCCTAGTACAACCTACTAGAAGGTCGGAAGTTGGGGATTACGGACTATTACCAACTCTATATACTTATTTAAGTCTTAGTACGGTTTACTGGAAGTTATAGACGTGAATATAGACCTTTACGGAACCCCCTATTCTTAACCCTCTTTAAACCTTAAACCCCTATTCCTATTACACCCTCCCTTAATACCCCTAACCTCTTTTTAGACCCCTTATAGAGACCCCTACCCTTCTACAAACCATTATAGACCCATTAATCACCTTTACGGACTACTACAAGACCCCTTAAACTGTTACGGACCCGCTAATCAATTTTATGGACCATTATAAGACCTCCCCCACCCGCTATAAGCTACTATAACCCGCCACAGCTTATATAGACATATAACGCTACATAATATGGCAAATATAAGCAAGCAAATTAGTAAAGGTTAAAAGAAGTGGAGCTAAGGAGTTAACCTCACGTCTACAGACGACGTTAACGACTATATTAATTTCAAAATCCTTAAATATGGACACTATAAGCTTTTAAACGACGACCTATAGGAGTAATATAAGGAAGACTTTGCGGACTTTATAGAAGCTATTCTTAAGGCTTGTAACCCTACTGCTATCCATAACCTACGAACCCTTTTACATCACTAAGGTGTATAGGTTAAAAAGGATAAATGAGTTACTGTTACATGGTCCTTATACAATATAATACAGGAGGAGGACCAAACGGAATAGACTAAAGAGAAAATCCTAGACTAGGTTAAAGCTATAAATAATCTCTCTACTTCTCCTAAACTTAATGGCATTGCTAGCCTTATACCTAACCTACTTAACTAAATTCGTCCTATAAACCTAAGCAATTTTGGAATTAATCTTACGGGCTAAAGTATACCTAGTACCCAAGTTACAGACCATAATACCCCCGTAAACCAAAACATGGACTAAAACCCTTCTATTAATAAAGCCATAGATCTATAACCTACCTAAGTTATAGATCTGCAAGCCATATATCCGCAAGCTACATATCCGCAAGCCATAGATCCGCAAGTTACAGATCTATAACGCACCCAAGTAAAGACCTATAGTAAGGAGCTAGCCAACCTAGCTAAGCTCTACACCGACAAATCTAAGTATAGCAGTGAAAACGACAACTTTAACTTTAAACTAACCATCTTTACGGACCTCTGTTAGAAGGCTAATATTCCTAAACAGGAGTTTAGCTAAGCCTACTCTACTATACTACGCGGCCTAGCACTTAACCACTACTACACCAACCTTAAAAGTAACCCCCTTAGTGTTCCCTTTAACAAGCTATGCGAAGCTACCCATAACTACTTTAAAGAACCGGAATATAAGCGTGATATTCTTACCTAATAGAATGCAACTAAGCTATGGACCGTAATTAATAAGAATACTAAAAAATCAACTATAGAGTGCCTATAAATTCTTATCAAAGACCTCTAGTATCTATAGCACGGCCTTAACGCTAAGCTTTAAATAGATGACTTCCTATATAATAAACTTATTACGGCCTGCTAGGAAGTAGAGCCCTGTAAATACACCTACTATAAGCCTACAGATACTTTAGCTGGCCTTATTAATAATCTACGCTCCTCTATTATAATGTATAAAGTCTTAAACCCACTAGGCAGCACGCAAGCCTTTGTTATAGATATTTAATATCCATAAATAGACTTAGACGTCTACTTTATAGACTGCCGCTACTGCTAGCAGTACCTGTACCGACTAAGTCCTACCTGTAACCCCTATAGTAACCCCTATACAAAAACATACCCCCACAGACAAACCAGCCAGAAGTGCTTTATGTGTGGTAAGAAAGGATATTAGTCTATAAGGCATACCTAGGAAGAACGTAATAAGTCCAGAAAGAGACTTAATAGCTGTATCAGCCAGTTTATTTTGGAATACAAAGGAGAGGAAGTAGAAGAGCCCCCTAATAAGTTAATAGAAGCCCTTATAATTAACTTTAACTTAGATGTTTAGGAATAAGAGACCTTAGAGACATTCCTAACCACTTTTAGACCTTTTATGGACAGCCAAGCCTTTAATATTACAACCGTATTAGCCGACCGTTTCTTTATACACTTAGTTACGCCTAAAAACCATTCCGCAAGCACCCCTGTTATAGACGTTATAGATTATAAGCAGGACCCATTTGCATATATTACCATAGAACGCTATACCCCTAAGGAATTCTACGGTGTTATAATCGATATAGGCGCCTCTAAGAAGTTTACTATAGGTTACGGATAATACCTTATATATAGGACCACCGCAAATAATAATACAAACATTAATACTATGCAAACTGGGGCCGTAAACGTCCAATTTGGCATTAGCTTAACTGCATTAATTAGATTAATTGCAGTTAAGACCCTAATTAGCCTAGTTAACTTCTATATAGTAAAAGCAGACACCCCTTTCTTACTTTGCCTTGCGGATATAGACAGGTTATAGGTTTACTATAATAATATTACAAACACCTTAATCGGCCCCGCAACTGCCCTAGGAAGTAAGCATATTACCCTACCAATTACACGACGATTTGGACACCCGTTCCTTATATAGGGAGAGACTTTACAGACCTATATTTAGGAATCTTTTGACTATAACCTGTGCTACCTTACCAGTACGGAGATCCACCATTTATATTGTCGTTTTGGCCACCTATTAGCTGAAAAGCTATATAGAGTCCTTAAACGCTCTGGACACGACAATGTTAATAGGAAGGTAGTTAATTACCTAACTAAATACTACTCCTACTACTAGAAATACGGACGTTCCCTAGGCCAATTTAAGTTCACCCTTTATAAGGATCTTAACTTTAACCATTTAGTGTACATAGACATTATATATATTAACGGCAGCCTAGTATTACATATAATTAACAAGGTAACCCGCTATTAAGCCGCCCGTTAGTTGCAAAATATATCCATAAAGCATACTTGGGATATTTTACGGACCTGCTAGATTAACACGTATATTGGACCTCCTAAGTATATCACCTATAACGCTAGTAGGAACTTTATTAGCAAGGAATTCTAGTAGTATGTTATAGCTATGGCTATATTAACAAAAGCCGTTCCAGTTAAGGCGTATTGGTCTATTAGGCTTGTTAAGCGAGCTTACCTAGCCCTATAAAGAGCTTACCAGATTATTATAGATGAGTATAAGGACATCTAAAAGGAACTGGCTCTACAGATGGCTGTAAAAGCTGTTAATAACACTACTAGCCTGGATAGACTAGTACCTACCCTCTTGGTCTATGGAGCCTACCTAAGGATAAGTAATCTAAATCCTCCTGCCCCGTCCATTATGGAACAAGCAGCTGCAATATAGAAGGTAATGGCCGAGATAGTTAAGCTATAGGCTAAATAAGCTGTTAATAACGCCCTATACCACTGTAACGGACCTAATATGACCCTAGTATATAACCTCCCGCTTAACTCTAAAGTCCTTATATAGTATAAAAGCGGTAAGTGGACCGGACCCTACTATTTACTAGCTATAGAAAACAAGACATACTATGTATAACTTCCTAGTAGCCTAACTAGCTTTAGGAGCACGTCCGTAAAACCCTACTTTTAGCCCGAAGACACCTATAACATTAAGCTAGATAAACTAGAAGCAACTGCTGAGCTAGATAAACCAGAGGTAACCGCTAAACTAGATAAACCAGAAGCAACCGCTAAACTAGATAAGCTAGAAGCACCCTTACCTACTCTAGAAGTCCTCTAGAAACCTACTAAACCCACTATACCTACTATAAAGCGCGGTTAAGGACGCCCCTAAAAGCACCCTGTAACTAAGAATACTATAATAGAGACTTACCTAACCTCTGTAGGAATATCCGCAAGGCAATCTCCGCCTACAGATATATTAGTTCTAGTATAGGAAACCCCCTTTATAGATTTATAACGTAAAGAGATTAACGGACTACTTAAAAAGGGCGTTTTTATAGTTATAATAGAGAAAGACGTTCCGCAAGGCGTCCGTATATTTAACTTACGCTTTGTTAACAAAATTAAGCACCTAGGTACTAACAAAGCTTTTAAAAAATTAAGGCTTATTATATAAGCCTATAATGACTAAGGGAAGGGCTTAGTCTTTATATAATCGCCTACAATTTAACAAGTCAGCCAATGGATTATACTTGCACTTATGCCCAAACTATAGCAAAGCAAACCCGTAGCTCTTTACCTATAGGATATCTCGCAAGCCTATATACAGTCTAATACCTACCTAAGTAGGGATATCTTTATATGGCTACCCCCCAAGCTTAACCTATAACTAGGAACAATCCTATGGGTTATAAAACCTCTATATAGAGTACCAGAAGCTGGAAACTATTAGTTTAAAACATACCACTAGTACCATGTTAGTAAACTTAAAATAGAATAGTTAACCTATGACCCCTGCCTCCTATATAGCCTATTAAACGGCCTTGGTATTGTTAGACTCTAAATAGATAATACCCTATTCCTAGTAGACTAGACCTTTATAGACGCTAAAGAAACTAAACTATAAAAGGCTAAGTTTTTGGCAAAGCTGTAAGAGCAGCTAACTAAGCAGAATCTAATTAAGTTTAATAGAGGCCTAATTATATAAAAGGGCAACCTAATTAAGCTAACTTAGGAACGCCAAGCCTAAAACCTAAAGCCTATTATAGCAAAGCCTACGGACCTTACTAGTTCCCGCGGAGAGACCTATAAGACCGTAAATATAAAGGACCAATATGCTGTATAGCGTGTAAGAGGCGCCTATATAGCTATAGTCTGCCAACCTGAATCTGTCTACGACTTATCCTTTATGGCCCAGGCAGTAGATCTATAAGAAGAAAATATTAAGCAGCTTAATAAGCGTATTTAATAGCAAATTAACAACGTAATAAGAGGACTTACTTTTATACCACTAGACCTAAATTCCCTTAGTGTAATGGTATTTATAGATGCCTCCTTTGCTAATAATAAAGACCTATTATTATAAATCGGCTTTGTAATTATATTTACGGACCGCAATTAGAACGCAAATATACTATACTGGTCTTTAATTAAGTGTAAACAAGTAACCCGTAGTATACTAGCTTCTAAGCTATATATACTAGCCTATAGCTTTAATATAGCAGCCGCAATCAAATTAACGGTTTAGAAGATTCTATAACTAGAGCAGTTACCCCTAGTTCTATACACTGATTTAAAGTCCCTCTATAACTACCTAGTCAAACTAGGTATAATACAAGAGAAGAGGCTTATGGTCAACCTTATATGCTTATATCAGGCCTATAAACGGCGCGAGATTACGGAGGTTAAATAGATTAGCAGCGGAGATAACCTAGTAAACGCTATAACTAAGGCAAAGCTGTGTTAAGCTCTTAAAACCCTAATTAATATAAATAAGCTTAACCTAGAAGTTATAGAATGGGTAGAACGGGACTAATGGAGCACCTATGGTATATCTACGGCCCGTTGGAAGGCCGTACGGCTCGTTATACAGTACAGGTAGAAAACGGTGGAAAGCTACGGTGGAACTTAGTGGACTTATATAACCTGCCAAATTTTATAGGGTAGTTAAATTAACCAATCACAATTTTCCATCCCTGGGATGGAAAATCGCCATTAGCTCGCTTAGTACTAGCGCCTTAGCGGCCCTTATAATCCAACTTATAACTCGTCTACTGCCCGTTAAAAGGCCGTACGGTTTATTCTACGGACTATAAGCAGAACTTACGGCCAGCTTGGGGTACTGTTTGGAAGGCAGCCTAGATGGCACCTTAGGGGAGATTTCCTATGTATTTTCTTTTATGTTTTATGGTTCTATTAAAGCAATTATGGAGGCTGTATATAAGTGGTTTCATTTTTTAAGTACCGCTAGTGTATAATTATAGCACCTATTGTACTAACCGCGTGCCTACGCGTTCGGTACGCTAGGTACGCGTTTACGCGTTCGGTGCACCAACCACTTGCTTACGCGTCTGGTGCACTTATGAAGCACTGACTAATTAGGGGGAGGACGCATTAGTATATAGACCACGTAGTCTGCTTTATACAATTAACAGTCACCACTATCCCAAAGAGCATACAATACTATACGTATTTTGTGCCCCGGGATACGACTCACTCGTGCTATTAAGTTAGTACGAACAGTTATATAAGAAGGGGTAAAGCTAGCAATACCTATAGACCAAGTAGTATATGCGGGATTATTCCTAATAAAAAGAGCACTTAAATAGTTTAAATCTTACCTTACTAAGATCTAAATAAATAGAATAATAACTACTAATTAGGAAGTATAGTATATATTTACTAACTAGAATGGGTTCTTAGATATTTAAAGATCTAGAGGTAATAAGTATAGCAGAAAGGAAGCTCTAGAATCTAGTACAACGTACTTTAGCAATTAAGTATATAATATAGTTTTAGACACTTATAACTTAGGTTAAGTGGAATAATAAGGCGCTTATAGCATAGTATAAATAGGGACTTAAGGCTAAATTCTAGGACATAATTATTCTAATAGAAGATGCGGAAACTCTAAGAGAGTTAATTAATTAGTTAATTAAGATTAATAATAGGATTTATTAAAGGGAACAAGCTAAGAAAGGGTAAGATAGAGTTATATAGTTATATAAGGCGCAGAGTACATAATAATAGATATAGAGTGATAAACTATAAAATGGTAGACTAGAGCTAATAGACCTAAGCAGTATTAAAGAATCTAAAAGATAAAATAAGAAACTATAGAAACCTAGAGGTTAAGGATTAAGTAATTATAGGACTAAGGAGCAAAGGCTAAACTAGGGATCTTAGCAGCAGAAGACATTTAGGCGGACTTTATAATAAGAAGAATGGTTTAAAAAAGGAGCTTATATAAATTATGGAAAATAAGGTTATTTTTGTAACGGGACTAGCCCAGTTACAGTAGGAATGTCTCGGTGAAACACTCGACAGATGACTGTCTGAAACTGTTTGTAACTCTCTGAAACTGTTTGTAACTGTCTGCAACTGTCTGCGACTGTCCACCACAATCCACTGTTTTCCACCAGCGCCGTAACACCGAAGTCCGTCGAAGACCGCGTGCGCACGTGCGCACGCATTGACCACCAAGAACCCCGACTGTTTAATTACATGATTCTCTCGTTATTCCTTTCTCTTCTTTACGCAACGTCTTGTTCTCTGCAAGAGCTATATACCCTTAGATTTAGATAGAATTTATATTGTTCCTTCAAATCTTCCCCGAAGTCTCTTCGCGCCCTTACAATTTTACTAAAGACTATAGAGGTAGTTAGAGTAACTACACGGTAAAGGGCATAAGGTTGTTAGAGTATAATAGTATAGATATAAGTATATTACGCGGGACTAAGGAGTATATAATTAAGCACTTTACATTTTATTATAATAACGCATGCTAAATTTATAAGGACGCTAAGTATAGCGTAAGCTATTAGCTATAAAAGCTAGAGTTATAAGAACTTAAAGGAACTAAAGAGTTAGATAAAGAATAAGATTAACTCTATAAGCTGGATTAGGATATTACAGCAATATATAGATAAAGATTAGTAGTAATAACAATGGAGTTAAAGTACTTATTAATTAACAGTAATAAGGAAGAGAAGGTAGCTAACTAGGAGTATATAAAACTTAATAACGTATTAGAAGCAGAAACTAAAACCACTATAAAACGCGGTTTAGTAATAGGTATTATAATACTGTTGGATACAGCATCTATTATTTTATAAAACGGAAGGAGTAATATCTAAAAATGATTAAGCAAGTAGACAACTGCTAGTGCTAGCTTACTACTTAGTAAAGGTAAAAGGCTATAGGCTTAAGATTCTTAAGATGAGATAAGAGATGCTTAAAATTCTTAAAATAAGATAAGATATATCTAAGAACCTATAGTAAATAAAAACCAATTGAAAAGGGCAGCTGCTTAGTTTAAAGACAAATAAATAAGGTCCATAACAGTTCTAGGGGAATATAGTGTTTAGCCTAAAGGTTAAAAAGTTAATATAACAGTTAAAAGGTTTAATAATATTAAAAACCCATTTATAAGACGTAATAGGACGAAAACTATAGAGGAGTTTAGATAATAAATTCTTATATAGTAAGAGTAGAAGCTAGATTAGAGATTAGCTATACTAAAATATATAAGAGACAGAGCACCTATATAAAAAGTTACTAATAGGCTAAAGGTAGGTATACTAAGAGCTAAGTGGTTAGATAACCTAGAATAAAAAGAGGATCTAGGGATTATAACTAGGGTTATAAAATAATACGCAAAAGGTTGCAATAAGGTAGTAATAAAGAAATACTTCCTTATAGATAGATTATACATACTTATAGAGCTATACCGCAAGTAGTATAAGTAATAAGGAAATAATAAGTGGGAAGATTTCTATATATAGCTAGATAAAAGGGCTATACTAAATTAAGCTATGTTAGAAAAACAGATAAGTTATATTAAAGGAGCATTATTTATAATATTAAAGAACTTAAAAGAATAGACTATAAACTAGAGAGAGATAATATAGATATTAGTACTAGTAAATAAGATAGTAGTGTTTAAATTAATATAGGAGAGGTTTAAACTTAAGGACGAAAACGAGCTATAAGTTAACCTAAAGCACTCCGCATATTATACATTAGTATAAATCACATATATAGATAATATATATAATATATATAGAGCACCAAAGGATAAACATTATAAGTATCTAATAAGAATATACTGGACGATAGAAGAGAAGCAGTTTAGAAACGCTAAATATATATATAGTTGGCACCTAGTAAAAGTTTAGGAGTTAGGAGACTTAATACTTTAATTAGGAAGATTCCTTATGGAAGAATACCTAGAAAGATAATAGTAGTAAAAGTGCTTAGAGAATACTTATCTATAGTATATTAAGAAAAAGAAGCGAACTAAGTATTAGCCTAAGGAGGACTAAGTATAGTTAAGATCTAGTAGCTGTCACAGAGTAAGTACAAGTGGTAATAATATATAGCGAAGTAGATATTATTAAGCTATGTACATAAACTATATAATAAGATCAAGACGTTATGTAAGAAGAGAAGGTAAGGAAAGGGTATATATTACTAGTTTAGTTGCTTAGTTAACGCATATACGGAGCAAAACAGGACTTAAGGAGCGGTCCTAGTAGAACTTGGCGGAATTTAGTAGACTTTAGCAGAATATAATAGAATTACCATAGATTGCTGGCAAATTGCTATTGGGTTGCCGTCTCGCGGTTAGTCTCTTTTTGCTGCAACAGTAGAAACAGGTAGACGTGTATAAGGTATTATAGAGGTGTCCCATAACAGTACCCCTTCTTTAAACTTAAGCTTCTGCGAGATAGGGCTATAGTAGTTCTGGGTGGAGTTTATAAAAGTCTTCTACAACTTATATAAGTCCTATAGAGTTAATGGGTTCCTATATAGGTTTATAAAAGCCTCTCCATTTTATAAGGTATATATATTAGCGTTTTCGTTTATCGTACTTAATATCGTTAATTCTTTTAATAAGGTACTTATCTTTACTATCTACTTTAACTAGTAGGGGAGGGTCCTAGATCTATCTAGGCAGGGCGTCTAATACAGGGGCAGCAGGGTAGAGGACTAACGTATAGAATATAGGGTGGGTTTTAACCGTATTAGGGAGCTTTAATTAGTAGGCATAAGGAGAGATAACTCTCTTAACCTTATAAGGGCCGGCGTTCTTCTAATTAAGTTTCTTAATAGGTTATTTTGTATTTAGATTTCTTATATCTAGCTAGACGAAGTTGCTAATTTAATAGGCTGGTACTAGGGTTTGGTTTTTATTTGCTACGGCTTTATAGATAGATTAGGCCCATATTATTTTATTAGTAAGGAACTATTATAGTTCTTCCATCTTCTTTATAAATTAATTTACTTCTATAACCTATAAGGCATAATAAGCGGGGCGAGGGACATTACTAAAGGGTTTAAAACCCATTTATGGGTACTAGCCGTAATTGGCCAGGAATAGGGAGACCTTTATAGTTTCTAAGACGGAGTTATTTATGGTAAACTTAGTAAATGTAAGCTAGTCTATCTAGTTGTCCTATAAATATAACGTGTATATCTAAATATACTATTCTATTATAGCATTTACACGTTCTATTTAACCATCCGTTTCTAGGTAGTATGCTATAAACAATAGTACTTTAATGCGGAGTTAGGTAGTTAGTTCTTTCTAAAATACAGAAATAAACTATCTACCTTTATTAGAGATAATTATTTCGGGAAATCTATGGAGTTTCTATATATAATCTAGAAATAATTACGTAATGGTAGGTACTAACATATTAGGGCAGGCAATTAAGTGTTTTATCTTAGATAGTCGGTCTATAACTACTATAATATTTATATACCCTTTACTTGCGGGGAGCTCAATAACAAAGTCAATTAAGATATCCTTCTATCTTTGGTCTAGAATAAGTAGTAGCTTTAGAAAGCCGTTATACGTCTTATATAAGGCTTTAGCTTATTAGCAGGTATAGTAGCTAGAGATATACCTTCTTATTATATTATATATATTCGGCTAATAGTACTCTTATTAGAGGAGCTCTAGGGGTTTTCCTTAGCCTAGGTGGCCGGCTACTAGTAAATTATATATATGTTTAAGGAGCTTAAGCTTAAGTTTATTGTGGTTAGGTATAACTAGACGGTTCTAGTAGTATAAGCGGTCTCCGCAAGCTTCGCATTTACTTAAAGAAATCCTTTTAGAGCGTCTAACGCCGTCTTAAATTAGCTTAAGCATTTTTTAGATAAACTTGTTATTTAGGTATTTATTAACTATTATCTATTTAATTAATTAATTAGTTATTTTAAAGATATATATTATAACATCTTTAACAGGAGGGTTAAATAGCTTAAGGCAAAGTAGGGTTTAATTATAGTAGGTACGCACTTCTTCTTATACTAGCATGTCTTATAAATATTAGGTTAGGGCATTAGGTTTCTAATCTTAAACGCCTAGGCGGTATATAATTAAGAATTGAAAACAGGACAGATATTCTAATTAGCGGGCTTAATAATAACTTAGCTATTTTATAGTTATAAAATATTATAGATTTTTATAATTACTAAGGACCTTAATTAGAAATCCGGCGCCTTTTAGTTTAGGTCGCCATTATTTAAAATATCTAATAATGGCTAATAATTCCTTATTGTAGATCTTGTAGTTATATTCGGCTAGACTTAGTTATTTTAAGAAGTATACTATAGGGTATAGTACTCCTTCCTTATTATACTAAGACAGAATACCTCTAGTAACGTAGTTGGATAAATTAGCTTCTATAATACTCTTTTGGTTTAGGTTAAAGTGTTAAAGTATAAGTGCAGTAGTAAACATAACTTTTAAATAGGTAAAGGCTTTCTTATATTCCTTATTAAAGATAAAGGCTTTATCCTTTTAGGTTAGAGCTATAAGGGGTGAAACTAGAGCGGAGAAGTTGTTAATAAACTATTAGTAGAAGTTAGCAAATCCTATAAAGGCTCTTATATCCTTAATATTCTTAGGTTCTTGCTAGTTTATAATTACTTTAATCTTCTTTAGGTCCATTTATATGCCGTCTATAAAAATAACGAGTTTAAGGTATAGGACTTCTGTTTTGTAGAATTCGCATTTATCTATATCTAACTATAGGCTAGCTTTATATAGAGCTTCTAAGATAAGGTTAATATATTTCTTATATTTAGTTAGGTTATTGCTATATACTAGGATGTTATTAATATAAGCAGTATAGAAAATATCCAGGAAAGGTTGTAGGGTATTATTTATAAAGTGTTAAAATAAACTTAGGGCATTTGCGAGGCCAAATGGGGTTACTAAGTATTTAAATAGTCTATATCTAGTACGGAATGCAGTAAACTATTTATCTCCTTTTGCGATACAGAGGCGGTTAAATACGTAAATAAGGTTAAGTTTTATATAGTAGTAAGCCTTACTTAATTGGTTTAGTGTCTCTTAAATTAACAGGAGCAGGTACCAATTCTTAATAGTAATAGCGTTAAGAGCTTGGTAGTCTATATAAAAGCGTAGACCGCCGCCGAGTTTCTTAATAAAGATTATAGCTATAGCTATAGGCGAAGAGCTTACTCTAATAAATTATTTACTTAGGTGCTTGTCTGGGTACTTTTATAGTACTTTAAGTTTGTTTTAGGATATTCCGTATAGGGGTCTAAATCCTAGCTATTTTCCCTCTTTAAGTATAATCTTATAGTTATATAGTTGGTGTTCTGCTAACTTATTAGCTTCCTTTTATAAGAATACCTCTAGGTGCTTATAGTGGCATACTAGTACTTTTATGGCAGGGTTAGTGTGCTTTTTTAGTACTAAGGCCTTCTTAATATCGGCTATTGTAATAGCAAAGATCGTATATTCCGGTTTCCTGGCGAGTTATACTAATAGGGTAGCTTTAATTATATAGATATTTAAGGTGTTAAGTAAGCTTAGATTATCTTTAGTTTCTTATACGGTTTCTTATTTAGGTTTAGGTTTAGGTTTAGTATTAAGTATAGAGTTAGTATTAGATTTAGGTTTATGTCACGATGACGATATATCACATGCGAACGCTAGATGAACAAGCATCAGATTCGTGGAATTGATAGCTACGTACGGCTGTCGTGAAGACTCAAAAGGATTGCTGGAGAGCTCGACAGGAATGCAACTGCGGCTGAATCTATA